>Ga0247779_1000264_pt1 | contig 37716 bp, 39 predicted proteins | sample UWRJL221509R5_FD_179925 | JGI IMG/M metagenome (GOLD analysis project Ga0247779, IMG submission 179925) | Plant litter microbial communities from Arlington Agricultural Research Station in Wisconsin, United States - UWRJ-L221-509R-5 | ecosystem: Environmental > Terrestrial > Plant litter >...
CTGCACTTCTTTTCATTGATAGGAGTGCTTTGTACCACTTTGCGAGGTTTGTTCTGAACTGGGGTTGGTGCACGCGCAGAAACCTCTTTTTCTTTGCCTTTGAGGGAAGGGCGAATAGGTGGCACATCATTCACTGGTGGAGGTCGAGGAGCCTCTGAGGCTTTATCTTTCTTCGGCTTGCTAGCTGGTATAGGTATAGTGGCTTTAGGTATCGTGACAGCTGGCGTTGGGTGTACCTTGACGTTCGAAGATGTTCCAGGAGGTGTAGGACGCTCTTTCTTGGCAGGTGTTGCCAGCGCCAGAAGGTCATCTTCGTCTGGAGCGTCAACCTTTTTGCGTTTACCAGAGACTGTAGCCGAGACAGATCTTTCTTTATCAGTTGTCGTGGATCTGTTTCGCTGCTCGTTCTTTTCACGTTCTATAGCTAATACCTCTTGAAGGATGTCATGTGATCCATCGTCCACATAAGGGGGTGGCGGTGCATCAAGAACCGGGTTTGTCGACGGCTCCGCAAGCTTGGACTTGCGTTTCAATGGTTTGGTAACTTGAGGACCAGCATTTTCCGGAGCCTTAGGTTGAGAACCAACTTTAAGTTTGATGGTAGGTCGGGAAGACGAAGATGATGCAATGGGCGTTGCAGCTCGGGCTTGTTCAGGGGCTGGACTGGTTGGTCGGCTGGCAGGTCGGCGGATAGGATCGATAACCCGGGGAATAGACGGGGGTATACGATGCGTTGGTCGTGGCGCTTCCACCCGTGTTGGTGCAGGTACTGGATGCGCTTTATCCGCCGCTTCCAATGTCTTGTTGATGATTGTCCATTCTGGAAAAGAAGATTAGCTTGTAACACGAAAACTAATGAAACAAAATTACGTTTCTCAAAGAAAAGTTCCAGGTCTATTGCCTCGTTATGAACGAAACTTCCAGGTAGATTGTAAAGTTTTGCATTGTTGACCATGAGCAGAAAATCGGCCTGAAATGCAAACCTATCCTTATACATGCCTTCCTCTAATTTGGCGCCCATTGTGCTAAGGTCCATAGGATCTTTGATGATATCAAAGTAGCTATACAAATGTTAGTAATTTGCATCCTAATTGGAAAAAAAAAGTTACTTTGGAGCATGATCCCTAATAGGATCAACAGGTTGAAGGAATATGAGTGCATGCTTATTTGCTTTGAGTTTCTTCAAAGCATTCCGACATGCCCGTAAATCATTTAATGGCATTCCGCTCGATTGCGCCTTCGGTACATGGCTAGGTTTGGAGGAAACTTTTGCTGGCTTAGGATGGTGATGTTTGGATGGTTTTACAGGTAAATCCGGCGTGGCAAAAACGACGGCCTTCTTGGGTGCCTCCGAGATGGGACTCGGCACCGTGGAAGGTTGCCTAATTGGAAGAACGGGTTTCTTGAAAGGAATCAAAGGCGACTTGGAGGAAGGAATTGGATCTGGATGAGGACTGGCATGTAATCGGAGCTTAGTTGTTGGGGGGTTGAGAGTGACAGGTGAGCTTTTGGGTGGCCCGCCGGATTTGAGGACGCGGGGCACTTTAGGATGGACCTTAACAGCAGGTATAGGAGGTGCAGTTTCGATAACCGGAGTGATGGGAATGTGAATCTTTACTGAAGGAGGCAGCTCCTCGATTGGACGTATGAGAAGATCAGCGAGTTTCAAGAGGCACCATCGCACTTCGTGGTCAATGTCCGGATTTCTTTTTTATTTTTGACAGAATTAGCGTACAGTACCAGAACAGGTTATAAACGACAAACTTACATAGCAATTGGCATGAGGAACTCCCGCAAGACTTCGTTCTTTCCCACTTCGCGATCTTTGCGAAGGATCTTAATCATCGTGTCCATTTCGCTTTTCTTCGATTCCTTGACCTTTTCTTGGCCATTTCCATCCTCTTCAATGAGCAAAGTTTCTGATTCTTTCGAAGTCGCCTTCATCTCTCCCATTTGAACTAAAAGCGCAAGACTGTAACAAGCGTTACGAGCTACATGCCTTCTAATAACTTGCGAAGAATCGTGTGACATGACTGCCAGGATATATCGCATAATTTGAGGGGTATACCACTTCGTCAAAAAGAGGCCGTCAAAGGCTGCAATTCGAACCTGTAAATAATTTCCCTCCCTTAAAGATTGAATTAATGGCAAATTAAAAGAGCCAAAAGAAAAAAAAAACCTTGTGAAAGGGAAGAACAATCTGGGGTGGCTAGGCACGAGGTTAGCAACTCCCAGAACAGTATAAAACTAGGACATCCATGTAAGTATTATTTCTTCATCAACAAGCAGACGCTTTACCTCGAGAGCGGCGATGGTGACAATGTTATGTGGAGATGGTATGAGCCTATCCATACTCCGATATCGATCGACTTCTACCCGTGTTTGCTTTACGAAGTCGATATCTTCCGCAGTGTAGTCAGTCCGTGTCTCAGAAGGCAAAAGCTCGCCTCTTTCCGGAGCTGATGTCGAAACACTTGCGCACGCGGCAGCAGATATAATGGTACTGATGTAAAAGCCGTCCGTGTACTAGAACGGCTCATCAACATTGCGAGAGCATTAAAGGACACGTGAAACTTACAGGATTGGAGGTGTTATCGTTATAGCGAAGCTGATCAATGAAAAATTGGCGTACTACTCCGGGTGTTTTCCCATTTTCAAAACGAACTTGCGATATGGCGGTGACAATGCTCTACAGTGCCATTTTTATATATTATTGCGACGCCAATTTTTTTGGACTTTACCTTGCGCACAAAATATTCTGAGATATCAGAGAAGTCATTGGGCTTGGGAACATATTTATGCGAAAACAAATCCTGGTTTGGGTCTTCGGGGTCATAGCAGTAGCGCAAGAATAGTTTGAAAAGATGGAACAGGCCCAAGAAATCCAGTTTCCGAATCGCACACTGGACGTAGCATATAGATCATGAAAGTCGAATATATAATGTCGAAAGACTTACATTGACCATAGCCAAGGCAGCTTCACAGCGAATCCGGAAGTAGTAATTGGAAACTAGCACAGTCTTCGTGAATGTGCTGGACACGATCGCATTTGGCTTTTCGGCCAAAGCATTAACAGCCTACCCAGAAAATGTCAAGACAGTGAAGGTCGATTGCTGAGATATCTCACCTCCAGTTGAGCGACTACATCTCTGTCCCTCTGCAGCTGCGAGACCCACATAAAATCAGGTTGATCGAACTTGATATCAGCTATCCATTCAAAATCTGCGTCCATACGTATCCACTCGTAGGTCGCACCACTCATGATACTTTCGTCTTCTTCGGTCCAGTCAGCTACTTTCCAATTCTCGCGTTCTTGTTCCTTTTCCCATATCTCGAGACCAAATCCCATGTCAACCATGCCCATCGCTTCAGCAGCTTCGGCGTCACCCTCTGCTGCTGCCTGTGCTGCTGCTTGTCGAGCAAGGTAACGTTTGGTGTTTCGACGCACCCGCTTGTATTTGGTATTGAACGGTACTTCATAACGCTTAAACGGGGTGCGAATGTCGAGAACATGTTCATATGGAGTACCATCCGCTTCATGAATGCGAATAGTCATTTGACCCTTAAGCAAACGTGAGAGTTGCGGTAATGGTCACGACTTCAGGACTAACCTCAAAGAATGGAACCGGTTTCATGAGAACTTTGGAAATCTCCTTGTCTTCCATGTGCGTATAAGCAGGGGCTTCTTGTCGCATGGTAATTTCCACGGCCATTTTCTTCCGATTGAATGTAGCAGAGAAATTAAAAGATGGACAACCACTTCCGTATATCCACTGCTCGGCAAAGCTGCGGGGATCGACACCACTAACTTTCCGACAGGTCCTCAAAAATGTGTGCGTTGACAGTGCATTGTTTTGGAGCTCTCCACTGATGGCAGATAGAAAAAGCTTTGGTAGGACACGACTAAGGCCCAGAGATGTGCCAGATTTACCTAACCTTCTGTCAAGGATATGGAGTACTAGTGGTGCCTTGAGGTTGATGAAGGGTAGAGTAATCGAATCTGGGGGATCGAGTACTTGCGGCTGGCATATAGGAGGCATAGATCCACTGTCCCATTCCAATACCCGTTGCATGTCTTTCTTGAGTCTGAAGCGATAATCATTGTTACCAAAAAGCTTTCGCATGAACAATCCAGTGATGTAAAGTGCTAGGCCATTTACGAGCCAAAGGTCTGACCAGCACTTTGGGATGATGTTGATACCTGCCCATTGGCAAGCTAGGGAATGGCCAAGAGCATGTCTGGTTTCGATTGCTTGTTCGATGGCATCTTCACCGTGCAAAAGATCTGTAGTGACCAACGATAACGTTGCGCTGTCGAATCTCTGTGCTGGAAGCTGATCTACAAAGACAATTTTAAAGGACCCAAAGGGATACGAGCCACATTCAGACGCATAAAAGGACATTGCTGAGCGGAGACATGTCGTTGAGGAACTAAGGAGCTGTTCTTGTCCCGGAAGGCAGAATGCGTAGATAAGAGGCTGTGATGATCCTGATGGTTCTTCTGCTATATTGTCAGGAGGTATCGAAAGGAGATGGAAAGGTCCGGCTGCGAATGCAATGTGCTGTACGGAAGTTAGCACCGCTTGAGAAAAGAGAAAGATTGTTTTGTTGGAGTTATATGGATGAGCAATCTAGTTCATTCAAATGAGATGGGGTGAACCAGAAACAAGTTATCAGCAATTGTACCTGTTCCACCAGCTCACCGCTGCATACAACGATTGTCGGTATAGCATCGCTTGATTCATCCTCGTCACCCCGAGCATCGCTCTCCTCTAGATACCGTGGAACGACGAACTCGAATTCCCATGTGCATTTTTCCCATAAATTGTCTATACATGGTACCCAGCATCTTGCAGAATCGGGAGACGATGGGGACGTATAAGCATGAGGCACACGCTAGAAGGGTTGGTTAGAATGATACACGGTAGATAAGTGTGCGAACACATACAAAAGGGTACGCATCACTTGGCACAACAAACTCGAATCCGTCCACAGGGTTTCGAAGGCTGTAGGCGATGTGAACAATGATGGGAGAGAATTCAGGCAACGTTGTATGGCTCTGGGTATAACCTGGCGTTTGAGGTTCTGGGGTGGAAACTACAAAAATGTCGATATTTTGATTAGATCCGCATTATACACTACGACTCACCGTCATTCGCAAATACAGTACCAGAAGACCCTGACTGCTTCAAAGAAACGTCAGCCGGTATTGAAATAGACAACTCCCCCTCATCGCTCTCCTGAAGTGCTGAGTATATCTTTCGTTTGAGCTCTGGGTGACGATGGCAATCCTGCGCCTCGGTCGGACCTCCCATCGTCATATTCGTCAATGGATCCACGTGTGAAAAGTCCGCAGGGTGGCCTGCCACTGTTACGCTTTGTATCGCTACAAACGCGTAAATTAGTTCATATTGTGTAGTCTGAATGTCCTCGGAGACGTACCGCATTGCCTAGAATGTAGGTGAATCGTCCTAAGTTCGCTGCTCGTGGGTACGATAGTAATCTCCGTGTATCCCTGCATTCAACACGAGTTCATCTATCTGCCACAAAATATACAGCATAACTGACCCATAGTACACCAGAGAAGTCAATTTCTAGAACGACCTTTTGATGACTAGTAGAGACGAAAGCGATTGTCAGTACAACCTTGAACCCGACAAGAAGAATGGACTTATATAGAGAAACCACGTCGGATGTGTTCGCGCGGAAGGCTGGTCCGTGCGTCCATAGTGCGTGTACAGAATCAAGAAGGCCAATGAAGGCCTATGTCCTGAGGTTGTTGAAGGAAGGATGTTGTTGAAGCTGAGCGCTGTGCTTGGAAGAGCGGCGTGTAGATGGTGGTCAGCAAGACCGAGCTGAAGCTTATGTAACGCGACCTCTCCCTGTTTCGGACTTCCATCATGCCGCCTAAATCGAAATCGAAATTTCGCCAACCTGGGGCTCAGCATTTTCAGCTCGTCCATCGCTCTCAAAGAGATCCACTTATAAATGATCCTGAGGCTAGTTCTCATGTACTCAAGCCGTTTGAACGAGAAAATACAAAAAGGGTACATTTTCTGGAGCATTTTTCACCATTTATACTGTTTTGATCCAACTTTTTTTATCAAGGGAAAATCTCGAGCTGATCTTGAAACAATACTCGCTGAAGAAGAATTAAATAATGAGAGGAACAATGTTGGCGAAGCTAGCTTATATGGCGTATATTTTGATGACACTGAGTACGACTACATGCGCCATCTTCGTGCGGTCGGCGTTCAAGAAGAAGGCGTAGAGAGTGTTCTCATTGAAGCTCCGTCAACATCTCAGAAAAATAAGTCGCAAGCGAAGCGGAAGGCTGGCATCGAATTACTTGACCTTCCCGAGGGTGTTTTAGCATCTACCTCCGAACTTCCAAGAACCTACGAATCTCAGCAGGCAATACCTGAAAGCATCGCCGGATTCCAGCCTGACTTAGATGCACATCTTCGTCAAGTACTGGAAGCCTTAGAAGACGATGCCTTTGTAGACGACGATATGCAAGACGACTTTTTCAGCGAACTAGTAGCAGATGGTGAAAGAGGAAGCGATGAAGAAGTGGATTTCGAATTCCAGGAAGAGGTGATTGAACCAGAATCTGAGAGATGCGAGGACGATGTCGAAGAAATCAGTTGGGAGAAAAGGTTCGCAGATTTCAAAAAATCGCAAACTGCTTCAAAGGGTGGGAGCGACGATGGATTTGCTTCTGAAGGAGGAGATACCGTCGGCACTTTACCCGCGATGTCTGTTATTGGAGGGAAGGGGAAAAGGAGGAGAAAGGGTGCAAGCGACGCATCTGGCTATAGTATGAGTAGCTCTTCCATGTATCGCAATGAAGCCCTCCAGACTCTGGATGAAAGGTTCGACCGGGTAATTATTTCATCCCCCTTTACCATTGTGCACGAGTTAACAAATTCTTAGATGATTGCTAAAGAGTATAACGAAGAAGACGAGGTGGAGGAGGTGGACATTATTTCCGACGACGGTGACGATTCCGACGAAGCACCAGACTTGATAACATCTCGCGAAGATTTCGATGCTATGGTCAATACCTTCCTAAACGATTTCGAAATTCTTGGTCGCAAAATGAAACCCAAATTGGAAGGCGAAAGTGGCGTTGAAAAATTAGACAACTTCCGTCGCGCTATGGGACAAGACGAGCGTGTCAGGATTATGAGCGGAGAAGATAATGAGCAGGACGATGACGATGACGACTTGTTCCCTGAAGAAAAGGACGAAAAAGACAGATGGGATTGCGAAACGATATTGAGTAAGCCTATAATACTCCTACAAATGCTTTTTTTCTCAGAAACTCTTCATTTAAGCTACCTATACAAACCTAGAAAATCACCCACGTCTTATCCGAGCTCGTGACCCAAAACCTGTCCCCACAATTGTACTCGATCGCAGGACGGGTATGCCCTCCGTCTTGAAGAAAGCTGAAAAAGATAAAATCCCATCAAATCGAGTTTCCTTCGCGCCGTCAGCCTCAGATGATACAGAAGATTCAGATTCAGATAACGGTACAGAACGTGGTATGATTCTAGACTATGTACTTACCTTCACCAGCTCATATATTTGCAGGTTCTGCCCAAACAATCGCAAGACCACGAAACGAGTCTAAGGAAGCGAAGAAGGCCAGGAAGGCAGCAGTAAAGGCCGATAGACAAGCACGACGGGTGGAAAAGAAATCTACGAAAGAGCAATTCAGTGCTGAAGTCAAGGATCAGAAAAAGAGGATCGTCAACAAGGAACTTCGTCTGAAAAAGTTGTAGATTAGATATACATTAGCTTGCCAAGAGATACTATGACATCGCCACTTGCCATAATCAGATTAGCATGATTATCTTAGCGTTGGCATGGGTCCTTCCAGAGCGTTATTGCTTTCTGACTTGAACTACATACTACCATTACATATTTCTTTTTCATTCATCATGGCGATTCGCTCGAGTCTCATCAATCCATTACTGCTTCTCACTGTCCTCGTTGTTCTTCTGCCGGTACAGACATACGCCTTTGGAGCAGGAGACATCCCTGATTTTGCCTATCTCAACGGTCAGCGCACCCCGATCTTCCGATGATATACTCATTTTCAATCTCATCGCTGCTCGCTCTCAGACAAAGCTTTTCGTCATGGTGACATCGAAAATATTCTCGAGACGCTGGTCAAGTCTGCAGGCGGCGCTGCAATTGGCGGGGGTAGTCTCCTCGGCTTTGCTTCTTCTATCATCAAACACGCGAGGGGAGGATCGAAATTCAATAAAAGCGATATCAAGAAAGTTTACTTTGTGAGTGAAAATAGACATCTATACATTTGACCACGCGCTAAAGCGAGAATATATACTGCAGGGAAACTGGTTGCGAGATTATTCTCAGGTTCGACTATTTTGTCTATTTTCGTAGATAGTCAACTTAACCAGGATGGATGCAGGCTATGGACATTGCTGGCCTTAGCAAACTATCTGCAGACACCTTGGTTCTTGTGGTGGCCGTTCTAGGATTTATGGTAAGGCATACACCCACCCTTCATCGAACTCTTTTGATTTGCCAATCGACACTACGTTAGACCTTTGGTTTTGCTTCACAAGAATTTGAAGTCACTGCCGACCGTCTTGGTGTCTATCTTCCGGTTGTAAGTTTGTGGTCTATTCTTTTTCGTTTCCTTTAGTTTTTATGTTGTTTTGTGTTTCAGGAACATATTGACAATCCAAAGTATTCTTTCTGTTTTGTGACCGAGTTTTATCGATGTCTTACGAAACGACGTACCCAGAGGCTATGCCGAGAAAGAAGGAGACGCACGCTCTTATCATCCAAAGCTCCGCCCCCCTGTTAATCCCCGTGAACTAGAAATCGATGCAAATACTGGCATGAAGGTAAAGCGTTTTTACATGAACGAACACGAACGATTCTCATAAAGTTGGTTGGCGATAATGCAGAACTACATTGCTACCGAAAACAAAGGATGGGATACTTCTACTGCATTTATTCGCAGAACCTTCCGCTCTTGCATAGAGCACGGCCGTCGAGCAGGCGGGCATGAAGGTTCTGAACTCTGGGAGACTTACAGGCTGCTTGGTCAAGGCCTGCACACCATGGAAGACTTGCTTGCTCACAGCAACTGGTGTGAGCTCGCTCTTCGCAAAATGGGACATGAAGATATTTTTTGTCACGTTGGGGACAATGGTACGTTTCAGTTTCCACTTTTCAGATATTGAAGCAAGCCTAAAGAACTTCACATCATAAGTCACTGTAAATACTCCTATTGGGCCCGCCCCACCCCTTGTCACCGGAACCTTCGGAAGTAAGCATTGAATATTATTTTTCTATTGCAAAAAGGCTAAGTTAATTCTTGGTGTTTCTAGGTGCCGATTTTGTGCACTCCCTCCTGGGAGAAGCTACAGAGTAAGTCAAGGTATACATATATAAATCTTCTCAGTAACATCTCTAAATCATTCTTGGATTAGCCATTTGAGCCAAGCCAGCGTCACCGACCTTTCTCAAAAAATGAACAACGTAAGATGACATTCGTTTCATTTACATTTATAAGCTACTCATATTATATAGTCACAAGAGAACGGCAACAAGCCTGACCTCTCCTTCCTCAAGAGTATTTTTAGCAAACTCGGGGGCGGTGAAGAGGAACTTGATAAGGGAGAAGAAATCAAACAACAATCTCAGGGCTATAATTTCAACCCTGACAACATCTGTCCTCCTGAGGTTCAGCACAAATTGTTAGAGCTCCTCAAATGGCACGACGATATTTTGCGGCAGATAATCAAGAAGATTGAGATGGTGCCCGGATTATCTAACTTACTTGATGAATTCTCTAATGCTCTCAATGAATGTAAGAGGTCCAGATTCTCATAAAGACTGCGCTGAAATTTTACTTAGATATATACACCGTTATCGCACCATATCTTGGAGTATGTGCCCTTCCCTGTATTCTTGCTCTTGCCTCTGACGTTCAGTAGCCAATCTTGAGCCAAGCAACATCTGTACTCAACGAAGGCAGCAAAGCAGTCATCGACAATGATGACCAATACGAAGTAAGCAGCTACCTGTGGACTGGTAAGATAATACGAACTCAATGAGATTTACTCCTTAGGTCTTCAACAACCCAAACGCTCATGACCCATCTCACAGTCTTCTCTCAAAGGTACACATCTCGCGATTTTTTAACACGGACAAAACTCATTCATAATGGTTTCCCATAGGATCACTTTGGCCTCATTCTCAATGAACCTGCAGGAAAGATCGCACAGATTGTTGTTGAACACTCCGTGAATCTAATCGTTCAAGCCTGGAGTAACGATGAAAACGAAGACCGGGTTATCGATCAGATCTTGGAAGCGTTCCACCATCCTTACTACGCCAGTGGCCGTTCTGATATTCAGGAGAAAATGTTTGACCATATGCAGCGATGGATTGGAGGATTGGGTGACGAGGCTCAAGAAATCCTCGAAGCCTTAACTAAGGTGTGATTTATGTGTCTCGAATGGTTCTGATTCTCATAGGTTTGCAGGAGAGTGTTCGTGAACATAGGAATAAGCGCCGTGGGTTAGAAGATACACAAGAAGCTGGGTACGGTGGTTGTGGCCACGGTCATTCCTCAGCCACCAAGACTTCCGCTGCTGCTGCAGGCGGCTATGCTGGTGAGTGTCCCGGGACATGTAATGTTATGGAGCTCACCGATACCATTACCCAGTGTCGCACTCCTATTCGGGAGGCGATAACAAATATTCATCCGACGCCTACGGTGGAAGGGATGATAGTACCGGTTATAGTAGCAATACGAGTAAGTCTAACATCTCGGAAACCTGAATCTATGGGCGCTTACTATACTATTTTAAGACCAATATTCTTCTAACAACTATGGAGGAAGGCAAAACACCAGCAACTCCAGTGGGGAAACAGGTACTCTCTTTCCTTGTAAAATGCGAATATTTTCTTATTATTCGTCAGATTATTCAAGCACAAATATATCAGGTTATGCACCATCATACGGCCAAACGCATGGACATACCGGTACCACCAATACATACGGGCAAGGTCGTACCTCAGGAGGATACGGATCCCGACACGATGACGATTCCAATGACAGACACGATGTTCACGGTCGTACGGAAGGGTATGGGAGTCATGCCAGCCATCGTCGCGATGATAACGAACCCAGCTATGGAAGGACTCAATCACAAGACAGGGACGAAAGTTCTGGGTATGGAAACCAAAGGCCGCAGGAAACACACTCATACGGCGGCCATACTAGCCGCAGAGAGGATGGAGGGGATCGATATGGTTCTCAGCAATCCTACCGCCCTGAACCAAGCTCGGACTATGGAAGGAACCAATATGGTCGTGGCGACGACAACGACGAGGAACGTAGACACACCAGGCACTCCAGACGCAACGACAACGAGGACAATAAAGACAGCAGGGACTATGGTAGACACGGCGGCTATGAGCAACAATCGTCTGGATACGGCCAACAATCCGAAAGTTATGGTCACTCATCTGGAGGTTATGGAGAAGAACCATCTCAATATGATCGTCAGCAATCTTCGGGATATGACCAAGAGCCGGATGGCTACGGTAGTCAATCATCTAGGTACGGCCAGCAGACCCGTGGTCATGGGCATCATCAAGCTTCTTCTGGATATGCTCCTACGTACGGTGGACCGGGCGAATACGATACTACCTATGGCGGGAACGAAGACACCTTCGGAGCTGAGCGACTCAATATAGGTGGTGGAAATCATGGTCAAGACGAAGACGAAGACGACGGAAGGAGGAGACACCACAGGCACCATGGTGGATACTAAGTAAGGAACAATGAAAATCCCTGAGATAATTAAAGACAACGAAGTAGCCAGTTCCACGACTCCAATTTTTGGACATTTTATTTCTTCAACTTGGCTGAATGAAAAGTTAATAATGATTATCTTCTGTAAACTATATTGCATTTTAAAAAATGAAAATCGAATGACTACCTCTGACTTCAAGTAAATGCAAGATTTGGAAAAGACACGGACTTTTTTTGATTTGCTATGCGACTGAGTGATTTCTTTTATTGATGACGTTCATCACGTCTTGATCTCAGCACTCAATAATACATGGCTTCCGCCACAGAACCAGAGCCAGATGGTAGTGAAATCGATCCCATATGGACCACTAGTCGCACTGCGAGGCAGATATACGCTCTTGGTGAAGTAGACAAGGTGAGACAGTTAAGCAACCGACTCATATAGCATAGCTCATCCTCATTTTATCAGGACATAACTCGTCTCCTTGCTCTTGCTGCATCATCAATCTCCCTGCTGACTTTACCCCAGACTGATTCCCCTGAGGACAACCTACCGCAGGGCGAAGAAAGGTCCGAACAATTCGTGCTGGAAGTCAGCGAATATTTTGAGCGTCTTGATGTGTGTTATAACTCTGGTCACTCTTGCTTTTGCATCAGTCTCATGACATTTCACAGTCAATTCAAGGCGCCATTCGCTCCTCATTGGCTCATATCAGACATTCGCGCATCGCTCCTTCTGCAATCAATGCACCTCCACCTGGCTTCATACCTCCTTCTCTGGGAGTCGGGCTTCCTTCAGCTGGCAGTACTCAGAAGAACCGGGGTCTTCAGGAAGAGAGGGTCGAACGAGATGCATGGATAGGTATTCTGGACGCTCTCACCCGCATTAAAGAGGCACGCGATAAAGAGAGGGCAACTGATGCTGCCGGGGAGAAGGGTAACGTACAATCATAGAGAATTGTTCATTTTCGAGTCGTTCGCTAATATGTATATTACATTTCGCCGGGATCTTCCTTTTTTCTCTCAAGTATTCCACATTCCTTTCTATTCCATTTATATTAACTGGATATGCTTCGTTTGTTACGTGAGTTCCCGGTAAGAGAGACTAAAGAGATGCGTTCTGGAGAACTTCCTCAGCCTTCACGAGATCCTCGTCCTCCGCCGATAATCCAAGTTCCGTCTTAGCTGATGACTAGAATAAACACGCTTAGTTCGTATCACACATGCCCGACATAACAGGAATACAAAGAAGCTTACGACAAGTCTTTTGAGTTCGTCCACAGCCTTTCCCAAACGCGCATCAGAATCCAGGATCATCTTCTTCGACTCTTCAACCATTTTCGTCTGTGTGTTTATTGTATTGTATTCACAAGCATGATTAGGTTAGAAAGGGGCATAGTCCAGGGTAAAGTTCACATGAAGGACTTACAGCATTCTTGATATCCCACTCTTCCGCGCCGTCCGCAGTGAGCTTAGCCAATCTCGTTTCGAGCTGTCCAGTTTCCTGGCGATAGAGCTTTGCTTCTTTCGCAAGTCTACATTATAAATCGGCAACAAGGGTTAAAATGCGTTTGCCCTTTTCGATGTAGCGCACGCGCCCATTGTTGCCACAAATTCAATAAGCTCACCTTTGGGCTGACGATGCTTTGATCTTGAGCTGCTTTTTGGCGGTGGCGATATCACTCATGGTTGTATGTGATCAAAATGATAAGCAAGGGAAATGCCAAAAAGTGTGTCAAAGTAAACAATTAGGAAAAGGGGCAACCTTTTCAACACGTAGATGTAGTCGGTTATGTGCTCATGTTGAAATTGGAGTCAGAACATTCTGCAGTCCCGGGGACCGACGATCCAGACGAATCACTGGGACGCGTCCGTTGGACGCATGTGGATTGTCATACAAACGTCATGGGAATGAAATAGAAAGAAAACCCAGAGAGGATTGTCCTAAAGGCTGCAAATATGCCTCAAAAGTCCAATTGACTCATTCGCCGTACCACAAGGAGAGAGAATAAGGGCTAAGCTTAACATTTTCCAAAATGACTCAACCTTGTGCAACTCTAAAAACTTATTAGGAGACAAAAAGAAGTTAAAGTGGTGTTTTTCATTGCTCGTAAGATCACACAGAAATCGTACTACAGCGTAACTATGTAGAACACAATCTCAGATTGGATGGTGCATGAGGGGGGGACATGAACGTGGACGTAAGACGTGAATGCTAGGTACGTAGAGAGGGATGTATGTATAGGAAAGAGGCCAACCGTCTGCTCATGTGCAAGCACACAATACCGCGACGATGAACGACTCCAACGAACTAAAATGATATAGAAAGCACTACTACTACTATGGAGGGTACGCGTAAAAAGCACAAAAAGCGGGGAAAAAAATCGATGTAGACATTGCGGAGAGCCTCGTCCTCGAAACCTACGACACAGCCCAAACCCGAGTACAGCGCCGACAAAAACCAAGCCAGCGGACGTGACGAAACACTGTAGAGGGTCGGGAATACAAGAGCATCAAGCTCGCGTTCGTGTTCAGAATGAGAGGTTGGCACCCAGTTTTGACTCCCCACGATCCCTGCTACTAGATTAGTCGTGTGTCACCGGCGTCGGGTGCGTAAGCTGTCGATGTGTTAGATGACTGCAGTTGAGTGGCGACAATGAGAGGCTCAAAAGTTCAACGACTCGACAATCGTGCGTTCGCGAGCACACGGACTAGCCGTGGCCATAAGCGCGGCAGCACAAAAGCGAGGTGAAAAATCAGGCATCAGAGGGGCACACAAAACCGAACCGCATCGTTTTATCAAGCAGCTCCTGCGAGAGTCGACGAGAGACGGGTAAGGGATGCTGTCGATGGGAAGGTGGAAAGGTGGAAAGGGTTCTCTGGAGGATGGTCGTCTTGGGTGATCGAAATGTTTGCTTTTGAAAGTGCTGGTTCCAGTTCGCGTTCCTGAGCGCATCAAATGGTTGTTGGAGCCGCTGCCGTTGCATTCCACTCCGAAACAGGTGGGGCGACGACATGACCTAAGTAAAGAGAATATGTCGAGAGGCAGATCAGGAGAGAGATACGAATACGAGGAAATAGAGGAGCACGAGTTAGAGGAAAAGAGATGATGAACGGCGAGAAGAGGTCGCGACCACGAAAGTTGATCAGACATCCGCGATGTAGACTTTGGGGGTTTGCGTGAGATAGATGTGGTAGGGGGTTGATAGAAAATGATACAGTGGAAGACAATAAACAAGAACAAAAAAATAAAGGGACGTTGATGGGAAGCTGGTCAAGAGCACATAGTGCTTCTTGTCAAAGGCTAGTGGTCGAATTGACTCCACGGTAATCAACTACTTGTTCTCGAGAATAAGATCGGCGAGGATGACGATGCCAGTGTGTTGGCTACAGTTGCGAGGCACGGAACCACAATAAAGTGGTCGTCGCCTCAAGCAATAAGTTGGGCGGGATAGTATAGGAGTGGGATTGCGATGGTGAGCAAGTCGACGGATTCAAAAAAGATGGAATACAAGAAAGCGCCGCAGATACAGGCGAAGTATGCACTCGCACAGCACTCATTAAGAGCGGGGAGATGTTACACCTCAAGCACTGATCTGGGTCTTGTGTGGGTGTCGTGCCCATGCCATGCATCTACCAATGTCCGGGGGTTCCCGTCGTCGTCGTCGTCGGATTTCGTCGAAGATAAACTCCACTTAGCCTATCCACTAGATCCAAGGCAGCTCTAGAATGACCACAGGCCACCCAAGACCACCAGTAGATCCAGAGTCGACTGAAGTGTGCAGCACGGCTGCAAGAGGGGTTCGCGAAGCAGTAAGACGTGATGTGAAGGTAGTGTCGGTGCCTAGGAGCATAAATACCCCTAACCAGTGTAGATCGACGTTGGTGAAAAGATGCTATGCGAGAAAGATGCCGGGGATGCTGAGATAGATAGAATGCGTATTGTCCGTTGTCATAAATCAAAATGCAGTTAAGAGAGAAGGCCTGTCCTGGCAGGAGGGAGCTCGTGCCGCCACCGTCTGACATTGGACCATGAATATATATACGATGGTCAGACGGTTTTCCGATTGCTTAGGCAATCAGTTAGGGAACGCTGTGGGCGGAATGGGAGCTGCACCGGAACGGTTCAGCATCAGAGCCTCGTTGACGGTTCGGAGTCGGTGAACTTCGTGCTCAGCAGCTTTGAGCTGGTGGGCCATGGTAGTCCGTGACTGCTCGAGGTTCTTGATGTGAGTGGTGGCTAGAGAAATAAGGTCAATAAGGAAGGCAGGTAAGTATAAACATCGCGACTACTGACCTCGTTCCAGGAGAGACACTTTGCTAGCCTTCATGTTCGTAGGTGGGAGGACATCCTTGAGGCGGGAGTATCCATCCCTGAGCTCGTCGCGACGGCGCTGCTCGGACTCGATGCGTTGCTTGCGAACGGTTTCGCGGCGGCTGGAAGAAAATAGTATAAGATATTTGACTAAATATAAAGGCAAAAGAGATACTCACGAGTCACGAGGCGCAGACTCGTTGGTGCTTCCAGCATTACTAGATCCAGGTTTGAATTCCTCATCGTCCTCGTCATCGGAATCTTCATTGCTCCTCGTTGACCTTGTACGCCTGTGGGCAGCCGCTGCTCTGCTGGGCCTGTTGGCGGGCACAGCGATAGGGTTGAAGCGATGCGAACGGGGCACTGTTGCAGCATATGGGATGGCAGGGGGTGATTGGGAACCGCTTCCGCGGCTGGTCCTGCTGTCATCGCTGTATACAAGGGCCTGGGGGGCGACGCTCTCAGGAGGAGAGTAAGGGCGCGCGGGGGCAGCCGAGGTGAAGGGCGCAGACGAGTAGGTGTATTCGCTCATGGGCAGATTTGAAAAGTCCATGGGAGAACCGGTCTGGGGAACTTGATAGCCGGACGTTATCAGTAAAAAAGAAAAAGGAAAGGCGTTGGCGGGAATCGAACTTACGACCAACGTTTACACCGAGGGGCGATTCGGGGTACTGGAAATAATCGAGGCCGCCGTCCATGTAGTTGAAAGAGGAGTCGAACGTATCGGGGAAAGGCTTGTGTTCGAAGTCCATGAGTTGAGAAGCGGACGACATCGCTGGCGATGGAAAAGAGCTCAAACGAAATGAAGAAAAGAAAAAGGAACTAGATAGGGAAGATTAGAACAAGACAGAAGAAAAAAAAAAAGCGGTTGGATTACCTGGGGAACTGCAAAGATCTGAACGGGGGGAGGGGCGGGAGAGTCGGTGAAGGCGGGCGGGGGTAGAAGAGGGGATTTGGAATGGGGACTGGGAAGAGGTCCAGAGAATATATATGCGAAAACACGAGGCCACTACACACTCGCCCTTCGCCCCGAAAACCGATATCCATCTTTTTGGGTCTCTCTATCGCCGTATCAAGATCCGTGTCACCGAGTATTCCTTTTCGGACTCGCTGGGACAAATCTTCACCTTCCTAATCACAGGACCCCCAACGAGGTTTTAATCCACTCATTTTGGTTTCTCTCTTATTTTCATTCTTTGGTCCGATCACGCTGCGCAAATTCAAGCGGTCCTTGTGGACCTCGTCTTCTCACTCTCACTCTAGCACAAGAAGGTTGTCATTTATTCAGGTCATTAATCGTGTCGTAAATTCGTAAAGCTCGTTAGCGTTGTCCGGTACAGATAAGAATAATAAAAAAGAAAGAAAGTGTCCAAACAGCAACGAACGTCCGTGGGTATAAAATCATTCAGTAGGCATTGTAGTATCCTACAGGTTGTAAACACTTGTCAGCGCTATTGTCTCCTAGTGTGGGGTATGCCGTTTCATATTCTCACCTCCGTTGAATGGACCCTTCATATTTGAATAATGTTCCAACCGTTTCGAGAATCTCCATGTCAAGAAGTACATGTAAAACTAGAAGTCCCATTTCCCATATCAGCCGCGTATGCGAAAAAGACCTGGTCTCCATCACTCACTTGGAATACAAGGTCCACAAGAAGTGATACTATGAATGCGATGTTCAAACTGGAGAAACCCAAGCCGCAAAATCCACTCGGAATAGATCCTGTATCTTGAGTTGCGGTTGTCTGTGAAGCGGCCGAGGTCCAGAGCTGTCCTCCGTTATTACATTCCCAGATGATGTTATCCTTCCTATAATCACGTAACAGAATGTCGAGGTTAATATCGGCAGAAACTTGGGATAAGAGTTTAAGGATATCTTCGAATCCGGAAACTATTCTTACCCGCGTTGGAGCTGTACGATCATGATAATTGCTCGTACTGCACAGATCACAATTATGAAGGGCCATAGGAATTGGACCACTCGAATCCAAATGTATGATCGCTGTCAAAAATACAACCGAAATGGAGGTTACAGATCAGCGTGTGGGCTCCTTTCTTCCTGGAGAAACTTCGCAGCAAAGGGGTACTAACATTGGATAAAGCAAACATGCTGATGACCGCAGCAGCAGCTACTCCCAATCCGATACCTCCGTATATTTGCCTGTCGTATAATTCATCGATGAGCACCGAGATCTACGTAGAATGCAGAGTTTGGAGACTGAGGAGCACACCCACCATTCCGGGAAGAAGAAGAAGAGAAATTGACCCTTGATTAACAGAAAGACACCACCGGCGATGCTGTATGCCTAGGCGATAATGGAAGAGTATAAGTATTCATTTGGCGGTAGGATTTGAGACAATCCTACTGCAATCACGACAGCCCAAGCAATGGCACCACCCCTCTGTTTGAAGAGCAATCGAAACGAACGGATCAGTAATGGTCCTCCTCCGACGGATAAGTTAAAGGCTTACAAGAGGCAACACAAGCAAGCAATTATCACACCTATATTAGCAAAAACAACAGCAAGTTATGAGCATGATTATACAATTTCTGATGCGAGCCTGAGAAGAGTTAGCTTACCACATTGTAAAGAAAGAAAGGTTTTGGATGGGAAAGACTCAAAGATAAAAGAGTAAAGGTATCGCAGAGAAGGACAGAAATTAAAGAGCTATCTGTCCACTTTGAGTGTCCAAAAGTATGTGGTTAGTAATCAGGGATCGTGCCCAGGAGGCTGCAGGCGCTGCAGAGATTGCCCTGCGTGGGTGTGGGGAAAGGGTATCGTGCGTGACACTATATCATCGTTACGCCTCGTTTCCTCGCGAACAGAGGATCATGTGATCTAATGTCACACCGCGCCAGTTGTTTTGCATGAACTTGAAGCTCCCCGACTTTGTTTTCAAAACCTTTCGTCTTGTCTTGTCTTGTGTCCCGGAACTTGCTAGCATTTACTAGGCTCTATTACTGTGGCATGTCTACTGGATCACCTTCGACTCTTCGTAGCACGCATGTTAAGGGGTAGAAGGTCCATCCGAGGACCATTACCTACAGCTATCATAGACTCGTCAAAGCAAGGCGCAGCTTCCGATATCTCGCGTCCGCATAGTCCTGCAACGTAGCATATTTGGACGGTACGAAGGAGGTGGACCGCTAAATATCTTTAGCTTTCAATAGCCAATCATGCTAGGTTGTCTTTTCACTGGAGGCCGTGCTAAAATTGTGTCTAACGGTATAATTTTGCCCTTGATCACTTAGCTTTCTTCATTTAGGACGACAATAATATACATTCTCAGGACCATCCGCGGATAACGCAAATACAGGGCAAAATTCTAGTAATTCAAACAGTCTATGTATATAATACAAGGCGTTCATATCTAGACCAAATTTCGGAAAAGTTGTTTTGTTCCGAGCGTATCTAGGTATGTAGGACATTTTTGTTGTTTTTCTTACTGGAAATGAAAAACTGAAATGATATTACCAATTTGTACCACTTGTAGAACTTGTTCGGGGTCTTCCTGTCTCGTAGTTCCCTTCCGTCGCTTATTGCTAGTGTCCAATTCTCCAAAATCACACATGGAAGCTTTAACCACCGTGGAACCTGTTACGCACAATCACCCGTCATCGACTTGTGCTCCTCATCTGACCAAACACTATCGATGACTATTCCTCTTCGGTCCCTAGTTTCCCAAGTTCTGGTATTCTCTAATTTTTCTCTCTTCTTCGTCTGCCTACATCACAGATAGGATTTTTCGTACCACGCGCCTATCATACGTGATTCCTCGAGAAATATCTTGTTCTTCCAGGAGAAATGTATATCTGTCTTGTCCAACTATCCTTCTCCATTAAACCTTCTTAGGGCGCTCTTTCATATCATTGACTCTGACTCTGACAGTGCCAACCCTCGTCAAACCGCATAGGTTGTATTCTATTTCTGCAGATTAAGTTTGCAACGTGCCCTGTTATTATAGAACAATAGGCCCAACCCCTCGGCTCTGGAAACTTATCCCCCGATTTCTTATGATTCTCCGATGTCAAGCAAATTGGCAGCCCACAGTTGCCTCTTGCGCTTTAGGCGACATCTCCCCCTGAGTGATCATCTTTGACGAACGTAATCATAAACTTTCTGTGGTAGCCGATCGTCCGTGACTACGTTGGCGAGGCTGATTTTTTTGCCCGTTCGTACCGATTCGAGGGCTCTCCTCGTCTATCCTCCATTTCCGAGACGGTTGATGCCTGCTGATGCCAGTCGATTACGGTGGCTATACGATGGTGGCGCATTCCGGACAGTTAATTCACAGTAATGTTTCTCCCTCTGTCGACGAATAGCCGCGTGTTCTTGGTTGTGGGAGAAAACACAATATGCCGAAGCGTTGCCGCCATTGAAAAAAAAAGGTGAATGTGTCCAAGAGACATCGGTGCAATACACTGTTCTCCTCCGATAGTCCTTTTCATGACGGCCCAGCGTCGAGATGCGGTATCTCTCGTCGTGCGTACATACCGTGATGTATATCTCACGTTGTGTTGAGATGTTCATTAATCTGCAATTAAAATTTCCCTTAATTCTGTCGAAGAATGCTATGTAATTGGTTTTCAATATGAACCTGATGAAACTGGAGCGACGCAATGGCGCAATGCGATAAGGGGCTAATTAGGGCTAAGCGCTAACCCGTTATCGTTTACTCATGATCTACGCGGATTCACTGATTATCTCAACTTACTAGGTACTCTGGTGATCTTTTAGTATGTACTTGCAAAAGGGCAAGTATATATGTACTGGAATGTAGAGGATAAGAGTAATCTCAATCACTCATATACCAGTACTACAAACTCGTTGGACTCGGGCTTCTAGGAAGGCGGATGCGGATGGTGGTCGATGACTTGACTGACATATGAAGCCCGCAGTGTTCTTACCTCGCTTCGCCGCACAGAAAATCTCAAAAGGCACTTGATTTTCCGGATACTCCATTTATTCTGATGCACGGCCTAGTACATGTTGAATTCTCAATATCCGATACGTTTTATGTTCTTCATGAGAAAACAAAAATTTTGAGATCATCATCTATAACACACGAAAATGCGAAACCCGAACCACTGGCAGAATGGAATGAGCTGACTTCTTGCCACAAATCCAAGCCATTACTATCGAGTTACTGTGTCTGACCATGCTGCTGTGTGGAAATAAATATTAGGGTGGATGGGAAATTGAAATTCAAGAAGATTCGAAACCGTTCATAACTCGCACTGATGAGCCACTTTCGATTGATATGGAACGCAAACGCAAGAGAAACAAGGTTAAGAAGGATGAGGGCTGTTCGAGGTGAACCCGACCGCCACAGACATGAGGCTCTCGTCCAGCAACAGCAAATCAGGGCGGGGTAAAGCTGCGTTGAGTGGTTTTCCAACAAATCCACGCGCGTTTCATCATCGATACTTTACCCGAGAAGGTGGACCGCTTTTGACCGCAGTACCACCTCAAATTGCGCAAAAGTGAAAAACGAGGCAATGAAACATAACTTGCCCTGCAGATCATTTTCATGTTCAAAAAAGTGTAAGTCTGTGTAAGTTTTTTGAACTCTGTAGGAGAAAAGGAGAGTCGAAAAAGGAAAAAAGGAACGCGGTATACACGTGTTAGTGTCCTATCCTGTTCCTTCAGGTTATCGCGATTAGAAGTATACTGAACGCCTGGCATTCGTTCTCTCCTCTTCTGACATTTTGCCGGCGTCAATATCACAGATGGCGATGTCCCTACCCAAGGTGAGCAGTGCATTAAGCGAGCATCAAACATCCCAAGATAGGATTAATACAGGTACAGGTAATGGGATATACCTCCCAAGTGTCTTTTTCTTTTCTATCCGTACAATCAGCGAGTAGAAGGACTCCAGAAGCCGAGAGCAGAAATGGCTGACCCTTGAGTTCTCAAAAGAAAGGGATAAAAACAATGAAATTATCTAAACTAAAATGATCAATGCGGGTGGATAATGAGGATTGGTAAATACTCGAAGAAAGATTCAGTGATGGTAAAAAGCAGAGGGGCACACTGTAAGACGTAAAACGTTCCGTTAGATCCAGCATCATCCTTCCCATACGTTTCCTTGGCCTTCATCGAATAGGTTTGTGCGGAGAGGGAACCGCATTTCATCAAGAAACGGCAGGCTCACTTCTTCTCCATCGGTCGGCACGTCGGAAATATGGAAGTGAAACGGAATAGTCATAGGTCTTCTGTTGGCCAGGCCAGTCACATTCAATCGCATCTCTTCTAGGGATGGAGCAAAAAATTATTAGTCGCACTGAGCGAAAAATAGATATCATCCATCATCAGTCCAAAAGCCAGCACGGGGTAGGATATATTTCGTTTTTCATAGGTATATATATTGCATTCGTCAAGAATCATAAAAATCGTCGCAGGAGTTCGTATCGTTGAGGAGGAGAAAGTACATTGTGTCGTATCTTGATATATCCATCTATGACTTGAATCTTGATGAGCCAAGAAGCCGGTTGGTGTCGTTCCTTCGCTAAGTTTGAGCAACCAAAAAAGATGCGGATATAGATTCGACCAAGATATCAAAAAAAGAGTGCGACTTTGAGCTGTGGTGTGGTGGGTGGGTGAGAGGTGCAAAAATGGGAGCAAAGCGAGGCCCGAAAAAGCGGAAGAGTAGAGTAATTTTGGATTCTCCAGGAATTGATAGTTTTTCCTTCAAGGGTAGGGTTTGGGCTTGGGCGATAAACGATCATCGATCGACAAGAATTGTGAAATTGCATGTGACCGAGATCCAGTATGAGAGCCCGGGGGCGTGTTTGCTGCACAGCAGGCATCGACGTCAAGCCGGTGAGGTTTTCTCTCACAAAGAGTTTAGAGGGAAGGAAACGGGAAGCCAGCGTCAACAGCACAGCTGTTGGATATAACATCCCACTCTCAACCTCGATAAGCTGTGTCGTGGAGAATAATATAGAAACCAATCTTCCGAGTGAAAATGCCATAGGAAATAAGAAAAAAAAGTATCGTTAACATGGGGGGAAGGGAAAATAGAAAGCGATGCCGACGATTGGGGAGATAGAAGTGTTGTGAAATGGAAGACCCCGGTGAATCAATGACCTCCTTCGGAAGCCGAAGGACTGGATTGTTCAGAACGTTCAGAAGGAGGGTGCTGACCTCTACCAGATACGAGGGAGGTCGGAGCGGTGTCCGGTGGTGGGGATAGTGGTCTACCTGTAGCATTGGGAGATGGTGTCCCTTCAGTGCTAAGGGAGATCTTCTCGTTCAGTGCTCGAAGTCGTTGGGTCTCTTCCTCCATCATTGCAATTCTCGCGGCCAACTCTTTGTTCTCCTTCTCCAAAAAGATGATATGATTGGTAGCTGATGCATAAAACCGTGGCGTCAATAGGAGTCACAACTTGTCAAAGGAAGAACCGAACCTCTTTCCAACAAAGAAACCTTGCTAGCCTTCATGTTTGAGATAGGGAGAACATCTTTCAATTTAGAATAGCCGTCGCGAAGCTCGTCGCGTCGGCGTTGTTCTGCTTCGATCCTTTGTCTTCTAGTTGCCTCCTTGCGTGAGTGTGCCAAATTTTCGACGTAAGATGCGCCCATATCGTCGTCGTCAGAATCTTGTGAGTGACTGCGTCTGCGTGAAGAAGCGCTGGTAGGCGAAGGGGTTGGATTGTATCGAGGTGTACGATGAACTAGAGAATGTCCTCTTGAAGAAGAAGGTGAATTTGCACCACTACTGTTTGAATGGTGGTATAAACCGTCCGCTGATGTGTCTGATCCAGACAAAGGAGGAGAGAGGGGGTCATAAAGTTCTGGAGACGGAGGAGGAGGTGAGTTTGACAACGGCAGGGAGCCATGAGGCGACGAGGTTGAAAACACGCCTGACTGATATTGCTGTTGCATCGCCATTGTGTTCAGCTGGTAGGGAGGCTGTAAATCTCCCACCATTGGGCCTACGAAGCGATAATCAGATTAAGAGAAATACGGCGTTTGAGGCAATAATGTGAACACACCACGAGGACCTGCATGCATCGATTGGTAGGCGGCGTAGCCAGACATACCATAGTCTGTATGTTGGTCGGTAGCATAGAACGCGTAGGCATTATTGTCATCGTTAAGTGGATGTGATTCCATCATGAAAAAAGAGATGAAAGGAAAGAGGAAGGAAAGAAAAAGGAATAGAAAGAGTGGGAAAAGGGGACGAAAGACGCGGTCAAGAAGAGAAGAACCAAACCAAAAAGGCGCCACCGTGACCCGATAACTGTCATTATTATTATTTCTTTCTTTACTAGTAGATACACTATTATTTCTGTTTTGACACTCTTAGAACAACGCAACCTGCCAATGTCATACAGCTAAACACAAAATGGCCGACCAACGCAGTCATTGTCGGTTGCGTTGGGCGGATAAGAAATAAAGATTGTTTACATGTATTTAATTATTTAATTGACCCCTTTCGGTTTCGGGAGCAATTCTCACCGTACCGCGTTCAACTTTCCTTCTGTCAGTCTTGTTCGTTCCTTGCTTCCTAATTCTGAGGTCATTCTGAGAGGCCCAAGCAAGGACTACACTCTTAGATTATCTCTTGATACGATAACGACGACCAACGCCTCTTCAACGTTGCTATATTTCTCCCCCTTTTCGTGTATGTCCTGTTTGCTCTTCTATGGGCCAATGACTGACCAGGAGCAACAGAATCAATGTTGCATATTTGCCTCTAACGAATAACTTTTACTCTAACGTTTCACGATTCGACATTTGTATCAGACAACGATTGGAAATTGTAGACGCATAGAAACATGGATGAGAACGGCAATGGAACACCGCGTTCCCCTCAGTCGTCGGTAGCGTCAAATACTTTGTCTCCAACATGGCGTCCACCAAAATCCCCTTTGCCACCCCATCGCCTAGCCAAGTTGGCAAATGCACTTGGTGTTTCGACTCCCATACCGGCTGGCCAAAGTCCGACCACGTACACTTCACGTTCTTTCTCCGATCTCGCAAGTCCTACCGAATTTCGACGCTCGCCGACGCCTTCTTCAGGTGCAGCTTCGTCTATGGGATTCAATTCTTATCAACCAACGACCTCTAAATTTCTATTACATGTTGTGCCACCAAAACATCTACCTCATGATTCTGACTACTCGGACGAATCTTCACTTCCTACACCTAACGCCCCGGGTTATCATACACAATTTAGAAGAGGTACATTAGTACCTGTACACTCGACGTTTCAAGCTCAATTAGGTGCCATCGCCAAAGAATACGCATTACCCAGTTCTGTCGGTCTAATTCTTTACCTGGTTTCCAATTCTCCCCAAAGTCCACTACCAGATCAAAATGAGGAATTAGATGAGCCAGGACCGCGACTCTCAGAAGATATTTGGAAACATCTATGGACCCGCGTTCTACGAACGGAGCAAAGAGATGACATGCTAATGCCATCTCTCTCATCGAGGAGTGTAACCCCGTCAACGCCTCAAATACAATATCCCCTTTCTCCTGGATCTGCAGCTGCGTCTCGGTCCACTCCGTTTCTTCCACAAGAAAATGAAGGTCCATTGCGTCCCTTCCTATCTTCCTCTGGAGAGTCAACATCCTTCCCCGTCTCACCACAACCTCAGTACTCCACAATCACTTCCTCATCAACTCCCTCAACGATGTCTGATAGACGATCCCACAACAAATCAGCACCTCCATCTTCCTTCTCTCAGTCTAGTGAACCTGATACCCCCGATACGTCAGTAGACGAAACAGCCCTTAGAGGAAACAACATCAACAGCAACGCTAGCAGTTTCTTACATCTCCCAGGACTCAACTCGCCGTCGTTAATTCCTATTTTGGCTAAGGTGGAATTTGATATTGATCGTCGGAAAGCTGCGTGGTATGAGCCTTGGGTGAGAAGTAGAAAAGCTAATCATGCGAAGAGGACGGGAAGTCGGAAGAATAGTACGAGTGCTAGTCAGAGTCGTGAGAGGGGCGGCTCGGATGACGCTGCCTCGTCTTCTCGCGAACGTGCACCGATAGAACTTTTGACGGGCAAAAAGGATAGATCGGATCCGTTTGGGTTAAAAGCTGCTGCTGCCGCTCAGGCAAATGGCGAGGAGGGTGCGGAGGTAGGAGAAGACGCAGAAGGACAATATGCGCGACTTTCAGAATCGCCCGAGGACATGAATTCTGATAGTGATTCCGACACTGAAGATTTCTCGGAAGAGGCTACTGCCAAAGTATCCTTAGAGACCGAACGTAAAGATCCTTTGGAAGATGTCTTTGGAACTGATGCTGACACTTGGGCAGACATTCATGCGGAGGCGGCCGTGAAGAGGAAGTCAGGCGCCAATGCAAACCCTAATGTCGTTGAATTGGCTTTGACCGGAGAGGAGCTCTCGGTTCTTCCAGACGTCAGGGACCTTGAAGACGATAAGCACTCAACTAAGGAGGAGGACGAGGTAATGGAAATGCTTGACATTATGCGGAGTCCATCGCTCGCTTTGTCTATTCCCTCACCGGAAAAGAACGGACGATCGCCATCTCCTCCCCTTGGGACTGCTGGTCGTAAGGTTCCACCGCCTTTGGTGCTCAAACCAAAGGACAAGTCAGGGACAACCATCATTTCCGCTGAGCGTAGCCCTGTGCCAATTGTCTCACCGAGTCCCACTGCCGGTTTGGCATATCTCAGCGAAAATCAGGAGGATGACAAGGATGAACGGCCAGAGAACGAGGATGAGTTTGAAGACGAGTACAATCGTGTTCGCAGTCCTGAAGAATCGGAAAAGAGAGGTGGAGCAGTGTTCGATGACCTTGACTTTGACCTTGGCTTAGATCCTACCGAAGACGTATGTATCCGAAATAGTCTGCAGTGATTGACTATCGTACTCACATCCGATCTAGTATGACGATGATGATCCTGATGATCGTCGTAAAAGTCAGTTTTTAATGAAAGCCCAGCTTGATGAAATTGAACGGGTGGGTTTTTAGTTTTCTTTCATCACTGCTTACTGAAATAACACATTATTCGTTAGACGATGGCTCAGCTTTCACCTCGCATCCTGAATGTAGACCTAGAGGAAGAACATACCACGAGTTTCAACTCGGTGACTCTTTCGCCACGTTCGCCTGTTGGAAGTGCAACTCTTTCTCCAGGTAATATGCGATACTCAGATATTCTGCCTTCTCAGTCTCCTTCACCCCGCCTTCCTCATCATCCAGACCCTCCGGAGGACCCAGTGTAAGCTTTTCATTGTTCTTAATTTCAAAGGCCTATCTCTAAATTTTATACTTTATGACAGACCTGCCGGAGTGTCCTGGCCAGCTGTACCATTCTCTGCCCTCAAAGACAAAGATAATTCCTCTGCGACTAATCCTAACGCACCTCCATCACCTCCTCGGTTAGCGGTTAATGGTATTACGACTTCAGCACCGAGGTCGTATATGCCCAGCCGTCAAGCACCACCAGAAGGATCATCGGAGAGCGAGAGACGGAAAAAATTAGATGAGGAAGAATCAGGACTTTACCCTCCAGCCATGCCAAACGTCCAGAGAAAATCACCCTCCGATTCTCCGGTTATTCCTCTATCTCCGGATCCTTTCGGACGTCATCCATCGACAAATGAAGTTCCTCAGACTTATCAACTCTCTGGAGCTGATTGGGATACGATGACTATAGGTAAAAGTGAACTCCAAGAAACGCCCCCACCTGTCGCACCAGTCAATGGTCGTGCTCGTTCTAATACTACTAGCCGGTTCTCTACAGATTCAATCAATGCAGAGGAGCTTGCTGCCACTGCCAAGTCACAGAATAGGGGTACTTTAATGTCCGTCAAAACCATTAAGAAACTTTGGCGTAAGAGTAACAATAAATCTTCGAGCTCACACTCGGTGCCACCTACACCCACGGCTACGACATCTTCGGGTCGATCATCTCCAATGGTTCCGCCCCAACGGCCGGAGAGGCCTTCGCAGGAGGAGCTCGACCTTCCTGATGTGCCGAATATGCCACCACCGCCTACGAGCTTCGGGCGTCTATCTCCCCAGCCAGCCCCTGCTGTACCACCAATGCCGTCACCTGCATCTTTAGAACAAATGCGTCATCGAACTAGACCCTCACAAGATTACAATATGATGCCTCCGCAGTCGAATATTGGGCGAATATCACCTCAGCCAGTACTGAATCCACCTCTAAGGTCGGATTCCATGTATAGTAGCCACAGTAGCCACAGTAGTCTCAGTAGCCGACGTCCATCGGTTGACCAACAAAATGCTCCACCAATGCAGCCTTCCTCAAATTCGAATCAGCTAGGTCCTCCTACTCAGCCTCCGTACATGGGACAACTATCTATACCATCTTATCCCGGACGGAATCCCAATCCAGGACCCATCATTACACCATTTATGCAAGCCGCTAAGGCAGCATCAAGCCTTGATCGTCTTCATTTCGACCAAGAATCTCCTTACCCTGTTCGTATGTCTCCTCCAGTGCGCCAATCTCCACGCCCGCCATCGCCCACACAGCTACCTGCTATTCCCGAGCAAGAAAACAAAGGTACTCGTAAATCGATTCTGCGATGGAAATCGGCAGGAAGCGCGAGTAGCGTTAATAGCTCTGCATCTGCAACAGCAGAGCCTCAGCCTCGTTCGAGCTTTGAAAGACCGAGCGCCAATGGCAATTCTCGTGGACGCAGACCGAGCGTGATCAACTTTGGGTCGACTCGCGCTTCGGCCACTTCTCCTGAACTTCCACCTAGTCCACAGATACCGAACCAGTATGTTAAGCCTGGTGGACTGGAGCATCGGCAGTCACAGAGGTCTAGACTGACCACCGCGTCGTCGGACTCGTCTTATTACCCCCCACAAAGACAGCCTTCTTTGCAAAGCCAGTCTTCTCTAGGAGCAAGATCAGTATCACCTCCAAGATCAATGACCTCTTCTCGTGATTCTGAAGGGTCGCGGCCCAGTTTTGATGCATCGCAGTTCGAATTTGTCTCTCCAAACGCGGGTTCGTTAAGCTATCCGTACAACAGACTTGACCATTAGTATTATAATCCTATCGAGATCCATTTCACGAGTTCAGTTCTCATCGCATTTTTACATACCCATTCATACATCTTTATCAATTTCGTAAATTGTAGTTTAGTTCTTAATGCTCTTTCTCGCTGTCGAAGGTTTTCGAGTTACCTAATCGCCCATCTGCATGCATCTTTTTATTTGTATTTTCGTTCAAACATTTCAAAAGTATCAGGCATTTGGATACCCCCAAAATAGGAAAGAGAAATAAAGTCATGATCCATATATTCGAAACATATTATTGAAGATGGTATGGAAAATTCCGCGCTAAGTATATCAAACACAAGGTGAAAAAGACCTGCAACGAGGTGCTGCAAAATCAATTTGCAATGAAGAATCGATCCAAGGTATCGTTAAGCAATGTACAAAAAAGGGGGTCCAAAGCAGTCCGCAGGTGCTGTGAGGAGGAAGGACAAGTGAAGGACCAAAAAGTAGGTAGATGAGTACGATATTATGTGCGGTTATGCTTCAAAGTTGAAGCGTTAAAGCCCAACCAAACGAAGGATTAGGTACATGAATGAACCTGTGAAGCGGACGACGGATAGACCAGCGCTGAAATAAGATCATATTAGTAGTTGGCCCATGGACCTCTGATAAAGCAGAAAATACTTACAAGGCATAGAAGAGGAAGGTAAGATAGGGGTTGAACGCACCTCCCTCGGCTGAGGCAACATGCTTTGCAACCCACTCCGTGAATGCTGGCGATGTGAACACGACGATCATGAGCCTGATTTAACCAGCAAAATCGATCAATTTCCCAGAAAAAATGAAGAAAACACGTTCATTAAAAGAACACATACATGTTTGAGCCAACCCACGCGAGGACAATATTTGTTCTGCTATTTCTATCGTGGTCAGCTTGCTTCGTTGCTGAATCACGATGTTCCTTCTCCTCAGGAGGTTTCTGCTTGAGAGAAGCTCTTGATGCAGCCCAAAGTTGGTCAACGTCCTCTCGTGCTGTGGGCAGTTCGACTTCCATAACCTCTTTACCATCATCATTCTTCACTTTCTTAGCACCTCCGAGGTCTTTGACAGCTCCGTTATCTCCCTTCGTACCCCATGTCACATCGTGCAAATTACACATCGCGTACATCATGAGAATGTTGACATATGAAGGGAGGAGGTACATGTATTGGATGAAACTGGTGAACATGTGCCATGGTTCCAAGTGGATAAACGAGCTGACGAAGTACATTCCATAAGTGGCAGCGAGAGCGACAACAATTTGTTGCAAGGCCTTGTTGGTCTTGAAGAGTCTAAAGATCGACAGATCCATTAAAATCAATATATCCCATGCGAAAATGAAATGGCATACTCAGGGAAGTTCTTCCAGTCTGCTATGCTGTGGGGGACATTAAGGTAAACTGTGTAGCCAGCACACCATGTCGTAATTATACTGCATAAACCGAAGAGTACCATCGCGATAGTGTATGCCCATTTCGAACCCTGGCAATTGCATTAACATTAAAGAAAGTCTACGAAAGGATAAGCATAAAGTGGACATACCTGAGGGCGATTACCGAGAGAACAGACAAGAACGAGGAACAATAAACCGATGTATAAGTTTAGGAATATCTCAAAGACCGCTTTCCCGGCTCCAGCACTCAAGAAATTGAAGGCATCTGTTTTAGAGTCCTGCGTTGAAGATGACACCAACTAGAAAGAAAGGCCCAAACAGGTTTAGCACGAAACAGAAGCGATGCCGATGTGAACGTAAACTTACGAAGAAGAAAGTGAGATAGAAGTTAGCCAGTGATGTCCATGTGAAGAGAAGCTGAATGGCGTTGTAGATGAACTCGATCTAATTGGATGACAAGTTATAGATGATACACGATTAGACGATAACATTAAGGTTCTTACTTGGAGGAAAATCTTGCGGAAGAAATTTTGTCCGGATGTCCAAATTCTGAAGAAGAATACTGTGGCATGAATTGAAGCAAAAAGTGAACCATTGAGCCAACGGCGGCGTTGTGAGATGAATTCAGGAACCTGGATTATGGTGAGCGATTTGAGCCTCATGCATGTTCCATAAGAAAACTCACAGATGCTGGAACGTCAGTCGAGGCTTTCGCACTCTTGACGTATTTCAAGCTATTGATGGAGGTTACACACAGTTCAAACAATGAAGAGTACAAAGAGAACTTACACCCAGCCCTCGCGCTTCTTAGTGACAATTTCAAAGCAAAGGATACGATCTTCAGCGAGGTACATGTTCCTCTCTATCGGCGATTCATTCAGTAGGACTCTCGGTGCGTAATTTAAATATCAACTGACCAAAGAGTCCTGCATCACTTCCGGCTCCGTGCATAGTCTCTCCCTTGAAATACGATGCAAGAGGTCCTTTACCATCTGGCCCATTCTGGAGAGCTTTGTAACGGTAAGCACTAAACGCTCCAGGCAAAACGCTGATGTAGCCAAAGACACTCTATTTCAGGCAAAGGAAATCAGAAAATCATGTGTCGACAGTTCTTTTGGGTATACTAACCTCTAGGGGTTTGTCCAAAATGTTTGACATTTTGTACTGCGGAGATAAATTGACAAACGTCAGTCAAATGATCCACATAAATCCGCTGATATGTTAACACACTTCAAAGTTTTGGGACGCGACGAGGGGAGATGCAAGAACCAGACTGCATCCACGGCCAGAGTCGACACAAATTCTAGATGAACGGTAAGACTTAGTGCGGAAGAAACAGTGCAAAAGGGATGCTTACTCTCCGCAAGCTCCGCCGACATTCTTATGCTTGTCAAAACCTTCAGGAGGTCATCAACAAACTATTGTATGCACCAGGAACAATGTCACTCACATTTCCATAACTCGTAGATGGATGTTCCTGTGGGCTTAGTTCCAACATCAAGAAGTATGCAGACGTTGGGTCTGATGAGAGGGCCGAAGGCATTGAAGAACCATCGGTGACTGTTCAATTTCTTCTTGTTCTGTTCCTTCAGACAGAATAGCACTTGAACTGGGCATGATCCTTGGGAAACTTCACCAGTTTCTGTAACGATGACATTGGATGTGTACCTTTTTATGAGATAGTTAGAAAAGATGGACATAAGGATAGAATATCTGAGCTTACTCGAAGATGTGGGCTGTGACGTCCTTTCCTCCAACGGAATCTTTTGCGATACCTTCTTGGTAGCATCCCATCTGTAGCTATGGTTAGCATATATCCATGGATACCGACCCCATAGCCACATACCAGATTCAGGACTTGAAGAGTGCGCTTGTTGACCTTGTTTCGTCCATCAGACACGACGCATACAACGACTTTTTTCCATCCTTCAGGACCCCACATCTTGGAACGACTTCGGCTGCAGAGATGAGCAACATTCTTGATGACACTAAAATAGACCAAATCAAGTTAAACAAACGCCAAATGATACGAGTTGCATGAAACTTACGCATTCATCGTTTTGACGAACAGAACTTCATCTTCATTGTACATAGTCATCACGATGAAGAGCTCAGTTTGTCGTTTCCAAAGGTACTGGCGAAGCGAGTAACGCGAAGACATGAAGTCGTCAGGGTCGCAAGTGGCGGCGGTGTAGCGCATTTTTGAAAATTCTTCCATGTCACCCTTGCCAGCGGGAACAATGTGAGAAGGCACTTGTACATCAAGTACTAAGTTGCCTTGAAAGAGTTGCACCTGCTTCACAGAGCGTCGTTTCATGAGTTTCTCTCTAGCAACAGACCATCCAGCGGTGCTCTGCGCGTCAAACATTACTGGTCTTTGCTGGGGTGGAGGATACTGCTGGGGGTATCGAGGTTGTTGGTAGGGAACCTGGGGTACAGGGGGGGCATGGCCGTCGACCTGGGACATTTCGTATGGATTCAAATGAGCCTGTGAGCCAGCAAAGCTGCTTTGATATGATTTAGTGGATTTTGAATCCCAATGGTCCTGGTCATTCCTGTAGCCATGCTGAGCAGAGTAGTCGACAACACCAGTGTTGCCTGCGGGCTGCGCGATATAGTCATGTTGGGGTGCAGGTTGTTGGTATGGTGCTTGCTGTTGCTGATAAGGCGAACTGGCGTAGTAAGGATCGTTATTTTGGCGGTAAGCCATGGCTGCTTGGAGGAAGCAAACTTGAAAAGAAAGAAATTAGATGTCTCCTGGTATCTGGAAAGAGGGTATAAGCGAAGGGGACGTCGGGTTGCCGACAGCAATGAGCGGCGACGGGGTAGAGGGACCGTGGTGGTTTGGGAAAAACCTTGGTAGATCACCATCTGGACAATACATGCTTAAACAAAATTTCAGGCTCAACACATATATTCTTAGCAACCTCTATCACTTTCATCATAACAAACTAGAGTAGAAGAATTGTTTATTGTTCGAATGGGCCCATTCCGTGAGCTTGTCCAGATATGGATGGCAGCCACCGTAAATTTGTGCCAGAAATTTATCCATACATACATACAAGTCGGCGTATTACCCAGGCGCACGTTCCATACATGTTCGGAGACTATAGGAATTAGAGGTGAAAGACTTGGCCGAAGGGCTATGCTACTAAGATTCAAAGCTATTTACATCCACTTGTTCCTCCCGCAGAAAGCTGGCAATGCTATTGAGAAAAAAGTAACCGGGTGATCCGGATTAAAGCCACCTGCAGAGAGAGAACTGAGCTGCTAAAGATATGGACCCTCCCGAAGCATCCGGAAAATACAGTATGAATGGCTGGCATCGACGTGACATCGGAGAGACGTGGCGAAGAAAGGGAGAGTGATGTTTCAAGGACAGAAAGGGGAGCAAGCTAAGCTTTGTTTGATAAAAAGGTCAGTCGGTCATCGATAATAATACAAGGGTTCAATTTCAATCTCCGCTACACAGCTCTGTTTGGTTCTCGTTGCCCGGCTCTGCTCTCCTCTCACCTTCCACTTAACGCCCATTCTCTTCTCTTTCCTTCTTTCCCTCTTTCCTAAAAAAAAGGTGAGATTTCTGCCACATATTCACATATCGCCCACATCTCTTTTATTTCCAACTTTTATTCCCCTTTCCTCTGGCCCCTGGTGCTCTGCAGCCCCACCACGCCGCATACAACGTGGCCAGTCTTAAATTCGCCTTTGCGCCTGCTCCTGATGTCGGCAAATGCTTCATGTATTGCATCCACGCTCAAATGCATCAGTTTTGTTGTCAGCCGCCCACAGGCTAGTGTGAACTAGACGGCTTTTGATGCACATGTCTGCCTCTATTTAATCCATGAACCCTTCCTCCTTTCTCTTTCCTTCCTTTCTTCCTTTTTACTGACAGTCGCCCTATAGTTTTCTTTATTATCACACAATCGATGGCAGATACCTCTTCCCACAGACTCGATCTCAGAGTAGGTGGCAAATACAGGCTTGGGAAAAAGATCGGCTCTGGTTCTTTCGGTGCGTTTTGCCTTCCATTTATCCTTTCTTTTTATCTGACCTGGGATCATTCAAGGTGACATTTACCTTGGAATCAATATCATCTCTGGCGAGGAAGTCGCCATCAAGCTCGAGTCCGTCAAGGCCAAACATCCCCAACTCGAATATGAATCCAAAGTGTACAAGACCCTTGCTGGCGGTGTCGGCGTTCCATTTGTGAGGTGGTTCGGAACAGAGTGCGACTACAATGCAATGGTTCTGGACCTTCTCGGACCTTCTCTTGAAGATCTTTTCAACTTCTGCAACCGCAAGTTCAGCCTTAAGACCGTTCTTCTGCTCGCTGATCAATTGGTAAGCATTTTGTCACGTATTTCTTGTTTGTTACCTGATGTTCTTATATTTAGATCTCTCGAGTCGAGTACATCCACTCCCGCAACTTCATTCATCGCGATATCAAACCTGACAATTTCTTGATGGGTATCGGCAAGCGTGGTAACCAAGTCAATGTTATCGATTTCGGTCTCGCAAAGAAGTTCCGCGACCCCAAGACTCATTTACACATCCCGTACAGAGAGAACAAAAATTTGACCGGTACAGCACGTTACACTTCTATCAACACTCACTTGGGTGTTGAACAAGCTCGCCGCGATGATCTCGAATCTCTCGCTTATGTCCTCATGTATTTCTTGCGTGGGGCTCTTCCCTGGCAAGGCCTCAAGGCAGCTACCAAGAAGCAAAAGTACGACCGCATCATGGAGAAAAAGATGACTACGCCCACCGATCTCCTCTGCCGAGGATTCCCCAACGAGTTCGGCATATTCTTGAACTACACTCGCGCGCTTCGCTTCGATGACAAACCTGATTACTCCTACCTCCGCAAGCTTTTCCGTGACCTCTTTGTTCGCGAAGGCTATCAATATGACTACGTTTTCGATTGGAGTGTTCAACGTGGTGCTCAAGAAGAAGGCACTGCCGGATCGGGATCCAAGTCCGGTGCACCAAGGCGAAAAGTTGTTCAAGAGGAGGATGAACACCGTGCGAGTGACAGGATGTAAGTGGTTTTGGTATAATTGTGGGTTTTAGATCTTCCTTTGCTCATTCTATGTCTCATCTCCAGGCTTCGTTCTCACACTCGTCAGGCTCAACAGACCGCACCAGGTCCAGTTGGTCAACAACGCCCCCCTCGTGGCCGTGACGCGGAATTGTGGTAGATGGACCCATGACTGAAATCTTGTTTCGGTCGCCTTGTTTTGTTTGGTCTGTTCGGTCTTCGCGTCCCAAGAGTAACCGGGCGAGTGGGGGGTGGGGGGTAGAATGAATGTATAGCTCGGTTCAGGGGTGTTTGGTCTCCCAGTTATCAACGGAAGCTGGGAGTTCTTGGGCGGCGGGGGCTGTTTTGGTATTTGGTATGAGTTGGGACTTCGGGATCAAGACTAGTTTTCTTCGGTTGGGGCACGTCCGGTTCGAATTAACCATTCTTTCATTGAATGGCATGCTTCAAAATTCACCATCGACGCTGCCTTCTTCTTCTCGTCATTGGCCTTCAAACAATCATCACGCTTTCTCGATTCGACGTTTCGACGGGGAGCTTCAAGAAAGGAAAACATGAAGGCTACTTATCTTCCGCCCACCTTTGCCACATATACATGTCACAACAACAATTTCCTCGACGCAAAGAACGGCAAGACGCAAACACGTGTTACGACTTGAATATATTATGGCTTGCTGCCTGTGATCAACAACTTTATTTAAAAACGGACGCTTTTTTCTTTTTTTGTCTCTAGGACTGAAGGATACTTCACTTTCCTGCTTTTTCTTTGTGCATTGGATGAACAAGAAATTAGTAGATGAGTTCCTGCAGTTCTTTCCCTTCCACCCATGACTTGTATGATTACATCCCCACATCGCGCCCGTCACTTTCTTCCTGTTTCTGTGTTTCATTCCTTTAATATTTGGATATCCCTTCCAAGTTTTTCAAACCATCCCTCCATCATGTCGGCTTCTTATGTATGTACTTCCATCCCAGAACCATCACAAGCTCGCGCAATTCTTCTTTTTTTCAAGTATACATAATCAACAAACACTCTTTATATACTTTTTCATTCTTCCCCTTCCTGCATTCCCCAATTCTCGTCTTTTTCAACATACTCCATCACCATTCTTGTTTTGGCTGCATTTTGTCTCGAATGTCTGTTTCCTGGTTACCGGTCACTGCACTTTGTTGTCCTTCTGTCCCCACCTCTTTCTGAGTCTTTGGACTCCATTGAGGGCGAGTGGAATAGAAGAGGGCGCCAAGCAAGATTAGCCGTAGGATGTTGGGCCTCTTGATTTATAGAGTAGGATGAGTGGTAGGGACACTTAAGCCGGATGCCCCTGTTACCGGCTCTATGTTCAATGGCGATGGCGATAGGGTTACTGTGTAATTACGCCCACGGAAAGGGCTGGTATCTTTCTTGCATAGTTACTTCCCTTCCTTTCTATCACTTGTTGTCGTCGAAATATATATCAGAAAATATTTGCATGTATAATTTTTTGTGATTTAAGAACATTAATATTGTAAGGGGGTGTAAGAGGCTGTTGCCAAATACGTGGAAGTTGGTGCCAAACAAATATTCCACGTCCACGACTACCGAGTCTCGTCAGGGAGCACTTACACTACATCACTGCATATTCTTTATCCAAAATGGCCTCTTTCGCCATGGTCTTTCCCTCTAAGAAAGAGGACGAAAGCGGCCTGAGTTCCTACTACAATAACAAAACCACTATTATCCAGGAAGCTCGCGTGTTCAATGAATCCCCTGTTAGCCCAAGAAAGTGCAGGGCACTTCTGACCCGCATCGTGTATCTGCTCTATGTCGGTGAAACTTTTGGAACACAAGAAGCTACGACACTGTTCTTTGGGACGACCAAATTGTTCCAGCATAAAGATGTGCGTGATATACCTGCTCCAGCGCCTTTGGTTTTACGGTTGCAATGGCTCATAAATCATGATCGTGCATTTGTAGAGCGCTCTGCGTCAAGCCGTGTATCTGGCGATCAAGGAGCTCGCAAGCACGGCGGAGGATGTCATTATGGTTACCAGCAGTATAATGAAGGATATGCAACCTAATTCAGAGGTCATCTATCGTCCTAATGCTATCCGTGCACTCTGCAAAATCATCGACGTATGTTGTCACCTAAATATGCGCGT
>Ga0247779_1000266_pt1 | contig 37587 bp, 24 predicted proteins | sample UWRJL221509R5_FD_179925 | JGI IMG/M metagenome (GOLD analysis project Ga0247779, IMG submission 179925) | Plant litter microbial communities from Arlington Agricultural Research Station in Wisconsin, United States - UWRJ-L221-509R-5 | ecosystem: Environmental > Terrestrial > Plant litter >...
TCCATGCGCTGACCACCGACGACGTCGTCGCGCTGACCACCGGCCAGGCGGCCGCGCTCAGCTCCGCCCAGGTGCAGGGCCTGACGACCGACCAACTCGCCAATCTCGAGACGGATGACCTGCGCGCGCTGAGCAGCGCCGCCTTGCGTTCGCTGGGCAGCGCCCAGCTCGCCGCACTGAACAGCGACCAGGTCGGCGCGCTGACCACCGCTCAGGTGCAACAGCTCACCACAGCACAGATCAACGGCCTCGGCAGCGACGACCTGAACGCACTGACCAGCGGCCAGATCGCTGCGCTGACCAGCGCCCAGGTCGCCGCCATCGGCACCGCGCAGATCGCCACGATGACGACCGAGGATGTGGTCGCCCTCGGCTCCGCCGGCATCAAGGCGCTGAACTCCTCGCAGATCCACGCGCTGACGACCGACGACGTCGTCGCCCTGACCACCGGACAGGCCGCCGCGCTGAGCTCCGCCCAGGTGCAAGGCCTCTCGACCGACCAACTCGCCAACCTCAGCACCGACGACCTGCGGGCCCTCAACAGCGCCGCGCTGCGCAGCCTCGGCAGCGCCCAGTTGGCTGCGCTGAACAGCGACCAGATCGGTGCTCTGACGACCGCCCAGGTCCAGCAACTGACCACCGCACAGATCAGCAACCTCGGCAGCGACGACCTGAACGCGCTGACCAGCGGCCAGATCGCGGTGCTCACCAGCGCCCAGGTCGCGTCGATCGGCACCGCCCAGATCGCCACGATGACGACCGAAGACGTCGTCGCGCTCGGCTCCGCCGGCGTCAAGGCACTGGGCTCGGCCCAGATCCATGCGCTGACGACAGACGACATCGTTGCGCTGACCACTGGCCAGGCCGCCGTACTCAGCTCCGCTCAGGTCCAGGGCCTGACGACCGATCAGCTGTCGAACCTGGGGACCGACGATCTGCGAGCCCTCAACAGCGCCGCACAGCGCAGCCTCGGCAGCGCCCAGCTCGGCGCGCTGGGCAGCGACCAGGTCGGCGCACTGACGACCGCCCAGGTCCAGCAACTGACCACGGCACAGATCAACGGCCTCGGCAGCGACGACCTGAACGCGCTGACCAGCGGCCAGATCGCCGTGCTGACCAGCGCCCAGGTCGCCGCCATCGGCACCGCCCAGATCGCCACGATGACGACCGAAGACGTCGTTGCCCTCGGTTCCTCCGGCTTCAAGGCACTGAGCTCGGCGCAGGTCCACGCGTTGACGACCGACGACGTCGTCGCGCTGACCACGGCCCAGGCCGCCGTGCTCACGTCCGCCCAGGTCCAAGGCCTGACGACCGACCAGCTGGCGAACCTCGGCACCGATGAGCTGCGCACTCTGAGCAGCGCTGCCCTGCGTTCGCTGGGCAGCGCCCAGCTCGCCGCGCTCGGCAGCGACCAGGTCGGCGCGCTGACCACCGCCCAGGTGCAGCAGCTGACCACGGCGCAGATCAACGGTCTCGGCAGCGACGACCTGAACGCGCTGACCAGCGGCCAGATCGCCGTGCTCACGAGCGCGCAGATCGCATCCATCGCCACCGCCCAGATCGCCACGATGACGACCGAGGACGTGGTCGCCCTCGGCTCCGCCGGCATCAAGGCGCTCAGCACGGGCCAGATCACGGCACTGACGACCGACGACATCGTCGGCCTGACGACCGCGCAGACGGCCGCGCTGAACTCCGCCCAGGTCGGTGCGATGACGACGGATCAGGTCCACAACATCGGCACGTCCGACCTGCAGGCGATCACCAGCGCCGCGCTGAAGGGCCTCACCACCGCCCAGTTCGCGGCGATGACCTCCGACCAGATCGGTGCGCTGACCAGCGCCCAGATCGCCGGCCTGGGCACCGCCCAGATCAGCGGCATGACCACCGATGCACTGAACGCGCTGACCTCCACGCAGTTCTCCGGCCTGTCGACGACGCAGCTCGCCTCGCTGACGACCACGCAGATCTCGAACCTGGAAACGGCGGACCTGCAGGCGATCGGCTCGACCGGCATCAAGGCCTTCGGGTCCGGCCAGATCGGCGCGCTGTCGACCGATGGCATCGTCGCCCTGACCAGCGCCCAGGTCGGCGCGCTGAGCACGGCCCAGGTGGGTGGCCTGACGACCAACCAGATGCAGGCCATCTCCACTGACGACGTCGCCGCGCTGTCCTCCAACGCCGTCCATGCGCTGACGACGGCGCAGATCGGCGCGCTGACCTCCGACCAGACCGGCCAACTGACCGCCAGCCAGGTCGCGGCGATGACCTCGGGCCAGATCGGCGCGATGGCCACGGGCAACCTGAACGCGATGGGCACGGCGGCATTCGCGGCCATGACCAGCACGCAGGTGTCGGGCCTCACGACCGACGACCTGGCCAACCTGGAGACCGACGACCTGCGGGCCTTGACCCTGTTCGGCATCCGCGCCCTCAACAGCGCGCAGTTGGATGCGCTGGGCAGCACGCAGATCCAGTCGCTGACCAACCTGCAGGTGCAATGGCTGAGCACGGCGCAGATCGGCAAGATGAGCACCGACGACGTCGAGGCCTTCACCTCGGGCCAGATCCTCGCGATGTCCACGAGCCAGATCGGCGCGCTGACCTCCGACCAGTTCGCGACGCTGTCGACCGATTCGCTGCATGGGCTCAGCACCGGTGCGATCCGCGCGCTGAGCGCGGGCGACCTGCACGCGCTCGGTTCCGACCAGATCGCCTCGCTGACCAGTACTCATATGAGCCTGCTGAGCAGCGCCCAGATCCAGGGCATCGACTCGGCCGACATCGCAGCGATCAGCACCGACGCCATCCACGCTCTGAACACGGCCGCGCTGCACAGCATGACGACCGATCAGATCCATGCGATGACCAGCGATCAGATCAGCTCCATGTCCTCGAGCCAACTGGCCTCACTGACGACGGGCCACATCCAGGCGCTCACGACCGACGACATCCACGCACTGACGACGACGCAGATCGCCACCTTCACGTCCGCCCAGATCGGCGCGCTGACGACCGACCACTTCCTCACGATGGGCTCGGCCGACATCACCGCGCTGACGACGGCCCAGATCGCCGGCCTCACGACGGCAGACATGTCGGTGATGACCAGCGATCAGATCCAGGGCTTCGAGGTCGCCGACATCGCCAAGCTGGACATGAACCAGGCCAATGCGCTGGTCGCCAACACCACGGCGATGAGCGCGATGACCGGCCAACAGCTCGATGCGCTGTTCCTGACCTCGCCGATCGTGCTGGACCTGGACGGCAATGGCATCCACACGCTGTCGGCCAGCAACGGCGTCAACTTCGACCTGAACAACACCGGCAATACGCAGAAGTACGGCTGGGTGGGCAGCGGCGACGGCCTGCTGGCGATCGACCTGAACAACGACGGGAAGATCAACACCGGCGCGGAACTGTTCGGCACGGGCACGGTGCTCGCCAACGGCCAGCACGCGGCCAACGGCTACCAGGCCATGGCCGCGCAGGACACCAACCACGACGGCCACCTGAGCGCCACCGATGCGCACTTCAACCAGCTGCGCGTCTGGGTCGACGCCAACCACGACGGCAAGACCGACGCGGGCGAGCTGAAGTCGATGGCGGACCTGGGCATCGTCGAGCTGGACCTGAACGCGAAGGCCTCGACGGCGACCGACAACGGCAACCTGGTGGGCCTGATCTCCGGCTACAAGACGGCCGACGGCGTCACCCACCAGATGGCCGACGTCTGGTTCGCCAAGGACGTGCAGCCGCAGACCAGCGGGGACAGCAGCAAGTCCTCGGTGAGCCTGGGCGACGTGCTGGCCTCCCCGTCGACCACGGCACTGCCAGGCGCGGCGGACCATGCGACTGCGGCAGATCATGCCGCGACCACCGCCGCCACCACGGCCACCTCGCACCAGGCCCTGCTGGAGCAGAAGCTGCTGCAGGAAGAGGAAGAGCACAAGCAGCGCAACAACCTCGGCCCGCTGATCTGATCACGAGCGCTTGAGCGAATCGGGCCCGGTTTTTACCGGGCCCGATTTTCTTGGCTCACGCTGGAAAACTCAGGCCGGCAGGCGTCTGGCGATTGCCTCGTAGGGGGCGATGGCGGCCTCCAGCGCCGTGGCTTGCGCTTCTGCGAGTGCCTTGGCCTGTGCTTCGATCTAACGCGAGGCAGTCCCGCCCCTCACCCTATTGTTTCGAGGGCTGCGTCGGTAGGGTCGAGGCCACGACAGGACGGGTCGACAACGCGCTCGCTGCTATCTCGGATTTGCCGGCCTTCAAGGCCGCGCTGTCGGACAGGATGCTGACCGCCTCGTTCAGGAGAACGTCGTTGACGGAGTCCCGGGTCTTCTCCAAGGCGAGATCCTTGCTGAGCTTGCGTTCGTTGAACTGCAAGCCATCGTCCGCCAGGGCGCCGCCGGCATCTGTTCCGGCGGAGCCCTGCATGGCCTTCAGGCGCGCCTCCGAGGCGGCGCGCTCCTTGCGCCGCGCCGCCTCGTTGAGCGAGATCACGTTGTTCTTGCGCACATCCTTGGCTCTTTCGATGTCTTCCAGCAGACCTTGGTACTCACGGTCTCTCTGGATACGGCTCTCATGCCAGGCCAGGAGGCGGGGCAGCTGTGCCTTCACGTCGCTCACAGGCGCGTAGTCGGCCGCCTTGATGTGGGTCCAAGGCAAGGGATTGTCGAAGCTCGATTCACCGAACTGCGTGTCGTCGCCGGTCGGCGGGGTGCCGATGTCCGGCGTCACGCCGCGCAGTTGCGTCGTTCCGCCGTTCACCCGGAAGAACTGCGCGATGGTCATCTTCAGTTCGCCATATTCCGGCTTGGCATTCTTGGCGATCTCGTCGAGGCTGGCCACGGTCTGGACCGTGCCTTTGCCGAAGCTGGGTTCGCCGATGATCAGGCCGCGGCCGTAGTCCTGAATCGCTGCCGCGAAGATCTCCGAGGCAGAAGCCGAGGCCCTGTTGATCAGCACGCCCATCGGTCCGTCCCAAGCCAGGCCGGTGTTGACGTTTTTCTCGACCGTGATGTCGCCTTTGGCATTGCGCGTCTGAACCACCGGCACCTTCCCGACGAACAGGCCTGTCAGGCCTACCGCTTCCCGCAGCGAGCCACCGCCGTTGTTGCGCAGGTCCACCAGAACGCCATCCACCTTCTGGGATTTCAGATTCGCCAGCAGCTTGGCCACGTCGCGCCCCGCGCTCTTGTACTCCTTGTCGCCCTTTCTCAGCGCATCGACGTCCTCGTAAAACGATGGCAGGGTGATCACGCCGATCGAGCGCTTGCCCTCGCCCGTCGCCACCGAATAGACCTTGGCCTTGGCCGCGCTGTCCTGCATCGTGATGGTGTTGCGGACCAGGGCCACCGTCTTGCTCGACGCATCGGGCCCGCTGTCGGCCGGCAGGATGTCCAGCCGCACCGTGGAATTCACCGTGCCGCGGATCAGCGCGACGGTGTCGTCCAGGCGCCAGCCGACCACATCGTTCATGGGTCCGTCCGCGCCTTGCGCGACGCCCACGATACGGTCCCCCACCTTCAACTGCCCCGACACGCTCGCCGGCCCGCCCGCCACCAGTTCACGGATGGTGACGTAGCCGTCGATCTCGGTCAGAACCGCGCCGATGCCCACCAGCGACAGCCGCATCGCGATGTCGAAGTTCTCCGCGGCGCGTGGACCCAGATAGTTGGTGTGGGGCTCGATCGCCATCGCGTAGGCATTCATGAACGCCTGGAAGGCGTCCGCGCCCGTGATCTTGCCCATGCGCTTGGAGGTGCTGTCGTAGCGCTTGTCGAGGACCTTCTGGATGGCCGACTCATCCTGGCCGGCGAGCTTCAGTCGCAACCAATCGTTCTTCACACGCTTGCGCCAGAGGTCGAGCGACTCCGCCTCGGTCGCGGGCCAGGGCTGGTCCTTGCGGTCGATCATCAGCGTTTCGTCGCTGTCGAAATCGAAGCCCTTGTGCAGCAGGCTGCGGGCATAGGCCATTCGCTCGATGACCCGGCGTTCGTACAGGTTGAAGATCTCGAACGGCGCGCGCAAGTCCTCGCTCAGGATCGCATCGTCAAGCTTGGTGCGGTTTGCCGCCAGGCGGTCGATGTCGGACTGCAAGAAGTAGAGCTTCTCGGGGTCGAGCGCCTTCAGGTATTGGTCGAACATCTGGCTCGACAAGGCATCGTCGAGCGGGACTGCCTTGTAGTGGTAGCGCGAAAGCAGTTCCGCGGCCAGTCGCGCCGCCTGGGCCTCCTGCGCCACCGGCTTCAGCAGCGGCGGGTAAGCAAGCTCCGAATCCGCCGCGGCAAGCTGCGTTGCGGCCCCCAGGGCCAGCAAGAGCCCAATCAGTTTTTGCTTCAATCTCACTCCACCACAGGGTCGTCGACAGAATCGAAGGATACCCGCCACCCGGATCCCTGCCACGAGTCACGGAAGCCAGCTGGTCACGAGCGGCAACCGAGGGCCGAACAAGTCGCCATCTACACGGCAGAGATCATCTCGAACCCGCCATAGATCATTCGCTTGCCGTCGAACGGCGGCACCGCCGCGGACTGCATGCGCGGATCGGCCATGACCCTATTCCAGGATTCGTCGCGCGCTTCGCGCGATGGCCAGGTGATCCAGGAGAAGACGACCGTCTCGTCCGGCTGGCACTGAACGGCCAGCGGGAAAGATGTCAACTTGCCTTCCGGCACGTCGTCGCCCCAGCAGTCGACCACGCTGAGCGCCCCGTATTCCTTGAAGATCTTTCCCAGGGCCTGCGCGTGTTCCAGGAAGTCTGCACGCTTGGCTGTCGGAACGGAAGCGACGATTCCATCGACGTAGGTCATTGCATTTCTCCGGTGAACTTTGCGGAAAGCATCCTCGCTCTCGGTCGGCTTCGCTCGCGACAGGTCGGACGGCGAGAGACTAGCCTATCCGAAGGCGATCCATCGAGCCGCCCGGCCCCGCTCTCGGCAACTAGAGATCCAGGGTGATCTCCGGGCCTTCGGCGCGGGACACGCAGACGCACATCAGTCGCTGGTCCAGCTTCTGCCCGGTCGTCAGCACCTCGTCGCGATGCAGCGGTGTGCCGGACAGCACCCGCGTTGCGCAGGTTCCGCAGTTGCCGATGCGGCAGGACGCCGGCACGCGCACGCCCTGCGCCTCCAGTGCATCCAGGATGGAGGTCTGAGCCGGCACCTGGACGTCCTTGCCCGTTCGAGCCAGATGCACGGTGATGGCCCGTTCGGCAGGGCCGGCTCCCGATGGAACGACTGCGAAGCGTTCGGAACGGACCTGTGCTTCGCGCAGGCCGCTCGTCCGCGCGGCGGCGTGCACTTCGTCCACCAGGGCCTGCGGTCCGCAGACGTAGACCTGATCGTCGATGCCGACGCCGGCCACGAGCGCGGGCACGTCCAGCCTCCGGCCTTCGTCGCCGGCATGGACATGCAGGCGGTCGCCGAAGGCCTCGATCAGCTCGGCAAGGAAGCCCGTTTCAGCGCGCGAGCGGCTGGCGTAGTGCAGTTCGAAGTTGGCGCCACGGGCGAGCAGTTCGTGCGCCATCGCCTTGATCGGCGTGATGCCAATGCCACCGGCGATCAGCATCGCCCGGTGCGCCTGCGCCGACAGCGCGAACGAGTTGCGAGGCCAGGAGCAGTTCAGGCCTAGGCCCAGCGTGAAGTCGCGGTGGACTGCCAGTGAGCCACCGCTGCCCTCGGGTTCGGCCTGCACCGCGATTTCATAGATGTCGGTCCGCGCGGGATTGGACGCGATGGAATAGCACCGCGTGGAAGGCGTGCCGTCAGCCAGCAGCACCGGTAAGTCGATGTGCGCGCCGGCGAGGACCGGTGGCAACGGGGCGCCCGTGGCGCTGGCCAGCGAATAGGCGCGCACCGAGGGCGTCAGTTCCCGCACGCCGACGATCCTGAGGGCCAAGGGGCCATCGCCCAGGACCGAGGGCTTGGCAGCCACCTGGCTCGCCGCGAGCTTTGCCCGCAGCTGCTGGACCTGGGCCTGCAAGGGCTGCACCAGCGTCGCGACCTCCGCCTCGGTGAAGCGCGGCGTGATGTGCTGCGGGCAGTTCCAGTCCCAGCCTTCGATCTTGATGACGAACGCTCGTTCCACAGCTGCCGCGTAGGCGGGCTCACGCACGGCGGGTACGACCCCGCCTTCATCGTCGCCGGCCTCCACCAGCTGCACCCGCCCCAGCAACTTCAGGCGGCGGCGATTGGGGTAGTCGACGACGATGATCGATATGCGATCGTTGCCCAGCAGGTTGCCGACGCTCTGGTACTGGACATTGCCCCGGAAATCGGCGAACGCGATGGTCTTGCTGTCCAGCACCTTCAGGAACCCCTTGGGCCCACCCCGGTGCTGCACATAGGGCCAGCCGTTCTCGCTGACGGTAGCCTGGAAGAAGTGGTCGGCCGCCTTGATAAAAGCGGCTTCGCGCGCCGTGAGGGTGTCGCCCCTGTCGGTGGCCTCGTCGAGGAAGGCGTACTGCTCACGGCTCCCCATGCGCGCCTGGAAGGCCCGCACCGCGGGCGTGAACGTGAGGTCTGAATAAGCTCTTCCCATGATGGCCTCCGACAGGTGTCCTGCAGTTCAGAGCTGGACCTTGGGGAAATCGATCTCGACCTGGCTGGACTTGCCGAGGATGTTGGTGAGGAAGTTCAAGGCCACGTGGGTGATGATCTCGACGATCTGCGCGTCGCTGAGGCCGGCACTGCGTACGGCGGCGACTTCCAGCGCCGAGACATCGCCGTGCTTTTCCATCAGGCTGCGAGCGAACTGCAGGACGGCGGCGGACTTCGGGTCGCTGCTGCTGCCCGAACGCGCGGCGGCCATCTCTTCGGCCGAGAGGCCGGTCTTGTGCGCGATGGCCGTGTGGGCCGACACGCAGTACTGGCAGCCGTTCTGCTGCGCCAGAGCCAGCGCAATGCGCTCGCGGTCCAGCTCGTCGAGGCTGCCGCCACCGGCGATGCCGTACAGGCCCAGGAAGGCGCGCAGGGCGACCGGCGAATTGGCGAAGACCTTCAGGAAGTTCGGCACCGTGCCCAGCTGCTGCTGGATGGCGTCGAACAGCGCTTGCTGCTCAGGGGTGGCGGAGGTGTATTCGACGATGTTGATGCGGCTCATGATGATCTCCAGGAAGTGCTTGGGTTTACGGACGGTTGGATGTTGATCTATTCCGATTTCGTAGAGAATTCGCGCCGTGGATAAATGACTGTTTCCGTTTCAGGAAAGATATGGACAAGCTCGACGCGATGGCGATCTTTGTGGCGGTCGTTCAGGAGAAGGGCTTCTCTGCGGCCGCGCGCAAGCTCGGGGTGTCGCCACCGGTGGTCACGCGTGCCATCAGCGAGCTGGAAGCCTCCATGAAGGTTCGCCTGCTGCTGCGCACGACAAGGATCGTCACCGTCACCGAGGCGGGCGAGCGCTATGCGCAGGACTGCCGTCGCGTGCTCGCGGAGATTCAGGAGATCGAACAGGCCGTCACCGGCGCACATGGCGCGGTGCGCGGGCGCCTGGTGGTCACCGCGTCATCGATGTTCGGCCGCATGAGATTGGGCCCCGTCGTGCGCGGCTACCTGGAGCGCTACCCGGAGACGGAGATCGAATGCCGGTACCTGGACCGCACGGTGAACCTGTTGAACGAGGGCATCGACGTGGCCATCCGCATCGGCGAGCTGCCGGATTCCTCGTATCACGCGACGCCGCTGACTTCCGTTCGGCGCATCGTCTGCGCGACCCCCGAATACCTTCGCGCGCACGGGACACCAGTTCGGCCGGAGGAGCTGGCGAACCACAGCGTCATCGCGGCGCTCAGCCTGGAGCCCGGCAACGAGTGGAAGTTCGTCAGCGGCAGCGAGACGCTCACCGCACCGGTCCGGCCGCGGCTGGCCACCACCAGCAACGACCACGCGATTCAAGCCGCGAGCACCGGCTTCGGACTGACGAGAGTGTTCGACTACATGGTGAGCGACTCACTCGCAGACGGCCGCTTGGTCGAGGTGCTGGAGAACTACAGCCCGCCCGCCGTGCCGGTCAACGCACTGCAGATGCAAGGGCGGCTGGCATCGAGCAAGGTGCGCGCCTTCATCGACCTGGCGATCGAGCATCTCCGCAACGGAACGCCGGGCTAGGACGCTTCAGTCCGGCCACTTGTCGACGTACTTGGCGTAGCTCTCGGTCCAGTTGTTCGACGCGAAGCCGCCACCGCTCTGGTGCGTGATCGAGACCGGCCACGTGGCCAGGCGCAGACCCTTGCTGCGTGCGCTGCGGCAGAAGTCCAGATCGTAGAAGTGGAACCTGAAGCGCGCGTCGAACAGCACGCCCGCCTCGCGCAGACGCGAGCGGCGCGCGGCCAGCAGCACGCCGTCCAGCAGCTCGCATTCGGCCGGCACCGGACCGAAGGGCGTCAGCTTGCCGAAGGGCATCTTGCCGTGGGCGACGATGCCGCTGAGGTTGGCGCGATCGTCCCAGGCGAAAGTGGTGTCCGGGAAGCACCAGGCCGGCTGCCTGGGCGCGATGCGGCGGTTGCCCGCCACGCCCAGCACGTCGAAATGCACGAGGCCGTTGTGGATACGGTCGGCGAAGAAGTAGTCGTCGAGCCAGACGTCATCGTGGATGAAGACCAGCGCGTCGTCCGCGGCGCCGTCCTCGGCGAGGATGCGCGAGTTGTAGATCTCGGGCAGGCCGCGCGCGTTCTCGAAGGCGATGTGCGCGCGCAAGCGCGGGTCATCGACCAGCCGCCGCAGCGACAGGCCCAGCGCCGACTGTGCCCAGAACTCGTCCTCGGTCGAACGCGTGGCGCTGATGATCTCGATCATCGAATACTCAGACCGTTCAGGCTGCCTTGCGGCCGACCAGCACGAACTGGAAGGCCAGGGAGTCGCGCTCGGCCTGGTCGGGGTCCGCACCGCTCGCCTGCGCCATCGCGCGAATGGGCGGCATGAACTTCTCCTGCCCGGGGAAGGTGATGTTGCGGGCGATGAGCCCCTCCACCGTGTAGCCGGTGGACTGGAACATCTCGACCATCGTCATCCGAGAGAAGAAGCGGATGTGCGTGCGATCGAACAGCCCGTCGTCCTGGTACTGCATCAGGCCGGCATTGACGCGGGCCTGAAAGCTCCAATGCTGCGAGTTCGGAATGCAGGCAATGACCACGCCCTGGTCGGACAGCTGGTTCCTGACCTTGCGCAACACCGCCCAAGGGTCGCGCAGATGCTCGAGCACGTCGCCGAACACCCAGGCATCGGCCGCGCCGAACGCCTGCCAACTGGCTTCATTGAGCTTCTCGATGTCGGCCAGGATCGCGGTGCCGCAGACCTCCTTGGCGATCGCGACGTTGTCCTCATCGATGTCGACGCCGGTCCAGTCGGTGCCGGGATGGGTCTCGAAGTACTTGGCCGCCAGCGTGCCGCGCATGCAGCCGACTTCGACGACCTTGCGCGGTTGATGCTGCAACAGCAGTTGCAGGATCGTGTCGTTGAACTTGTCGTGGGCCGGGGTCTGCTTGATTGCCATGGTGTGTGGGGGTTCGTGGTGATCAGGCGGGGTGGGAGGAGGCCCGGAGGGGGCGGTTCGCGGTGCAGCGCCTTGCCTGAACGCGGCGATCACCTGGCCGGCGCGTTCGTCGAAGCGGTGCAGATACTGCTCGTCGCCGGTGTCCTTGTACGCGCGCTTCAGCGCGTCGCAGGCCTTGGCATCGGCGCGGTACGCCGAAAAGATGTTCTGGTTGCCGGCGTGCTGGCGGATCGGTATCGACACGGCACGCCAGCCGCGGCGCGCGACCAGCGCCGACGCCAGCCCTTCGATCAGGAACACCTTGCGCATCACCTCGCCGGTGTACGACGTGCGGGTGTTCAGCGCGGCGCTCAACGGGTGGGCCGGATCCTCGGCGATCGCGAAGATGGCCTCGGCGACCTCGAGCCACGCACGCCAGAACGCCGGCCGGGCGACGAAGTAGTTGCTGTAGATCGTGTCGCGCCCGTCGTTGACCATCGAGCGGATATCGAGCTGCCACGGCGGCGCATCGAGGATGGCCGAGTACAGGTCGAGGCTGCCGGGGGCGGTCGCATCGGAGCCGTAGTAGACGTTGCGGAACAGCGCGCCGACCTCGGGATGCGGGCAGCAGAAGATCATGTCGGCATCCGGCGACTGCTGCGCCACCGCATCGGCGAACTCCTGCGCGGCCAGGCCGGTCTTGGTCTCGAACTTCGGCGACAGGAAGCCGTAGTAGTGATCGTCGACCAGCGGTTGCGTCAGCAGGAAGCGGCGGATCGGCCAGTACTCGTACCAGTCGGGCCGGGGGTTGTCCGTGTTGTCGAGCAACTCGAACGCGGCCGGCGCCGACGCCCGCGTGGCCGCGGAATAGGCGATGTGATGGATGTGCGATTCGATCACCGCAGTTTCCTGGTCGGGCGGCATGCTGGTGGTGCTACGTGGAAATAACGCGTTAGATGAGCGGCAGTTTATGCGCGCGTTCAGCGCAGGGGCACCATGACGCCCCGCCCCATCGACCACATCAGCGCAATCAGCTGCTCGCTGTCGAACAGCGCGTTGACGTGGGAGATGCGCATCGAGTAGTAGTCGCTCTCGGCGGCCATCACGTCGAACAGCGAGCGCCGGCCGAGTTCCTGCCACTGCTGCAAGGTGGCGGCGCGCACGCGGTCGCTGTTGCGCAGGATGTCGACGATGCGGCGCGCGCGGTCCAGCGCCGCGTTGGTCTGCTCGTAGACATCCAGCAGCCGGTAGCGCTTGGCCTCGAGCGTGTCGTCGCGCTGCAGGTCGGCCGCCTGGTAACGGCGGTTGGCGGCGCGCACCGTGTCGTCGGCGCCGGGTGTCATCAGCGGGATGTTGACGGTCACGCCGCCGAGCCAGCTCACCGAGCTCGACGCGCCGACCGCCTTGCTGGCGTTCACCAGCAGGCCGACACTGGGCTTCTGCCCGGCCCGCACCGATTCGGCGTAGCTGCGCTGCGCCTTGGCCTGCGCGGTAGCCTGGGACACGTCGGCGCCCTGCACCAGGTCGGCCTGCAACTGGTCCACGTCAGGCACCTGGGCCAGCACGGAACTGAGGCTGGCGCTGGGCGGCAACTCGTCGCCCGCGTAGCGGCGCAGCCGCACCTCGGTCTGGCGCAGCGAGGACATCGTCTGCTCCAGAGACAGGTCGGCCTGCTGCAGGCTCTTCTGCGCCTGCGTCAGCTCGCTGGAGCGGCCGCGGTCGGCCTTGGTGATGATTTCCAGCGCGTCGACCAGGCAGGCCATCTTGCGCACGTACTGGCGGAACACCTGCGCCTGCAGGATATAGCGGCTGCGGTCCAGCGCGAGGCTCACCGTCTGCAGCGCCAGTTGCTCCTCGGCGCCGTCCTGGTTGAACTTGGCAGCGTCGGCCAGGTTGGAGCGCCACTCGGTCAGCTTGGCGATGCGGCCGAAGTCGTAGATCGGCGCACTCACCGAGACCGTCATCGAGCCCTGCAGGCCGCGCGCCTCGTCCACGCCAGAGATGATGCTGCCGATGTGGCCGGCCGTGCCGTTCACCGTCACCGTGGGCATGCGCTGCGCCTTGGATTCGGCCAGGTCCGCCTCGGCAGCCTGCGTCAGCAGCTTGGCCACGCCGATCGTGCGGCTGCGCTGCAGCGCCTGGTTCACCAGGGTCTGCAACTGGTAGCGCGGATCGCCATCGCTGACGGCCAGCATGGCGGCGTCCTTGGTGCTGGCGCGCAGCGCCGGCAGCGTTTCCTCGTCGTTGCAGCGGCCCTGCGGGGCGGTCGGCGCGGGGGCTGGCGGCCGCGCTGGCGCCTGCACCTGCGCGGGCGCTGCGGCGACGACGCGACGGGCCGGTGCGGGAGTGGGTGCGGGCGCCGGTACAGCATCAGGCGCTGGGGTGGCCGGGACCGAAGTCCGCGGCAGCAGCGCGCCCGAGGGCGCATTGCGCGCCGGCGGCGGCGGCGTTGTCACGACGCCTGAGGAACTGCGTGGCAGCAACGCACCGGACACGTCGTTGCGCGCCTGCGCCGCGGGCACACCGGCCCCCAGAGCCAGCAGGACGGCGGCGGCCAGGATGCAAATGCGAACGGGGAACGGCTTCGAGAGAACGGGCATGGGGACAGCGGAAATGGCATGGGGGCCAATACCCGTCACTGGAACACGTACACCCCGGCAACAAAGCCCGGAAAAGCGGCGCTGCGGCCCGCCTCTTCTGCCTGGCTTGCTTCAGCGTTCGCGCAGAGCCTCACGGCTCTTCATCATCGGCCGCAGCATGTAGCTGAGCACCGAGCGGTCGCCGGTCTTGATCTCGACCGTCGCCTGCATGCCCGGAATGACCGGCAGCGGCTTGCCCTTGAACTGCAGGTTGTTGCGCTCGGCGGTAACGATCGCGCGGTAGTAGGCATTGGCCGGGTTGCCGCCCTTCTCGGGCGTCTCGCCCACTGCGTCGGGGCTGATGTAGGTGACCTTGCCCTCAAGGCCGCCGTTGACGTTGAAGTCGTAGCCCATCAGCTTGACCTCGGCCTTCTGGCCCAGGTGCAGGAAGCCGATGTCGGCCGGCTTGATGCGCGCCTCGACCAGCACCCGCGAGCCGATCGGCGAGATCTCCATCACCGGCGCACCGGCGGTGACGACGCCACCGACCGTGTTGACCTTCACCGACTTGACCACGCCGTGCACCGGCGACTTCAGCGTCGTGCGGGTCATCTGGTCCTGGCGGATCACCATCTGCTCGTCCAGCGCGTTCAGGTCGTTCTGCACCCGCACCAGCTCGCCCGCGGCCTCCTGGCGGAAGCGGCTGATGCGCTCGTTGCGCTGCGCCTGCAGTTCGTTGACCTGGCGCGACAGCCGCATCACCTCGACGACCGACATCAGCCCCTTGGCCGACATGTCCTGCGAGATCTTCAGCTCGCGCTGCAGCAGCCCGGTGCTGCGGTCGACGCTCGCGACCGATTCCTCCAGCACGCGGCGGCGCGCCTGGAACGACTCCGTCTCGGCCTGCGCGATGCGCGGGACGGCCAACACATCCGGCGGAAAGGCGATCGAGACGGCCCCCTCGGTCTCGGCCTTCAGCCGCGCCACCTGCGCCTTCAGCGCCACCATGCGGCCCTGCCCTTCGGCCTGCGAGGCCTCGACGCGGGTCGGGTCGAGTTGGGCCAGGTCCTGGCCGGCCTCCACCTCCTGGCCTTCGCGCACGTAGAGCTCGCGCAGGATGCCGCTTTCCAGGCTGGCGATGACCTGCTCGCTGCCGTCCGGCACGATGCGGCCGTCGCTGCGGGTGATCTCGTCCACGTGGGCGATCGAGGACCAGGCGATCGCCGTCGCGACGATCGCCAGCAACAGGTACAGGCCCCACACGGCGCGCGGCATCGGCTCGTCGATCGCCGCGGCGTGCAGACCGCTGACGAACAGGCCCTCTTCGCGGGTCAGCGCGGTTCGATCGTTGCTCGCCATGAATGACTAGACGGAAGCCGAGCGCTGCACCGGCTGCGCGGCGGGATGCATGCGGACATCGGCCTGCGGCTGCGCGGGTTGCTGCGGCTGCCCCGGCGCGCTCGGACGCACGCCGGACAGTGCCGCCAGCACCTGGTCGCGCGGGCCGTCCATCACGATGCGGCCGCTGTCGACGACGGCAATGCGCGACACCAGCTCCAGCACGGCCGGGCGGTGCGTGACCATCACCAGCGTGCAGTTGCCGGCGGCGTCACGCAGCTGGCGCAGGAAGGCGATCTCGGACTGCGCGTCCATCGAGCTGGTGGGCTCGTCCATCAATAGCACCTGCGGCCGCGCGACGAGCGCACGCGCCAGCGCGACGAGCTGGCGCTGGCCGCCCGACAGCAAGCCGCCCATCTCGCCCACCGGCAGGTCCCAGCCCATCGGATGGCCGGCGATCACGCGGTCCAGCCCGGTCAGGCGCGCCACCTCGACGAGGCGCTGCGTATCGAGATGCGCGCGGCCCATCAGCACGTTGTCGCGCAAGGTGCCCTGGAACAGCCGCGGCTCCTGCGAGACGAAGCCGACGCGGGCGCGGAACTCGGCCGGGTCGATCTGGCGCAGGTCGATGCCGTCCACGTCGACCATGCCTTCGGTCGGCTGGTAGAGGCCGGCCAGCAGGCGCAGGATGGTCGACTTGCCGCTGCCGATGCGGCCCAGGATGGCGATGCGCTCGCCCGGCTCCAGACGCATCGTCACGTTGCGCAGCACCTTGGGCGCATGCGCCGCGGCCTGAGCGGCAGCGCCGACCAGCGGGTAGGAGAAACCGACGTCGTGCAGGCCCAGCCGGCCGGTGAGCTGGGTCAGCGGCACGTAGCTGCGGCTGGAATCGCGCTCGGTGGGCTGGCTCATCATCCGGTCCAGCGAGAGCATCGCCGCGCGCGCACCCTGGAAGCGCGTGGCCAGGCCTACGAGGCTGCCCAGCGGCATCACGGCACGGCTGGCGAACATCACCGAGCCGAGCAGCGCGCCCGAGCTGATGACGCCGTCGTGGATCAGGTAGACACCCCACACCAGCATGATCAGGTTGATCAGCTGCTGCATCGTCGCGGTGATGTTGTTGCTGAGGCTCGAGAGGCCGCGCGCGCGCAGCGAGGACTCGGCGGCGATCGCGGTGCTGGTCTCGTAGCGGCGCAGGAAGCGGCCTTCGGCGCCGGAGGTCTTCAGGTCTTCCAGGCCTTCGATGGCCTCGACCAAGGTGCCCTGCAGGTCGGCCTGCTCGGCCATGTTCGTGCGCATGGCCTTGCGCAGATAGCCCTGCATGCCCCAGTTGATCAGCAGGATCAGCGGGAGCGTCAGCACCAGCACCCAGCCGAGCGGACCGCCGATGACGAAGGTCATCCCGACGAAGACGAGGATGAACGGCAGGTCGGTCAGCGCCGACATCGTGGCCGAGGTGAAGAAGTCGCGCACCACTTCCACCTGCGCCAGGTAGTGCGCGTAGGAGCCGGCCGATTCCGGCTTGTGCTCCATCCGCACGCCCAGGGTCTGGCGGAACAGCTTGGCGCCGATGATCAGGTCCGCCTTGCGGCCGGCCAGGTCGATCATGTGGCTGCGCAGCTGGCGCGAGAACAGGTCGAACATCAGCGCCAGGCCCGCACCCGTGGCCAGCGTCCACAGCGTGACCAGCGCCTGGTGCGGGATCACCTTGTCGTAGATCACCGAGGTGACGAGGCCCGACACCAACATCAGCACGTTGCTGAGCAGCGCCGCCAGCATCGCCGAGCGGTAGTACGGAACGAAGCGCTTCAGCGTGCCCCACAGCCAGTGCTCGCCGGCCGGCGCCAGCAGCGCGGCCTCGGCATTGCGCGTGTGCGCCTGCGAGACCTCCCGCGGCGAGACGACCATGACGAAGCCGCTGTACTCCGGCTCCAGTTCGTCCAGCGTGGCCACGCAGGCCGCCGCCTCAGGGCCGGGGAACACGACCTCGAAGCGACCCTCGTCCAGCGGCTTGACCAGCACGCACGCGTCGCCCTCGTTGAGCAGCAACACGCAGGGCATCAGCGCGGGGTTGATGTCCAGGATGGCCTTGCGCAGCAGGCCGGCGTTGTAGCCAGCCTCGCGCATCACGCGCAGCGCCTGGTCCGGCGCCAGCGCGCCTTCCACCGGCGTGCCGGCGCGCAGCGATTCGGGCGATCGCGGCTTGCCGTGGTGGCGGGTCAGCCAGGCCAGCGCCTGCAGCAGCGGATCGCCGATCGGCTGTTCGGCCAGGCCTTCCAGCGGATCGGGTGCGTGCGCCGGCGCGGCCACGGTGCTGTCCGCGGCCAGGCGCAGGCCAGCCGGCGTGCCGCGGGGGCTGCCGCCGTCGAAGAAGGAGTCGTTGCGCGTCGCCATAAGTCCTTAACGACGCTGACGGTACTCGAGCGCCAGGCGCTCGAACTCGTCCTCGATGCTGCGCACGGTAGCTGGCATATCGAACAGGTGGGAATCGCGGCCCTGCTCGCGCAGGTAGCGCTTGTAGGAGGCGGCGCGGGCCGGGTTGCTGCCGATCTGGATCGCGCGCTGCTCGTACTCGGCCAGGCTGAAGGTGATCAGGTCCGGCAGGCCAACGGCGCTCAGCAGGCTGCCGGCCATCCGCGAGATGTAGCTGCGGCCCGAGCGGGTCAGGATCGGCGTGCCCATCCAGAGGCAGTCGCTTGCCGTGGTGCCGCCGTTGTACGGGAAGCTGTCGAGGAACAGGTCGGCCAGCTGGAAGCGCGCCAGGTAGTCCTGCGGCTGTGCGCGCGGCGCGAAAATCAGCCGCTCGGCCGTCACGCCGTGCTCGGCGGCCACGCGCAGCATACTGGCCTTGGCCCACTCGTTGTCCGCCAGCAGCCACAGCACGCTGCCCGGCACCGCGTGGACGATGCGCATCCAGCTGGAGAACATCTCCTCGCTGTATTTGTGGTTGTTGTTGAACGAGCAGAAGACAAAGGCGTCCTCGGGCAGGCCGTTGGCGGCGCGTGTCGGCATGGCGCCGACCTCACGCTTGCGGTCGCTGACCTGGTAGCTGTGCGGCAGGTAGATTGGGCGCTCGGTGCAGTAGGGCAGGTATTCCGGCGGCATCACGAAGCGGTCCGCGATGATCCAGTCGACACCCGGCAGCGCCGAAGTGGCCGGGAGGCCCAGGTAGCTGACCTGGATCGGGGCGCCGCGGTAGGCCAGGATGTTCGGCCGGGCACCGCTGGTCAGGCCCTGCAGGTCGACCAGCACGTCGATGCCGGCCTCGGCGATCAGCTTCGCGGCCGTAAGGTCGTCGACGCCGTGCAGCCGCGTGTGCTGGTCCATCGCGCCGAGGATGCGCGCGCGCAGCGGCGTGCCGTCGTCGCGGCTCCAGCAGAAGGCGTGAACCTCGAAGCGTTCCTTGTCGTGCAGCTCGAACAGCTCGGCCGTCAGCAGGCCCACCGCGTGCATGCACAGGTCGCCGGACAGGTAGCCGATCCGGATCTTGCCTTCGCGCTTGGCGCCGAAGCGCTTGTGGAAGGGCTGCTCCGTGTATTTGACGACCTTCTCGTGGACGAAGCGCTGCGCTGCCATCAGCTGCAGCGCCGGGTCGTCGGTCTCGCTCAGCATCGCCAGCAGCGAGGTGCTGACCAGCAGCTGGTTGTGCGTGACCTCGCCAACAGGCTGGTAGACCGGCCAATCGCATTGCTTCTGGCGGATGTGGACGTAGTGCTGTGCGACGTCGCCCTGCGTCGGCTTCAGTTCCAGGCTGCGGCGCATCAGCGCCTGCGCCTCGGCATAGCGCTTCTGCGTCTCGAGCATGCGCGCCGAATTGTTCATCGCGTGCAGCACCAACTCCAGCGAATCCGGGTGTTCGGGGAGCTTCGGCAGCTCCTGCTCGATCACGCCCTGCCACTCGGCCAGCGCCTCGTCCGGGCGGCCCAGGTGCTCCAGCTGGTGACCGAGGTTCAGATGCGCCTGGGCGAAGGTCGGCGCCATCGACAGCGCGAGGCGGTAGGCGGCCTCGGCCTGCTCGTGCTTCTTCAGGTTGCCCAGCAAGGCGCCCCAGTTGAAGCAGGCCACGTGGCGGAACGGCGACGGCGTTGCGACGATCCAGTTCTGGTATAGCAGCGCCGCCGCCTCGCCCAGGCCAGCGGCCTGCAAGGCACCCGCACGGTCCATCAGCACGGGCAGTTCCATCTTGCCGCTGCGCGCGACCGCGAGGAGTTGCTCGATCTGCTGGAGTGCGGTGGTCTGGGTGGCAGTGGGCGGTGAAAGGTCCATGACGAAGCGCCGCGACAACAGGGGAAATGGCGGTGGTGCCCGATCTTAGGAGCCCGCTGTCAGCTCGATCGGGGCGTTAGCACCCAGATTGGACAGCAATTCCCTCCTTCTCGGCAGCGTCGGCGCCCGACAAATCGGCAATAACCCGCAAGCCGCGGAAATATAGCTTTCGTTATTTACCCTAATTCACAACTTCAGCGTCATACAGGATGCTGAAAATAGAACGACTTACAGAAGTTACCTCGAAACAAGGTGACGAAAAGAACGAGCGGGTTGGGGCCGGCGCTGCATCGCCGGAGTCGATGAACAAAACAGCGATCCACCAAGATCCATGCTGAATGCACTTCTGACGCGCTGGGCCCAGAGTCGCGGGGCCCTGACGACGAACTTCTTCGCGCGCAGCACGCAAAGCGCGCAGCCCAAGGGCGACAGTTTCTGGCAGACGATCCTGCGCCGTGGGGGCGATCCGGCCACTCCCGCGGCCAGCCCGCCGGCCGCGCACGCGCTGCCGGCCGCGCGGGCGCAGTTCGAGGCCAGCCTCGAAGGACTGCAGGGCGAGGATGCCGACACCCTGGCGCAGATGATCGGCCGCAGCCGCAGCCTGGACGACCTCTGGCACCTGCGCACGCGGCTCTACAACGAGATCGCCCGCCAGTTCTCGCAGTACGAGGCGGAGCAGCGGCTGGCCGCGCTGCAGACGCATTTCAGCCCCGTCCGCCGCCACTGACGTTCGCCATTCCGGGCCGAGCGCCGGGCCGCCCCAAGCCGGCCCACTGGCGGTGTGCTTGGGGTTCAATGCCCCAAGCATCGCCGTCCCCTCGGGGGACCGACCGGCCGGCCCGCGTTCAGCAGGGCCGGCTGGGCGAGGGGCTCACACTAGTTGCCCAGGTAATCCATCTTGCCGAGCGAGACGCCGGCCTGGCGCAGCAGCGCGTAGGTCGTCATCGCATGGAAGTAGAAGTTCGGCATCGCGAAACCGCGCAGATAGTCCAGGCCGTTGAACTTCCGAGGCTCGCCGTTGCGGCGCGGGATCTCGATCGGGCGCTCCTCGCTGCCGTCGATCTCGGCGGCGGACACCGACAGCACGTAGTCGCGCGTCTTGCGCACGCGGGCGATCAGGTCGTCGAACGTCGCTTCGTCATCGGGCCAGGCCGGCACCGGCTGGCCGGCCAGGCGGGCGATGCAGCCCTTGGCGGCGTCGCTGCAGATCTGGATCTGGTTCTTGAACGGCAGCATGTCCGGCGCCAGGCGCAGGCCCAGGTAGTTCGCGGTGTCGAACTTCTTCGCCTCGGCATGCGCCTTGGCGGCTTCCATCCAGTTCAGCATATTGCCCAGCATGCGGGCAAAGACGGGGGCGCTGGCGGCGTGCATCGAGATACTCATGGGTCGGGTCTCCGGGGAATCCTTGAGGGAGGCGGCATCGTAGCGATTTGCCGCAGGCTCTGCAGTGAACATAGATTGCCGAGGCAAAATGGTGTGACGACACCATGAACATCATCATCCTCGACGACTACCAGGACGCGGTGCGCAAGCTGCGCTGCGCCAGCAAGCTGGAACCCTTGAACGCCAAGGTCTTCACCAACACGGTCAAGGGCAACGGGCAGCTGGCGGTACGGCTGCGTGATGCAGACGTGCTGGTGCTGATCCGGGAGCGCACCCATTTCAACCGGCAGTTACTTGAGAAACTGCCCAAGCTGCGCCTGATCGCGCAGACCGGCCGGGCCGGGTCGCACATCGACGTCGAGGCCTGCACGCGGCTGGGCATCGCGGTGGCCGAGGGCGTCGGCTCACCGATCGCGCCGGCCGAGCTGACCTGGGCGCTGATCATGGCCTCGATGCGGCGCCTGCCGCAGTACATCGGCAACCTGAAGCACGGCGCCTGGCAGCAGTCGGGCCTGAAGGCGGGCTCGATGCCGCCGAACTTCGGGCTCGGCACGGTGCTGCGCGGCAAGACGCTGGGCCTGTGGGGCTACGGCAAGATCGGCCAGCTGGTGGCGGGCTATGGCCGCGCCTTCGGCATGCAGGTGCAGGTATGGGGTAGCGAGGCCTCGCGGCTGCGCGCCCAGGCCGACGGCCACGCCGCCGCCGAGAGCCGCGAGGCCTTCTTCGAGAACTGCGACGTGCTGAGTCTGCACCTGCGCCTGGCCGAGGAAACGCGCGGCATCGTCACACCGGAAGACCTGGCGCGCATGAAGCCCACCGCCCTGTTCGTCAACACCTCGCGCGCCGAGCTGCTGACCGAGGGCGCGCTGGTGTCGGCGCTGAACCGCGGCCGGCCCGGCATGGCGGCGATCGACGTGTTCGAGAGCGAGCCCATCCTGCAGGGCCACCCGCTGCTGCGCCTGGAGAACTGCGTCTGCACGCCGCACATCGGCTACGTCGAGCAGGACAGCTACGAGATGTACTTCGACGCCGCCTTCGACAACGTGCTGAACTTCATCGACAAGAAGCCGACGAACATCGTCAACCCGGACGCGCTGAAGGTTCGGCGTTGAGCGAGGAGGCCGCTGCGGCCACCCGTCGGCCGGAGAGCCTCCGGGCCTTGTTCGTCGCCTTCACCTGGCTGGCGCTGCAAGGCTTCGGCGGGGTGCTGGCAGTGGCGCAGCGCGAGCTGGTCGAGAAGCACCGCTGGCTCACGCGCGAAGACTTTGTCGAGACGCTGGCGATCGCGCAGGTGCTGCCGGGGCCGAATATCGTCAACATCTCGCTGATGCTGGGCGACCGCTTCTTCGGCCTGCGCGGCGCCTTCGTCGCCATGGCCGGCATGCTGCTGGCGCCCTCGGTGATCGTGATCGCGCTGGCGGTGCTGTACGGGCACCTCGCCACGCACCCGGTGGTCGTCGACGCACTGCGCGGCATGGGCATCGTCGCCGCGGGGCTGATCCTGGCGACCGGAGTGAAGCTGCTGTCCTCGCTCAAGAAAAACCCGATCGGCCTCACGCCTGCGCTGCTGCTAGCGGCGCTGACGGTGGCGGCGATGGTCTGGCTGAAGATCCCCCTGCCCTGGCTGGTGCTGGTGCTAGGTGGAGCAGGCATGGCGCTGGCCTGGAGAAAGATCTGATGGCCGTGAACCTGGTCGGCCTGTTCCTGCACTTCGCGATGATCTCGCTGCTGGCGATCGGCGGGGCGATCACGACGGCGCCGGAGATGCATCGCTTCCTGGTGGCCGACCACGGCTGGCTGACCGACACGCAGTTCACCACCTCGATCGCGATCGCGCAGGCGGCGCCCGGCCCCAACGTGCTGTTCGTGGCCGTGCTCGGCTGGAACGTCGCCGGCCTGCCGGGTGCGCTGGCGACGATGGCCGGCACCTTGCTGCCCTCGACGACCCTGGCGCTCACGGCCACCCGCTGGGCCTCCGCCAACCGCGACAGCCGCTCGGTGCGCGCGTTCACGGTCGGCATGACGCCGCTGACGCTGGGGCTGATCGTGGCGACCGGCTGGCTGCTTGCCGCGCCCTACGCGACGATGCCGGGCCGCATGCCCAGCACGCTGGCCCTGGTGGCGCTCACCGTGGCGCTGGTGCTGCGAACGAAGATCCCGCTGGTCTGGCTCGTGCTGGGCGGCGGCGTGCTCGGCGCGCTCGGAGTCGTCTAACTTCGCAGTGAACGAGGCGCTCCACTCTCTGGACTCGTTGGCGCTTCGGACCGCATGTCGCGTTGCTCGTCCACGTGGGCAGGAACCTAATCAGTCGGACCTGAACAACACGATTCAGGTAAGCCGAAGTTGTTGATCAGCAGCGCAAGCGCGTGAAGCGGCCAAGGCCATAGACATCAGCGTGGCGACGCCGGCGCCGTAAAGCACCCGCAGGTGCGCCAGCATCATCATCAGGTTGTGCCCAGCGCCGCACAGGATCTCAATGCATCCACGCCCGCGCAATCAAGGCATACACGACCAGCGCGCTACCCACCCACAAGGCGGCGATCAGCTTCTCGTGCAGCAGCATGGGCGAGTCGTTGGGCACCGAGCCTCGTGGCGGCACCAGCGGCCCGCCCTCCGCGGCCATGCGCTCGTAGTTCTCCGGCCAGACCGGAATGCGCGTGGTGCGCAGCGCGATGCCCTGAGCCAGTTGCAGCGGCAGCATGACCGGCGCGAACACCGTCATGGCGATCACGCCCGTGATCAACCAGCCGGCGGTGCGTCGGCGCTCATGCTGCGGGCGCCGCGGCCAGTCGCGCATGGTGCCCTTGATCAAGCCGAAGATGTCGACGAAGGAGCGCGGCCCCACGCGCCAGGTCAGGTGCTCCTTGACGGGCGGCAAGGCCTGCGGCCCCTGCTCCATGAAGACGCGCACGAATTCGTAGGCCGCCAGGGTGTGCTGGCGATCCAGCACCGCCGCGCCGATCTGCCCGATGCGCGGGAGCTTCTCTTCGAAACGTACATCGCCGTTCTCGTCTTCGTCGACCAGCAGCACGGACTGGAAGGCGTTGAACTGGTACGGCGGCGCGCTCGCACTTTGCGCCACGGGTTTGATCTCGTCCCAATCGAGTTCGAGTGGCTGCGCGCCGCCTTTGCGGTTGGCCCAGATGTAGATCTTGCGGCGTGACCGGTCAAAGCGCAGCGGGGCGTCGACGTAGCCGAAGAAGTCGTTGATGAACATGAAGGTGCACCAAAGAATGGACGGAACGGACAGAATCAAACCCGTCCAGATCACGACCGCAAACCCCCAGCCTACGGACTCGACGATTCCTTCTGAGCCAGAGATTGCGCCGTGCAAAAGCAGCACAACTGCGAACAGAAGCGCCACCAAACCAGCTCCAAACGCCAAACCGATATACCCCCTGAACGCGCTGGCCCCCTGCCCAACCTCCAGCATGGTCTCGTTCATCCGGTAGACCAACTCCTCTCCACGCGGCGATGCACCACAGCTCTGCCTGATGCCGGGCAAGTACTTCCAGTTCCGCACCTTCTTGTCGAGAGAACCGAAGGCACTGAGGACGCGGCGCGGCTTCTTCTTTGCGTTGTCCGTCATTGCCTTAACTTTTTCCACGGCCGGTCAGCCGAGTGACTTCCGTCTGCGCAGCGTCATACGTCGCCCCACTGCACGTGGACGGTCGGCTCAGGCAGGCTGTACGGGTCATTCGGCTCTATGCCGCTCTCCGCCTCGATGACAGCTGGCCATCGAGGCATTGTGCAGGTCTTGAAGACCAACCACCGGCAGAGGAACAACGGGGCGTACAGCGGCATCAGCACGTAACGCGCCTGGAACCACGACTCAGGCATCGCGGTGACCACCCAGTTGAAACAGTTGCGCAAGGACGGAACCACCGACAGGTCGATTCGCCGCAGCGGAACCACGAGGTCATCAGCGACTCTCGCCGCCTTGGCGCTGGGGTCCTCGAACACATGCTCCGGCCCCTCCTCCATGTAGCGCCGGATGAACTCGAAGACCGAGCGGATCTTGTCCTCGTCGTCGAAATAGTGGCCCACAGCGAAGGTGTCGAGGATCTTCTCGTTCTCGTCGATCACATGGCAGCGAATGTCGCGAAGGAACTCGGTATCCTCGCCGATGCCCTGCCCGATGTGGAAGAACGCCTGATCCCAGGGCACGCTGACGATTCCACCGTCACGCTTGTCGCGGTACGCATGCACCATGCGCGTCCGCCGATTGAAGCGGATGGGGTAGTAGACGTGGGTGAAAAACTCCTTGCCGAGAAAGAAGCGCCACAGCCCGAAGGTGCCACCACCGAACAGGACGATGGCAAGCCCGAGCGGATACCAGTCGTGCTGCCCCGACGCATCAGGCACGAAGCTCATGTGCCCGATCTTCGCGCCCCAGTAGACAAAGAATGCAATCGCCGCAACACAGAAGGCGGTAGCGACCATGCCCCGCAGCCTGAAACGGCGGTCGATGATCTCGATGAACGTCGAGTTGAAACGAATCAGACTGGCGAAGTTATCGCTCGACGCTCGGTGTTCCGTCTGCCTGAGCTGCAACTCTCGCTCATACGCTGCAACGTGCGTTCCGCGCTTGAATGGCAGTATCCATCCTGTATACATGATTCAGGCCTCTGCGATTGCAGCAACGCCATCGCCTCCGTAACCAGTAAAACGACTCGATGGCCTGCGTTGAATCCCAAGACTGATTGCGCCGCCAGCGTGTAGATATGGCGCACGAACACCAGTGTGGGCAATGGCAGTCTGTCCCTCATCGCCTGGACTCTTCATCGACTTCCCGCGGCCATACCGCCTCGGGTGCGATCTTCATCACAGCGTAATTGCCCAATCCGAAGATGAGCCACAGTGGAAACGGAATTGCCATCAAGAGCATGAAGAACACAACAAACGGATTCCGGTGGCGCTGGCGGAATCGACGGCCGGCTTCGGTGGGTGCGAACCACGGCATCATGAACATCAGGCAATCGACGAAGGCGGGGTTCCTGTCGCGAAGGCTCTGTTTGGGCAATCCCTCCAGTCCGTGGTTCATGTAGCGCCGGATGAATTCCCACTGCTCGGCGTACTGGCCGATGGTCTGTGCACCTTGCTGCAAGCGAAAGCGCTCAACTTCCTCGTATCGCCCATGTTCTTCCGGTTTGCAAACCACGAGATCGAGGTTGTAGCGCTGCGTGATGATTTCGCCGCTGACGCCGACGTGCTTCGTCACCTCGGCCTGCAAGGCGCGCCAGTCAAACACATTCACACCGCCTTGCCAACGGCCGAAGGGATTGTGGTTCCGGGTGTATGTATTGGCGTAGACCTTGCCTCGGCGGCGGTTGAAGCGCACGGGGCGGTCTTTGGGAAGTCGAAGGTCGAAGCGTAAGAGGAATAGGCACATTGGGCCTAGAAGCACTCCAGCAAACGCAGTCACTAATATCCCCCCAACTACCCCTCCGACGATGTCATCCCACATTAGAGAAACAACAAAAATTAGGCTAGCTAGGCCAACTAAACCTAGCCAAATCATCAGCCCCCGCAAAATATCCGATGTCATCGAGAACTCCAGATAGTTCTCGTCGAGGTGATTCAACTCGTCCCACGAGTCCGCCGTGCCTGTTGGCAACGCATCTCGCAACACCAGATCGGCTTCCCACTGCGCAGTGCGTGGTTCGATGCGCGGGCCACTGCCGGAAGTCCTCAATGTGCCAGCGTCGTTGCCGCTCTCGGGCCTATGGCCGGCTTCGTCGCGCTGAGCCTCTTTCATCGTCAGTCCTTCTCACTTAAGGACAAGCTCGCCAGACCACGGGGGTCAGATACGTCGGTCACGCATTCGGCTTTCAGTTGTACATCGTCGAAATACTTGACGGCGACTTCGACGCTGAACTCCATCACCAGCATCTCGTTTTTCTTGCCCTCTGTGCGGTAGCTCGGTCCTTGCAGGTTGCGGCAATACTTGGCGACATCGGGGGGCAACACGGCGTTCGAGAACTTGATCTGCTTAGGCACGGCTGCCGTCGAACCGCCCGGCATCATCTGCGTTTTCTCGCCAGCCACAGTCAGCCTCAGGCCCCGCGACTTGCCAATCAGCGTGAGGGACCAGTCGTACGTAGACGACTGGGCGTCATACACCGGGAAGGTGAGTTTGGCCTTGACCGTGTCCCAGGTCCAATCCGCGAAACCCCAGCCGTCGTCATTGAAACCAGTCTGCCCCGCCAGACCGATGATGATGGCGTTCAGTTGGCTGAGTTCTCAATGTATCCACGCCCGTGCAATCAAGGCATACACGACCAGCGCGCTGCCCAGCCACAAGGCGGCGATCAGCTTCTCGTGCAGCAGCATGGGCGCCTCGTTGGGTACCGATCCTGGCGGTGGCAACAGCGGCCCACCTTCGGCGGCCATGCGCTCGTAGTTCTCGGGCCAGATCGGGATGCGTGTGGTGCGCAGCGCGATGCCCTGGGCCAGTTGCAGCGGCAGCATGACAGGTGCGAACACCGTCATGGCGACCACACCGGCGATCAGCCAACCCCGGGTGCGTTGGCGCTCATGCTGCGGGCGCTGCGGCCAATCGCGCATCGTGCCCTTGATCAAGCCGAAGATGTCGACGAAGGAGCGCGGCCCGACGCGCCAAGTCAGGTGCTCCTTGACGGGCGGCAAGGCCTGCGGCCCCTGCTCCATGAAGACGCGCACGAACTCGTAGGCCGCCAGCGTGTGCTGGCGATCCAGCACCGCCGCACCGATCTGCCCGATGCGCGGAAGCTTCTCTTCGAACCGCACATCGCCATTGGCGTCTTCATCAACCAGCAGCACGGACTGGAAGGCGTTGAACTGGTACGGCGGCGCACTCGCACTTTGCGCTACGGGTTTGATCTCGTCCCAATCGAGTTCGAGTGGCTGCGCGCCGCCTTTGCGGTTGGCCCAGATGTAGATCTTGCGGCGGGAGCGGTCAAAGCGCAGCGGGGCATCGACGTAGCCGAAGAAGTCGTTGACTGCGGCGGAGATCGCGAACAATTCGAGGGGAATGCCAATGATCAGAACCGAAAGCAATAAAAATATCGCCAACGGCCAACCAATCTCCTTCTCGAACCCTTGGCCGCCGATGGTTAAACCAATACCCAGCAGCCCAATCATTGAAGCGAGAAGAACCATCGCGCCTACGCCCATCGGCAAGCCTAGATAACCCCGAAAGCTGCTGGCCCCTTGTCCTACCTCAAGCGTCGTCTCATTCATCCGGTAGACCAGTTCTTCCCCACGCGGTGATGAGCCAGAGCTTTGCCTAACATTGGGCAAGTACTTCCAGTTCCGCGCCTTCTTGTCGAGTGACCCAAAGGCACTGAAGACACGGCGTGGCTTCTTCTTTGCGTTGTTCGTCATTGCCCTAGCTCTTTCCGATCAGCATGCGCTCACTCGGCCCGGGCAGCACGAAGTTGGGCATGCTCTGCTGATCGGGCCAGTAGCTGATCTGCACTTGCGCCTCGCTGTACAGGTCATCGTCGAGCTTGAGTTGGCCGCCGTAGCGCACGCCCCTTTCACCGCTTTGACGAATGGCCGGTGGTTCCCACCAGATGTAGCGGGGCATGCGCGGCGATTGGGGCGACGCGGGGCCCATCATGGGAATATGGGGATCGATGACCCGTGTCCCGATCACGTGCGGGCGAATCGTTTCGTGGAAGACGGTCTGTGTCTTGCCACCGCCGATCAGCGTGACCTTGCAGTCGATCACGCTATTGGCTCCCGCGCCGGGCAGGCTGATCGAGAACTTGAAATTGTCGTAGTCGTCCCAGAACTCGGTATTACGCCATTCCCAGGCGTCTCCACTCCATTCGACCTCGACACTCATCGCATAAACCACGCCGTTCAAGGCATCCATCTCTTCCTTGCCGGTGAAGCGCTTGGGGCCGACGCCATACAGGCTGCCTTTGAGCCATTCCTCCATTGGATTGTCCGTATCACGAATGGCATACCAGAGCGCTGCAACACCGATGGCCAGGAAGATGACGCCGGCAGCGATCCAGCCCCATACAGGGATTGTCGCGGCAGCTGCGCCGATCGGAGCGAGGAACCCTAGGACCCCGGTGAATGCGCCTGCGGCGCTGCCGACAGCAAAGGCGCCACCCAGACCAGCAATGCCAGAGGCGGCCAGAAAAAATGATGCTGTTGCATATGCAAAAGCAGCGTCGCCATCTCCAGCACGCGATCGGTCCACCGCTTTCGATGCTGCTTGGATGGAATCAACAATCGCCGATCCCGCAGCCAACACCCCTCCCCCAAACGCCACTTTCGCGAACGCATTCGTTGCAAAGCGAGTCACCATCTTCTGCATGGCGCCGGCAGTGATCTCCGCCATGACTCCAGTCACGCCCAAGGTGCCTGAAACAAGGCCGAAGTTCGCATCGGTCTTGTCGCCGACCTTGGGATCCTGCAGGTCTTTCAGGCTGTTGCCCAGATTCATCACCTGCAGCGTCAGACCAATCCATGCCAGTACGCCGGGCGTGGACTTGGTGTAGCGCACCAGCCCTTCGAATGGGTTGATGCGGGGCGGCGGCAGCAGCCGCTGTGTGGCCGCGGCAGGCAGTCTCAGCTGGCTGGCGACTTCATCAGGCAGCCACATCTCGACGACTCTGGCTCTTTGAGTGACAGTCGTCGTCGACTCGAAGGCGTAGCTGTCCACACCATTGGTGCCGACCACGAAGGTGCGCTTGCCGCTGACCTGCTCGATGTCCAGCAAGCGCCGCAGTTCCGCCTTGGGCGGACCGAACGTGGCCTCGGCCATCATCATGGCCTGCTGCGTCTGGGTCATCTCCATACTGACCGGCGTGATGGTGACGGAGGTGCGCATCGACGCGACCATCAGCACCCGCATGCCGGCTACGCGGTACAGCGCGGCGTTGGTCATCTGCAGGCGGCCGAGCTGGCTGGCCATGGCTGCGCCCATCAGTGCCAGCGCCTCCGCGTCAGCACGCTTCTGGGCAAGCTCCCGATAGTTCTCGCGTGCATCGCGCAAGTTCTTGATCACGTCGACGCCCTTGTCGACCTTGCCCACCATGAAAGCACCGAAGCTCGTGTCAAGCGCGGTCACGGCGCCCCAGAGCGTCGCATACGGGTCAGCCGGGCTTTCTTCGAACCACTTGTCCCACAATGCGTGCTCCGCTTTTGTCTTGACCGCGCCGTGCAGGCAGCGAGCGGTCGCGTCCTGACGATCGCGCGCAGACTGGTCGTCCTTGGGATCGAAGTCGCGCCAGCACGGCTTGAGCTTGCTGTCGTCGATAACCACCGCCACATCGGCCGAAAGTGCAGCAATGCTCTTGTTCCAGGTGCCAACCTTCGCCTCGTAACTGCTCTTGTCGCTCAGCAACTTAGTGCCGTTGTAATGCTTGGCGTAGCGCTTGGTCCACTCTGCGCCCTGCTGGTTGTCTTTGAAGGACTTCTCGAATCCCAGGATGATGTCGCCGACCATGCGCTCGCGCTGGTGCGCGAGCATGTACGCAGCCATGCGGCCTGTTTCAGCGTTGCGTAGCGCGTTGACATCCATCGCGATGCCCAAATCGTCACTGAGCGCGATGATCGCGCCGGTCTTGCCCTGTGTGTTCCGGGAGATAGCGGCCATCTTTGCGGCAAGCGCCGTGGCCTGCTCACCGCGCTGGCGGACCGGGGTAACGAGCTGCGCATTGAGCGCGCTGCGTGTGGCCGCTGACGCGTAGTCGGCAACCACAGTGCCCACGTCTGTCCCCATCGGCACGCCGAACCTCACGGCGTTGGCGGCTTTGCTGGCCGAGCCCAGCGACCCCGCTGCCGCCGCCATGACGTCGAGCTTGCTCATGCGCCTGTCGCGGCAACCCTCGACGTTCGCGGCATAGTCGCGCATCACATTGGCGGTCCAACGGTAGCGGCTAAATGCCAGCCAGACGGTTGCGTAGCGAGACGGGTCGATGGCAATGACCTGCGCAGGCACATTGTCGCCCGCTCGCTTGCACAGCGCGCTCAGCGGTGCCTGCTGTGCGGGGCTGGCCGGCGCATCGGCTGGGGCCATCATGCGCAGCATGCCGTCACCATCGACGACGTAGACGTCCCAGGTGAGGTCAGGCTTCATGACGTACAGATAGCCCGACGGCAAGGTTCGCAATGCCAACCAATGGGCCTGAAGGTCCGGGGCAGCGAAGCGGTTGTCAAGCGCATTGATTTCTGCCGACTTGCCTCGCAGTGCCAGCGGGATCGGCGTGGGCACCACCGGCAGAATCGCGAGGCCTTGCTTGACGCAGTCCCTGCAACCGGCCGCGGGCATCGCACTGGTCCCTTGGGCGCTTGCCGCGGTCATTGCGGCGGTGGGGCTTGGGCGAGCCAATGTACTCGTCATGTCTTGCTCTCCTGGACTTGTGTCTGGCGCGTCAGTCCGAGCCAGAAGGCATCGTCGAATTGGGCCAGGCGCTGCATCAAGGACATCTGCTGTCCGCTTGATGTACGCAGCGCCTGATCGACGCGGGGATCGCTATCGAAGTCGTCGCGGGTTGTGAGCGCGCAGGCACAAAAAGCGAGCACATCCTGCTCGGTCGTGTAACCGAGCGATTCGCAGCGGCGGATCAGGCGCTCGATGCGGACGGCATTGGCAACGTTCGGCCACACGTCCCAATCCCGCGCCAGCACCAGCACTATATTGATCATCCCAATCAGGCTCAACGAGCGCCATGTCTCGGCATCGAAGCGCATGCGCGCGAAGGGCGCTTCGCCAGCCGGCTGAGCAGCCGCAAAACCCACCAGCCGACCCAGTGGATCCAACGTATGCCAGCGCCCGAGCTGCGTCAGCAGCGATTGATGGACGGGCTTTGGAAGCACACGATCCAGATGCCAGATGACCCTAGGATCCCAGAATCGCAGATACCAAGGCGAGCCATCGGGGCGAACGGCAAGCGCGGCGGTCGTCAGTCGGGCGGCAAGCGCGGCCGGATCGGCTTCCCCGACGACCCAGGCACACACGCTACGCGCCTTGTACTCGACGCCGAACGAACCGGCGGATTCCGCAGCGGCCGTCCAAATCGTTTCCTGGATGAGGCGCTCCAACCGAGCTTGGTCGGCGAAGTGCAGCACATACGGCGAAGCAATGGCAGCGATGTTGTCGTGGATTCGGCCGAAGTTGCATCGAATGATTCGGCCCGATGCGAGCGCGCTGAGAATCAGTTCGTTCGCGCCAAGCGGGTCGGCCAATGCGGGGTCGACCACCACCGAAACAGAGCCGGACGGCGCTTGGTCCAACACCAGTCGCAAAGCATCGGTCGTATTCTTTGCGATCGAGTCCGCCAGACCCCCGATATCGCTTTGCTCGCCATGGGCGGTCAACGTTTTGTCCATGATGAGGATTCAGACTGCCGCGCCCGAAGCCGCGGCATCTTGGACGCTCTTCGAGCAGCCCTTGATGGTGGCGGGTGGGGGCGACGCCACCGCCTGACTACCGCTCCCCGCCCCCGTCAGCACCTTCATCGCCGCCTTGAACTTCACCGCCCCCGGCGCCATGATCGTGATGCTGCCCGCGTCCATCTGGATGGCGGCGCCTGCAGCCGTGAGCAGGATCTGCTTCGGCGAAGCGACGAGGACGTTGGCCTTGCTGCTCGAGACGTCGAGGGCCGCGCTGGCGGTCAGCCGGGTGGCGCCGGTGCTGCTCGAGCTGAGCACACTGCCGCTGGTGGCGTGCAGGGCGATGCCGGTTTCCGTGTTGGGCTTGGCCGATGCGGTGGCCTTGCCATAAGTGAACAGCACCACCCCGTCTTTGGCCACCGTCGCATGGTTGCCCTGGGCGATGGCGTGCAGGTCCTGGCCAGCGCTCAGGGTGATGTTGCTGCCGGCGCTGACGACGGCGGAGGCAGGCGTGAACAGGCCGATGCCGGCCGGCGCCGCCAGCACCAGGTCGGGCCGGCCCCAGGCCGCCACGGCACCGAAGCCACCGTCGATGGCGACGGCGTTCTCGTCCGCCCCGCCGGCGGCGGTCGACTGGCTCGAGGACTTGACCTGCAGGCTGTCGATCAAGGCATACAGGCCTTGCTCGCTGGGCAGCTGCCTGGCCTTGTCCTGGGCCGTGGCGCCGGCCACAGCCGGTTCGCTGGCCAGTTGGGCCCTGTGCGCCTGGGCGGATTCCGCCAGGGTATGGACCAGGCTTTGCGCGGACTGCAGCAGGTTGGTCGCCTCAGAGGCTTCGAGTTGCTGGCCCGTGCCGGTGCTGGCGGCCTGCGCATGGGCGCTGATCAGCAGGCCCGAGCCGGCCCGCAAGGCGCCGTGGGCGGCCGTGGCCAGTTCCAGGCCGTGGCCGCGCAGGGCCAGGCGCTGATTGTCCTGCTGCTGCAGCAATGCGCCCAGTTGCAGGCGCGTGGCCTGCGTGGTGGTAGACAGCTCGACGCGGTTGCCCGCGGGGCTGTCGTCGAAGACGAGCTGGTTGAAGCCGCCCAGGCCCGAGCGGCTGGCGCCCAGTTCCTGGCTCTTGTGGCCGAGCATGACGGCGCCGTGCTGATGGCCTTCCAGGTCGCCCGCAGTTTGCTGGCCTGCAAACCAGGCCGGGGCGTTGCCGCTGGCATTGGCAGCGCCACCGGCCACCCGGTTGCCCTGCGCATCCGGCGCGCCCTGGCCGTTGTAGACGGCCCCGATGACGACGGGGCGATCGATGTCGCCGCCGGTGAAGGCGACCAGCACTTCCTGGCCGATGCGCGGCGTGAAGACGGCGCCGAAGTTGCCGCCGGCAAGGCTCTTGCCGACCCGCACCCAGGTGAAGCTGGCGGCCGAGGCGGGCGCGTTGTCGCCCCGCTCGGCGCTCAGCCGATGGCTGGAGGCAGCGCCGCGTTGCCAGTGGAATTGCACCCGCACGCGGCCATCCCGGTCGGTGTGCAGATCGCCTTCACTGCCGCCGACGACGATGGCGGTTTGCGTGCCGCGCACGGTCGGGCGCACGTTCAGGCGCACCTCGGGCTGGCCCAGGGAGGCGGCGGCATGGGCGTCGAACAGCGAAGCCGCGGCCGGTTCGCCGGACCCTTCGCCACGACCCTCCCCGTGAACCCAGCCGCGCCCGGACATCACGCCGTGCCGTCCATCGGCGGCGACCGTCTGCGCGCAGGCATCGGCACTGCCGACACGCACCGGCACGGCCACCGGCTGCACCAGCAAGGCGGCTTCGTGCAGCGGCGTCTCGTCGTCGCGCGCCGGCTTGCCTCCAAGGCCCTGGTCGCGCAGGATGGCCTGGGCCAAGCCGACGAAGCGGGCCTTCTCGTCGGCGGAGAAGTTGTTGCGCGCGCGGTGCTGCGCGGCGAGCACGACGAAGCTGTCGCGCGTGTCGTCCAGCCCCGGGTGGCGCGGGTGGTCCAGCAAGGTGAAGCGGGTGCCGGCCTGCGCCCGGCGCCAGGGCCCGCGGGCCAGCGCGCGGGCGCGCACCGCGGCCAGGGCCTCGGCCTGACGGTTCACCAGGCGCTGGCCCTGCGCGCTGTCCTCGTAGGCATAGGCACCCGGCACATCGACGATAGCGAGTTCGCCCATCGGCGACGGCGCGCTGCCGTTGCTGGTCACGCTGGCCTCGACCGGCCGGGCACCGAGGCCGCGGTGATCGCGGCTGCGCATGGCGACGCGGGCACTGGCGACCCGGTTGACGCTGGTCCAGCGGGTCAGGCTGTCCTCGCCCAGCGTGTGGTCGCTGGCGGTGAAGCGCACGCGCGCCTGCGGGTTGGCGGCGAACGCGCCGTTGTGGTCGGCGATCACCAGGGTGTGGGCGCCCAGGCTGGCGCTGTCGGCATCGCCGCTGTGCTCCCACCAGCAGAAGAGCCCTTCTTCGCGCATCAGCCGCAGCGCGAAGTCGAGGTCGCTTTCAAAGTACTGGATGCACAGGCTGCGTTTCGGGTAGACGGTCGCGTCGGAGAGATCCCAGCGCCAGGCCGGTGACAGTTGCCCTGCTCCGCCGCTGCCCTGCCAGGCGCCGAACAGCTCGTCGAGGATCTGCGGCACGCTCAGGCCCTGGAACACCCAGGCGTCGGTCTTGTGGGCCAGCGCGCCGAGCCAGGGCTCGATGACGAGGCGGTAACGCGCGAGGCCGCCGTCGCTGCCCATGAGGGCGGCGGCGACGATGTGGCCGTGCCAGGGGCGCAGGTCGGTCCGGCTGTCCTGGCACAGCAGTTCGACCAGCGCCGGCTGGCCGATCAAGGTCTTCAGCTCCAGGTGCGCATCGGTCGAGAGCGCACGCACGACCAGGCGCAGGCCCGCGCGAATGGGCCCGAGCGAGGCATCGAAGGCCCAGGCCGCATCGGCGCTCATGCCGCCGGACGCGCCCCTCGCGTCAGCCGGCGCATCACCGAGCGCAGGTCCGTTGACCGGGCCCACGCCCTCCCACAGCTCGACGTCCTCGGCGAACAGCGCGTCGGTGCCCAGCGGGGTGTGCAGGCGCAGCAGGCGCTGCTGCTGGGTCAGCCCGCCGAGCAGCCCGGACAGGCCCGGCACGGCAGCGGTCGCAGCATCGGTGAGCAGGCTCAGGGGGTCCATGCCGGTGGCCTCAGGCAACGGTGTACTTGAAGTCGCCGTTCTTGCCGGCGGTGACCTTGATGCGGTTCACCGTGCGGCCGTCGGCCATGCGATCGAGCACATGACCGGCGATCTCGGGCAGCAGCGTGCCGTTGAGGATGTGGTCGACGTTGCGTGCGCCGGTGTCCACCTCCGTGCAGCGGGCCAGAACGGCGTCCACCAGCTTGGTGTCGTAGACGAACTCGGCCTGGTGGTTGACGCCCACACGGGCGGCGATGCGGTCGAGCTTCAGGCGGATGATCTTGTCCAGCGCGTCGTCGCCGATCGCGTAGTACGGGATCACCTTCATGCGGCCGAGGAAGGCCGGCTTGAAGGTCTTGTAGAGCACCGGCCGCAGCGCCTCGGCCAGTTCGTCGGCCGACGGGTAATCGGCCGGCGCCTTGTTGATGCAGGCCTGCATGATCTGCGAGGAGCCGACGTTGCTGGTGAGGATGATCACGCAGTTGCGGAAGTCGATCTCGCGGCCCTCGGCATCGTCGAGCACGCCCTTGTCGAAGACCTGGTAGAACAGCTCCAGCACGTCCGGATGGGCCTTCTCGGCCTCGTCCAGCAGCACCACGCTGTACGGGTTGCGGCGCACCGCCTCGGTCAGCACGCCGCCCTCCCCGTAGCCCACGTAACCCGGGGGCGAGCCCTTCAGGCCGCTCACGCTGTGCGCTTCCTGGTACTCGCTCATATTGATCGTGATCAGCTTGCGCTCGCCGCCATACAGCAGCTCGGCCAGGGCCAGAGCCGTCTCGGTCTTGCCGACGCCGCTGGGGCCGACGAACAGGAACACTCCCTTAGGCTTGTTCGGGTCCTCCAGGTTGGCGCGCGAGGTGCGCACGCGCTGCGCGATCGCCTTGATCGCGTGCGTCTGGCCGATCACCCGCGCGCCCAGCAGGGGCTCCATGCCGAGCACCGTCTTCAGGTCGTCCTTGACCATCTTGCCGAGCGGAATGCCCGTCCAGGCGGCCACGATGGCGGCCACCACCGACCCGTCCACCTCGACCGGCACCAGCGTGTGCTCGGCCTGCAGCGTCGCCAGTTCGGCGAGCTTGGCCTGCAGCGCCGCGGCCTTGTCGGCGGGCGCGGTCTTGCCGCTTTCCAGCCCTTCGCGCAGCGCCTGCACCTCGCCGACGAGCACGCGTTCGGCGTCGTAGCGCTGGGTCAGCTCATCGACGCGGTCCTGGGCGGTCTGGCGGTCGGTGGCGAGGTTCTTCAAGCGGATGTCGTGCGGCGTGCCGCTGGCCGCTTCACGCGCGAGGCCGCGCACCTCCGCATCGAGCCGCTCGATGCGTTTGCGCAGGTCTTCGATGGCCGCAGGCGTGGCCGCCTGGCCGAGCGCCACCTTGGCGCAGGCGGTGTCGAGCACGCTGATCGCCTTGTCGGGCAGCTGCCGGCCGGTGATGTAGCGCGCCGACAGGCGCACCGCCTCGGTGATCGCCTCGTCGCGGATGCGCACGTTGAAGTGCTTCTCCATCAGCGGCGCCATACCGCGCAGCATGGCAGCGGCCAGCGGCTCGGTCGGCTCTTCCACCTTGACGACCTGGAAGCGGCGCGCGAGCGCGGCGTCCTTCTCGAAGTACTTCTTGTACTCGCTCCACGTGGTGGCAGCGATGGTGCGCAGCTCGCCGCGGGCGAGCGCGGGCTTGAGCAGGTTGGCCGCGTCGTTCTGCCCGGCCTGGCCGCCCGCGCCGATCATCGTGTGCGCCTCGTCGATGAACAGCACGATCGGGTGCGGGCTCTTCTTGACCTCGTCGATCACGTTCTTCAGGCGGTTCTCGAACTCGCCCTTCACGCTGGCGCCGGCCTGCAGCAGGCCGAGGTCCAGCGTGTGCAGCGACACGCCCTTCAGCGGCGCGGGCACGTCGCCCTCGGCAATGCGCAGCGCCAGGCCCTCGACCACCGCCGTCTTGCCGACCCCGGCCTCGCCAGTGAGGATGGGATTGTTCTGGCGGCGGCGCATCAGGATGTCGATGGCCTGGCGGATCTCCGCCTCGCGGCCGATCACCGGGTCGATCTGGCCGTCGCGCGC
>Ga0247779_1000267_pt1 | contig 37585 bp, 41 predicted proteins | sample UWRJL221509R5_FD_179925 | JGI IMG/M metagenome (GOLD analysis project Ga0247779, IMG submission 179925) | Plant litter microbial communities from Arlington Agricultural Research Station in Wisconsin, United States - UWRJ-L221-509R-5 | ecosystem: Environmental > Terrestrial > Plant litter >...
ACTGTAAAAGACTTCGGCGGCAATACTCTTTCGATCTCAGGGTGACGCCTTTGTATGTCGGAAAGACTCCTATATGCAAGCATTGGTTTTTATAGACTAGGTATTGTATTCCTCTCACGTATCTTTCATACCTGCGTAATGGTTTGGCTGATGAAGTGCATAGCCCTGTTTTAGAATCTTGGCATCTATACTGTGGGATTTTTCGACTCGAATCATTTCATCTGTTCGCGCAAAAGCGAACAAATGATATATATATCTTAAGTATGTTTTTGTGTCTTTTGTTTATCGATATAAAAATTAAACCTCCTTCTATATTATGTAGTCTCTATTGTATGATGTTTTATACACACGTTCACAAGTCGGCCTTGTTACATTTGCGAGTATGGATGCATAATTGATTCTCATCTCCCACAGTTACGTGAGCCGACCTCCATTGCTCGCTAGCGGGTAGAATTGGGGGTTACAGATCACAACTACGTAATTCATTAGCAGTTTCAACTGTCTTTTTATGCTCAGAAGCTTTCCTCGACCGACGACCGGTTCATTCGCAATACAAACGACCCTGATGTGATGGTACTTAAAGCAAGATGTTTCGACTAGCAGAAGTTTTTGCACATCTTCGTTTTCTACTGCCAGCACACCCATGAGAAGACGCGATTATGGACGCCCAAACCTCCAAAGATGCAATTATCTCTAACAGCGTGAATGCCACAAGTTCTATAGTAGATGTCATGAAATCTGCTTCTGTTCAGAATTATTCATGTCGTGAGTACCAATAATCATAAATATTGTTTCCGATCTCACTTTTCCCCCTCATAGTTTCTGCGTTCGTCCTCGTGTTTCTAGACTACCTCTATACCTTTCCTGACGAAATCGTGTATATATGGGGGTATGTAACATGGGTATTATAACTCTCTAGAGATAACTTGACATTCATCTTCATTTCCTATTCAACAACAGACAAAGTATGAGTACGACGAAGTTTTCCTTCTTGTTCCTTCGGTATTACGGCATGCTCTCACAATTGTGCGTTCTTCCATGTTCTAGCCTAGTTCTTGTGTCATTTTATCATGCTTCCTTTCAGTGCAACCTGTCTTGTTGCAATGGTCCGCCTCTATCACGTTCCAGCAGCCCCAAATTTCTGTAAAGGATGGTTTGCCCTGCAAATGTTTAGCTACTGGGCACTATTTTCCGTCAGCGACATAGTCCTCATGTGGAGAGGTAAAGTAGCCTCATTCCTATTATACGCCTTACATTGAATGTTTTCCGTACAGTCTACGATTTATACGATCGCTCGAGGGTTATCACGACTATTTTGATGTCCCTCTTCATGGTAGAGACTATTGTCACTGCGGTGGTCACGACACTTGCTCTGGCTGCTCTGCAGTTCGATCCAGTTTGTAATGGCACAGATATACCGCTTGCCGTTGTAGTATTTGCGTGGGTTGTTCAACACTTTGGTCGTCGTAATGTTCATGATCTTTTCAACCAGGTGTACTGTGATCTTCTGCCGGTGCATAGTTTGGTCGTTGACCCTACGGAAAAGTGATTCCTGGTTGTCTCAGAAAGCCGTCATAGATGCGTTCACAAGTAATGGGACATGGTTCTGGATTGCTATATCCGGTGAGTTTGACTCTTAAACCTGTAAGAGAATCGATTAAATACTTTCTTGCAGCAATGTTGGCGGTAACAATACCCAGTTGTTACGGTCGTCAAATCGCACTTCCGCACATTCTATTTTCGTAAGCGGACGTCATTTAACACCCAGGGTTAAGCTGAAAATTCACTTCGACATGAAAGTTGGCCTATGAGTTTGCATTCAATTGGGGTAGGGTCGAAATTATCACTGAAAAACGTCATTTCAGAGACTTACTTTTTTCTTCTGTCGCGCGACAGACTGGTCGGCTTTTATTGTCACAGGAAAAACGACGATACCAGCTGTTTCAAGAATTCATGAAAAACGAACGAGCGAAATCTTCTCAAGAAACAGTTCTTCCTTCCGTGGCTGAAGCTCCATGCGCTACAATTGAAGTTACAGCATCAAATACGGAGTCGACGTGCCATCAGGAGCCCGATCTGGCGATTTCTACCTTTTCAGATAAAACAGATCAGAAGACAGCCGTAACCCCTCCTTCGTTTCTACCACCGCGATCTGAGGATGGACAATCTGACGATACGGCTGGATATTGTTCTAGTTCGAACATGACCACAGTTTCAGAAGGAGAATCTGGAAGGGACGATTCGGTGCATATTGAAGTGGGCAGTATGCATTTCCGTTCAAGTATTTCTTCGTCGGACGGACGCGACTTATGGTTTCGATGATAATCTCCCTCTACGTATCCTTTCTGCCACAGTTGCCTATCGAAGATTGTATATGCTCTATTCCACTCGTTTACATACCCGTACTTTAATTTAATATTATACATCCCGTTTATCTGGTTTGAGCGCCGCAATTAGGGTGCAACTCACTTGATCACAGTTGGGACACTGGCCGCGGTTCCCGAACCGAACGATGATAGTGAAGTTAGCTCAAAAGTGTCAACGGTAGTGAATGTTATTAGAGAAGTGGGTGTTTGACTTGTATCAGCAGTGTGTTCAAAGTTGCGGGGTGCATAGACGTCCGTAGGGATCCTTTGCATGTTAATTATCATGCGGCATGTCTGCAACAGAAAGGAAATTTATTAGAAAAGGATGTTGATAACAATAACAACCTGATCGATGGTCAAAGGTCATACCGCGATAGAGATTATGGATGTAGGCCACCTGAATGTAGCAAGTGATGGAGTTGTCAGGTAGGCAAGGGGCATATGATGAGGGTACTCACGCAAACACGAGATGCGGTTTAGATACTTGGACAAAAAGTGAGTATGGAACCATTGTGACGAGCATAGCTACAGTAGAAACATCCATAAATAAGTGAAATAATAAAGATGTAAAGAATAGGACCACCCACAAACGACAAGGACGAATATCCAAGAACCGTCTCGCACGATAAGTTTTATGACAGGAGATTGGCGGAAAGCCACCCTGCGCTTCATAACAGTCAAGATGAGCAACAAAGTTTGCGATAGAATCACGCTGGTCCTGAGACGTCAAATACATAAGAACTTCAAGGTGTTAGATGTAACATTTAGACGTACGTGAAATAAATGACTTGATAAGGTGTTTTTTGAACGTTGCAACTTGGTCCAAAAGGCACGAGAGGAAGAGTGTGGGATGTACATGCGGTTACCAAACTTGCCTGCAGAAGAAACAGAAAAACAAGCAAGCTTGCTATCTTCCTGCTGCAATTATACAAGACATACACTGCGTATACCGTCACCTGCTCTTAAGCCTCGGAATGTTCTGACCCACTGAAGAGAGAAAACGTACCTCTTAGCATGAGAACCATGTCCAGGACACCCAAAATAAGGCACGAGCTGATGTTGAGAAATAAAAACCACGCTTGACAATGGTCCCTGGTCACCGGGAGGTAGGATAACAACTTAAATACGATGTAAACATTTACGCTGGAATGATGAGTGTATGTCAGAATGAACGATTCGAAGGTTTTCTAACGCTCACGATTGTGCACAGAGTGCAAAATAACGGGTAAAAAAATACAGTGATTTGACGCGATTGATAGGACCCCTGACGGAAGAACATGAACTGTAAGTCAACGTTGCTTCGGTAGCCACAAGTACGGGGGTAAACGTACTTCCAAATGTATCTGTATTCCTCGTTCACATTGGTGAGACTATCCCAGACTAGACAAGCCAGTGCTGCCACTAGCCCGGAAAACAAAAACGACGCGACCTTCAACTAGAACATCCTTATAGTAACTAGTCGCTAAAAACAGTACTCACCACACGACGCGTTCCTAGAGAATATTTCTTGTAATCCATCTGTACCAGCAGCAGTAATGATTTTGTCAGCCATTTATTCAGCCTTCGAATAACGCGCAATTTGTCCAATGCTTTGAATTGGGTATGATGAGGGTCAAGAAGAGAGGGACGTATACGTAGTTACTATCATTCGATTATTTAAAACATTCTTCCAGACGCTGAAAAATAATTTATCTTGCGGCGGCCGCGAGACAATCCCCGAATAGGGCAACTATTGTACTTTTTTGAAAAAGAGTTCATACATATGATGTAGTATAGTACAACAACTACACATTTCGAAGGCATAGAAAAGGACCACTCGGTCTCAATCATAATATGGTAGAACGATGGCCATGCATTCATATGGAATATTATGGTAAACGCAAATAAAAAAAGGACAAATAGAAAGGATATATAAAACGGCAAATAATCACACTACGGAGAGAAGTATCAAATCATCGTAGAAAGCAAGAGAAACAAACATCTTGCAAGAAAGAGACACGAGAAATTGCAGGAAAAGGGGAGGGGCAAGTGACTATTTCTAACAAAGTTCCATCTTTGCGAAATTCTCGCACACCAACCTGGGGTATTTCATGGAGTCTTCCGGTTCCTCTTCTGGCTTTTCAGTCATTCTAAAGACAGACTTTGGACTAGTACCAGTATCTCGGGTGTGGGTATAGGAGTCAACTCCAGAGTTAAAATTGCAGTCTCGTGGAGGAGCAAGGAAAACCATGTTATGATCTGCACCAAGTACGTCCTCTACAAGAACAGGGGAAAACAGCATCTCTACACTGGAAGAAAAGGATAGATGCGGCATTGGAGTAATTTCCATATCGAAGTTGTTATTTTCAAAGAGGAAACGCGTCGGTTCAGCGATAAATTGGGAAACTTTGCGCTTCTTCGTTGTTCGCTGCTTTGCAAAGAAGTCGGCTTTGTCCTCTTCTTCCAATCTCCCAAGAATGCGAAAAGGAATAGAGATGCTTGACGATCCTCGCTTGCGAGTGAATCGCATAGCAAGTGGACTGGAGGGCGGGGAGGGAAGAGATTCAAGGGGAGTATCTTCAAGAAGTGTAGCCATTGTGAACTTGTTGTTTCTTGATTTGACAGCTTTAGGTGCTCCAGGAATTTCCGGTACGATTCCAACCATGGTCTCAATATGATGTCGAATATTGGCGTCCGTCGCTGACTCTGAGCAATCGATCTGGGCATTAAGAGGCAGGTGGTTATTGAATAAAATGGCGGCTTCAACTAATTGCTGACGCGACATCGTGAGGAGATCTTCGTGGCAGCAAAATGGGTATCGTGGTAGTGCCGTAACGACGACAGCATCCAAAGGTTTGTCATGATGCTGTATGGCAAGGCAAGCTTTTTCGTGAGCTTTTTCGAAGGAAGAAGACCGGCTGAGAGACCCTATGGATTCGCCAGTTATAGTCCGAGTTCGAGGAGTAGGATCCAAGGACATATTACATATATCGCGCAATTTTTCCATCACTCCGTCTGTGGTTTGTGCGGAAGAATGGTTCTCAGAGGATGGTAATACATGAGTGGCTGGTACACGATCTCGTTTCCCCAGAGTCATGGAAGGGCGAAGAAAGTTGACTTTCCCGCATATAAACTTTCGCATGGGTGTCCTTGGAACCTTCGCCTCGCCTGCTGGAGATGACCTGAGCATAGCTACTGACATTTATACTCGAGGACCTGATATGTGCAACGAGGAATATCAAGTACCGTGAAAACAGGAGGGCCATTAAAACGACGACGTCGAGGCTGACTGAGTTACCTTCAGTCTGGGCCAGTAGACATGATTGAAATCATTCCCTCTTCAAGATCGTTTCACCGTGGTCTATCAAGTTATTAAGTCCTTGAGTGACTTTTATTTCGTGAAGGCATATGGTGGTTAAAGCTAAGGGTCAATTGGCCAAGTCAAGCTTCAAGCAAGAGGGTAAGTTCGGACTTTGAAATTCCTGGGCGGCATTAATTTCAATTGCCGACAAAAGCTTCATAGCTCGATAGCATGTAATTCATCTGAGATACTGAATGAAAATGCAGGAAACAGTTACTTATTTAAAATATATAATAGCTAATGATGTGGTATAGTCTCTAATGATACATACATATATATTATTACGAATAAATTTCAAACAGCAACGGTCAACCTCCAAATAGTAGCAGTTGTCGCACTTGTTAAATACTTCCGTGGCTATTTACCTTATAGCCCTATGGGACCCTCCGTGAATCGAACATTGAAGCTAATTATATGCAATTAATATTCAACTACACCAAAAGAAGCGAAAAGAAGCGAGAGGAGCTCACCGTGTCGGGTCATACTTAGCATAGGTCTTTTTCAACTCGTTATATCGACCATAAGTAGCAAATACGTTTTGTCGGGCATCGCACTCATTAATATAAAGTGGCAAGCCTGGAGAGCGAGGTATACTTAATAAACAGTCAAGTCAACTACTAATTCTTAAAGCATTACAACCACCAGACACTCACCTTTGGAAAAGTTTTTGCCGGGCGGCTTGGACTTGATCGGATATCGTGAGCAACCCACTTTGCATCTGCGTTTGAATTTGGACCGCGGCATAACTTCCCAATGGAGGGTCCATAATGTTTGATCCACGCATTCGCCCAGCTTTTACTTGTGATTTTTGAATAGGCGTAAAGGCAAGTACTGTGGCAAAAAGAGAGCCTTTTATTGTTTCTGTGTATTCGTTCCATCTCCTGAAAGCATTCCGATACTGATCGACCGTCCCGTTGAACGCAGAAGCTCCAAACAATTGTCCAAAACCACGATCTGCTCCTGCTCCTAAAACATTGTTTGCATCGACATAGCTTAGTGAAGATATTTCCTTCGTCGTCGAAGGAATTTCCAAGAATTCTCCGAATATAGCAGGAGGAAGCGAAGCTCCTCGGTAGAACAGCGTCAAAATATGCGAAGAGGTAATTTCAGTTCCATTGATTGAATTGGAAAAAGCCATCAAGATCGCTAAGCGCCTCGAATGATTAGATATCCACGATTAACAAATCAAGGTAGTGCGAATCACGTACATGCTTTAGGATCATTGACAGTACTGACGTACTTTTGTGTGGCGTTAATGAGCGCTTCCGAAGAGCTGTTAGGATACTGCGCTACAAAGTCAGAATTATGTGCATCATGCTGAACATTATTTCTCCGCCCACGTACCAAAATTAGTCCACCGAAGAATTGTTTATCGGAAGCATGTCCAGTGTGGATGGCCTGGACTTCATAGCGGGTAACGATTCCAAAGCGGTTAGCTCCACCCTTCAAAGCGCGGAAGAGGTCCGCATATTTGTTGGTTGCTGTTGCTGTAACGAGCTGTCCTGTGACAAGGACGACGTCCAGCTCGACATAGGAGTCTGCCGAGAAACCATGTTCTCCTGAAAGATAACTAAGACCGCCCCCGAGGAGAAGACCCGTCCCTACATCCCTAAAGGCTTGGTCAATTATGTTTACGATATATCAGGATGCCCGTCGGAAATACCCAAGCCTTCCACCCATCGGCGCAACGCCGAGGGGCTGTAGCTGTGCCAGAGCTTCTCCCCAGTGTATTCCTGGCTGCAAGGTAATTGTATCCTTGGTGGCATCGTATGAAACGTTCTTCATGTGAGAAAAGAATAATAGAATTCCATCTTGCACCCTAAAAATTCTGTTAACGCCCATGGTTCCGCAGCCTGAGATTTTGAAAGTAAAACGCACGTATTCCAACCTGTCATAGCAGTGTGCCCGCCAGCCTGAACAGCGTAGTGAACTTTATTGGCGAATATGGCGGCCATCGCGGTTTGCACGTGTGATGCACGGTGTGGAAACACGATACAAGTTGGCTTGTCCTGCCCGTTGTACAAGCTCCACGCATTGGAAGCAGAGGCATTGTATTCGACTCCAGAAGTCTGAACGATGTTCGGACCTAGTTGGGCCTGAAGAAAAGTACAGGTTCTCGAAGCTGAGGATGTAACGTTCCAGACGGTAGCCAAGGTACCAGTAACACTAGAGTGTACAATCCCAATGGCTAGAAGGTAGGCAGTTTTGAAGCGCATTGTGCGAAGATGATGAGAGTAGAGTTAAAAGAGAGATACTGACGTACATAAAGGCTTTCAACGTGGATGTATAGCATTCATAAGAATCCTAACACACTGTATCGGATATCATTTGTCACTTGAAGCAGAAAAAAACTTTGATTAGATGTCCGCGACACAAACGGAGATAACTCGGTACACTCAAATTAGCCGTCAGGAACCCAGGCCGTCAGAAGTACGTCTTACCTTTTTTTTAAACATGTGCACAGAGGACAGGCGACCACAATTTTCTGGAAACACTGAGAGAAATAACGCGATTTTGGCGTCGTTTGCGTAGAGAGTGACCAGTTAAAGCGAGGATTCGGCGTTGCATTTTATTTATCCCAATGAAAACACTTGCATTTGAGTGCATGTATCTCATTTTGCAAATGGCTCTGTCCAAAGTACCAGGGACACTATATTTAGACACCTCGTAAAAAAAGATCAAACCATCGGTGCCGAACCCTCGGCAATGATGGAAAGGGGGATCACGTCCAGCGCACCATGAATTTTCCCAGTGTTTGGCAGACGCTGACCGTATACATCAGTATTGTCGCAAGCCCCGAACATGCGCTGAAAGGGCCTGAGAGTTCGTCTGAAACAAAATGTCATAAATGTATGCTGTTTCCCTCGCAAATTCTAATAGATATTCGCAAGGACTCAAGGTACTATGCTGAATATAACGTCCGTTATTCAAAAGAAACAAAGACATGTGTGATGGTCCTACCATCGTCAATCACAAGTATGAATAAGACTCCGGTAAATGGCAAGAACATAAGTTTGACACCGGAATGACGCAGGGCTCATCGGAGACCTTTGAAAGTGTCCCTAACACAACGTGTTTATGGACATGGATGTGGCATGATTGGAGATCGTAGATCGAGTTCCTACATATATGTCTGTCGTTTTGGACATACGTATTAGTCATAATTTCCATGCTTACTATTGGAGCAAAACGTGTGAAGGAACAACGTTTGACATCTGCATGGTTGGCCCCAAGAAAAGATATTTGTGTATCGAAAAGCCGAGCGAGAGAAAACGCGCATGACACCCAAGCTGCGGCGATTACTTAGGGAATAGACCAGACTTTGCCAGCAGAAAACAAAACGGAATTAAAACGGGTCTCAGGTATGACGAAAAACATTTGAGTAAGAACGGCCACCGATGCTGACATGCCGTGTGGTGCATAAATTGGGCGTGGTCATCGAGGTCCAGAGCAAATTGTTTGTGCAAGCCGTCCTTCTCTTTAAAAAGTAAGGATGTATCGGCTTAATTCGATGCATAGGCGCCAGAGAAACGCCGACCTTTTGCCTGTATAAGTTAATCCGAGATAATGACTTCGTGTTGGTGTACAATGATTCTTCAGACTTAGATGCCTCTGAAAACTTGACGCGCGTGAGATTCTTGTGGAGACCGATAACAGCTAACTGTAAAAATAGAAAAGGGAGTTTCCTATGAGAAAATGAGCCCCTCCCTAAAAAAAAGTCATTCGAAATAAATCTGGTAAATGTATTAGAAACGAGCAGACAGAAAAAACGTACTTCATCTTGTAAGTTCGCTACATGTATGATAGTCGGTATAAACCTGTGAAACAGGAGTGATATGTTTCATGGAGTGCTTTCCCGAGTGCAAATGCGTGGAAGTTGAAAAGTCGTCGCATGGGGACGGACGCGCCCATGGGAGGCAGGGATAGTCAAACAGACGGCTTGAATAAAATTCGGATGCGATATCGGGATGTAGGTTAACGCACTAGTGTTTGAATCAATCGCCGGTCAGTAATCCGTTTCATCGAGAGATGATTAGCGTTTATGCTCCTCGAAGATCACTCTTGAAAAGTGCCGTATTATGCACCTGTATGTAGTAACATAAGATGATTGTCACGGCTATGACAGCGAACAGAGCGCACCCAAACGATAAAAGAGGCAGTTCGATCTCGATCTCAGATTGCAGTCACCTCTGAACTTATGAGTTTCAAGCAGGCTGCCAGTGAGGATATAAGTAAATTGAAAGGTCTTTGGACGTTCCGACTTCTATGATCAAACTACGATTGCATCGTGAAAATTTATCAAGAACCCTGAAGGGTCGGCGTTTTTTTGTTTTGAGTGCATGGTCCCTACTACGAGGGTTTTACATGTTTCGAGTTGGTTGATACGTAAAAGTAGGACACAAAGGAGGGCAAAGCTTGTCGAGGTGCGGTCGAGTAATTCCGAGAGGTGTGTGTGACCCTGCCATGATAAAAAAACGTGGCGTGACATACTGGCGCAATTGTCAGTAGCGTATATGGCCGTGTGGCGAAATGGCATCGCGTCTGACTACGACTCAGCGCGAATCAGGAGATTGCAGGTTCGACCCCTGTCTCGGTCATCTTTTTGCTTTTGCCAGAATCCGTGCATTGTGACTCCGAATGTTGCCTCGCCGGCATCGTGCGTTGCTTCTTCCCTTTACCGCTCATCAAGCAGATCTGTCTTTTACGCTGGATTCTCCCACCATTGCGTACTAGACATACGCACAGCGAAAGCGTTCATGTTAATGTTTCTGCTATGGCAGTCGATGACCGCAAGAAGACCGCCGTACTCAGTGTAGAAATTTTAGGCTTAAAATCAGCCATGAGCTCCTATGAGGATGCTATGAGGATGCTCAGCGGAAATGGTTCGCAATCAATAACTTCCTAATGCGCTTTTAAACACTTACCATTTCGGATTAGTAGAGCGTCAATGACTCCATGGTCGCATGAAATAACTTCGGGGGAGGACTCACTTTTCAGTTGCGGACTTAATTTGCGACACCCATTTCCGCACATCATAACGACGAATTTGACTCCTCGACAACTCGCACCGAAGAGGATGTTGCAGAACATATTCTTACCAACGTTCGAATTTCGGAAGTGGACTTGTATGATTATTACGAGTTTCTGAATTATGGTCTTGTGCGCAAGTCCCAATTTCATTGCATCGAGGAACGCTGGACAACCATCCAGGAGTAAGACTTTTGTGGCATGTGCAATGGAAATATCACAGTATATCAGTGATAGGCAACCAACTCGTAAGTGCAACATATTTCTGAATCATTTTTACTTGAACTTATACGTCCTCTTAGTAGTATTACGAATTAAGTTGACGAAAAGGCAAATTCAACCCAACCATGCAGCCAATACTCAATGCAGGCCTGGACTTGTGGCCGCTTTCAAAGACGACCGTTCGGTGACCGACGAGCAAAAAGTGGAATCGTAGGGATTGACCTATCTCGTTGGAAACGTTGCACGCACAGAGAAAACGAGAGATGATCTACTCAAGCAGGCCACTTTGTATCTTCATTACCTGATTCTTGCCCGACTCGACTTACATGTTGTCCAAGGTCTGCTCATTGATGAAACCAGTATTGCCCCTTCTCTATACGCTGATTCACTACATCTACGATCCTGGCACATTCAAGGACGAACATTACGAAGCGACATATGACGATATCGCGCAAGCATGCGTATACACTGTCTATCGAGAAAAACCGACCGGCAACCAGTGAATTTTTTAGCATCTCAACTCAAGTACGCCAGTTCACCATTTTAATCACGTACCTACTTTTTCGTTGTACATCCGGAATTGAGGAGCGCATCGAGATGTAAATTGGCGTACTGAGGGTAATGGAAGACCAGTACTGCGTACAGTGTCTTTTCAAGGAGCCGGAAATTCTCAAGCACAATCATGCAGATGGTATCGTGCCCGGGGTGATCAAACTCGTACACGACAAGAGTTGGGACTTACCGAAGACACATAAGCCTAGAATCAAGCATCGCTTGGGATTTCGACAGTCAAAGATATGTTCGAAGCTGCATTCGATGTTTTGGAAGGTCTGTGCCCGATTTCATCAGTAATCCATCCATGTCAAAATTGAAGTTTCTTAGTGACGAAGTACCTTCGTATCAAGCGTCATGTCCTTCATCGCGATATTAGCTCGAGAAATGTTCTCGTCGACCCAAAAATCGTTCCATGTACGCAAGACAATGTGAATGCCACATTGAGTGCGAACAATGATGCGAACGTTCTTCCTCAAGAGTTCGATATCAGCTTTATCAAGCACCTTCCTGCTAAAAGGTATGTCAAAACTTCGATTTTATGCTTCACAACCAATGCTGACACAAGAGAAGTCCTAATCCTCGACAAACCAGTGTAATCCTGAGGCTTCCTCATCGACTTCAATCGGTTGGCAGAGGCCCAGAGCGGCTGGACACGAAGAACAATGTGGCAAGAAATTATCGAGCGGTTGACTTGAGGACATCGTGTTCCCTCCTATATCTATGGCCCCCGAGTGTTACACTCAGCTTCCTTGCCAACGCGTGAAAATCCAATTGTCCGGACATTCTTCGTCTGAATGAGCACTTTTGTCCTCACGCGAATGGGGGCATGAGCTTTAGCATGCCGCTGACTCTGTCTACTGGCTCGTTACTACTAGACATATGTCCACAGATGATCGCCATTCAGTTATATAACGTTTGTCAAGTGGTTTGTTAAATGAGAAACAATTTCCTCGTTTCTTCACACAACACACTCGATCTTGAAGCAGTGAAGGGGTTGTTTGCTACATTATCGGCGATCATTCAATCCTTCCCTCCACTATACTGAGGGACCCAATGTGTGGTTTCGTCTCAAATACATCCACGAGGCATTTCAGCTGGCTATCCTTGACTTTATTATCAAATATTGTAATGAGGATCTTATGAACTTGACAATTGATTTTGAACATTGTCAACTGCCTAAAGACGTACTAGGAATTTTTTTCAATAAGAGGTGAAAGATGTCAGCTTATTCACAATCAAATCATAATTGGCACTAGTTCTTTAACAATTTATTTGGGTAGATGTAGTATCATCCTCTTTCTGCCAGTGTAACATTTTTGTTCAAATCTTATATGTATCAAATATCTAATACATCATTTCTATGTCATATTGTACATAAGATACACAAAGATCAGCTATCAAACTATTGAACTAATTAAAGCAAAATCAAAGTAAATGTTGCATAATAAGATCATTGCCCAATGAATCTATAGGCTCAATTCCAGCTGCTCTAAGTAATTCAGCATAAATAATATATGCTGCATTTTGCTTCTTGTTGGCCTCCAAACTATTTCCTTGCTTTTGAAAATTGTCACGTAGGGCTTTGAGAGAATTTGCCATTCCACTTTTATCTCCAATCTCTTCATAAATATTGTATGATTCATTGTGCTTTATAATAGCTTCATTATATTTCTCCTCTTTATTGAAAATATCTCCACAAGACTTCAGAGCATTGGCTATGCCAAGCTTGTATCCAATTTGACTATAAATTTCAAGGGCTTTGGCATGCCTTTCAAATGCAGCAGTGTAATTTTCTTTGAGTTTATAAATGTCCCCAAGTGAAATTTGACAATTTGCCATACCAAGCAAATCTTGAACTTGCTGGAAGATCTCATATGCAGCAGTAAGCTTTTGAATAGACTCAGAATATTTTCCCTGTAATTTAAAGTCATCTCCTAAGGACTTCAAAGAGTTGGCTATTCCAAGATCATCTTTCATAAATTCATATATTTTCAATGCATTCTTATGATTTTCAATAGCTTCATCATATTTTTGCTGAATTTTGAAGTTATCACCAAGTGATCTTAGACTTTTGGCTATACCAAGCTGAAATCGTAGCTTGGAGTATAATTTGTATGCTGATTCATGCTTATCAATGGCTTCACTAATATTGTTACTCATTCTGTATGCATCTCCAAGACAGTTAAGAACATTAGCTGTTCCAAGAGTATCTTTAATTTCTATAAAAATATCATAAGCATTTTGATATTTTTGTATAGCCTCCTGGTATTTATTCTGATATCTGAGATCATTTCCTAATGATTGAAGGGATGCTGCTATTCCTGGCTGATATCCAATTTTCTTATAGATTTTAAATGCAGCATTATCTTTGGTAAAAGCTTCAGAATATTTGCCTTGAATTCTAAGATTATCACCAAGTGACTTCAAACATTTGGCCATCCCACTTTCATCATGAATTTTGTCATATATTGCATAAGCAGCATTATGTTTCTCAATAGCCTTATCATATTTGTCTTGCATCTTCAAGCAATCACCAATTAAATCCAGTAATTGAGCGATCCCAAGCTGATCCTTAATTTTATAAAATATATCATATGCTGTTTCAAGATTTTGCATGGCTTCTGAGTATTTATTCTGCATTATAAGAATATTTCCAGAGGATCTAAGAGAATTGGCTTTTCCAGGCTGATAATTTACTTGAGTAAAAATCTTATAAGCAGTATCAAGCTTTTCAAAAGCTTCAGCATATTTTCCTTGTAATCTGAAAATTTCCCCAACTGACATCAAGGAATTAGCCATCCCAAGTTTATTATTCAACTCTTGAAAAATCTTATAAGAATTAATATGCTTTTCAATAGCATCCTTATATTTTGCCTGCATTTTGAGTGCATTTCCTAGTGACTCTAATGCATTGGCCATGCCAGATTTATTTTGAGCTTCATAAAAAGCTTTATATGCTTCTTCCAGCTTTGAACTAGCTTCAATATATTTATTCTGCATGATAAAATCATCCCCCAGTGATTTAAGGGAATATGCCATTCCAAGTTTGTTATTAATTGTTTGATAGATAAGATATGCAGTATCATGTTTTTTAATAGCTTCTTCATATTTATCTTGCATTCTTAAATCATCACCCAGTGATAATATAGAATGAGCCATTCCTACTTGATCATCAAGATTTGAGAATATATTATATGCTGCAGTATGGTTTTCAATGGCCTTTACATATTCTGTCTGCATTTTGAAATTATCACCAAGAAGAATAAGTGAATCAGCCATTCCAAATTTGTCCTTATCAGCTAAATAAGCCTCATAAGCAGATAGATATTGTAGAGAAGCATTTTGCCAGTCATTTAAAGCATAGAGTATTCTGCCTTTATGCATATAACATCTAGCTAGAAGTTCATTAAGACCTAATGGTTTTATTTTCTCCATTAGGATATCAATCAGAGCTGTTGTGTATATATGGTGATTATAAAGATATTCTGCACAAGAGATGCCCTGTTGTATTGCAGTCTCTGAAATTTCATGGTCACTCATATGAATTTGAAATAAGTAGGCAATATTTGTCTTTCCAAGTAAAACTAGCACTTCAAAATTTTGCTGAACACACTCATTGATAAAATTTAAAATAGCCTTTAAATCTTTTTTTATAGTTTCGTGTATATTATATTTTGAGAGAAGGATATACTCTCTTGTTGGATTCATCATAGACAGTAAATAGTCTGTTCTTTGAACCAAAGCAGTTTGGCATGCAATATCTAATGCATTATATACATCATCAAATCCAAGGGTTATCAAAGTCAGAAAATTTGACCAATGAGGAAGTCCTTCTGGTAGAGCAGCTAGAAGACATAAAAGCCTTAAGGCTTCAGGATGATTGGTAATAAGATCCGAGTTCAAAGACAAATCAATGGAAATGGCCACATTTGTCATTTTAGTATTTATTGTTCCAGGCATTTTTAAAAGCTTGGTCTTACTTTTTGCCCAGCGTTGTTGAAGTACTTGTATAGAGCATCTTTTTCCAAGCTCAGAAAGAATAAATACAGCCAGAGGAATACAACCAAGTTCAATTAATAGATTATCAAGGAGGTCTGTTGATTGTGTATCCATGTCCACAGGATTGGATTGTCGTTTCAGATACATTTCTTTGGCAAAATTGTGTGGCAATGGACCTAGACCAGCAGCAGGTAGAAGAAGATCCCAAGTAATTGAAGGTGGTGGAAATTCACCCCTCATATTGACAAGTAAAGATATTGAAGGAATAGATGAAATCATTTCCAAGATACTTATAGATGTCGTGTCATTGGAGAGTGTTTCAAAGCTATCCAATAAGAGAAGGCATCTGTTAAAAGAGTTTAACTGCTGGAAGAGTGTAGTTTTCAGATCCTGTTCCTTAGAGAGAATAGAAACACCCAGAATTTGTAAGATAGCCTGAACAAGATCAAGTCCACTTCTAAAGGTTTCGCAAGGCACAAAGAAACGCTTGTCCGAAAAGAATTCTTTGACAGTGTTTTGGTGGAAAATCACCAATGAAAGACTGGTTTTGCCGATGCCTCCAAGGCCGAGGATAGCTGAGTGAGTACCTGAAGTGGTAGTAAGATGATTAACACCTTTGGATACGAGGTCATCTCTTCCAACAAAGATAGAAGGCGGTGGAGGTGCAGTGGATGAGATTTGCAAGCTAAGAAACAGTTAGATCGAAACCAAATTTAACAAAATTATGAACATACTTTGCCTTGGGAAAGACGTTCGTCTTGCTCTATAAATGTGATTTAGAAAAATCATATTGAAACACCAAGTTCATTTGATTTACCTCAATCTCAAGTCTCTGAACGATAGTTTTTACGTCGCCGATCTCCGCTTTAACGTGTTCAATATCAGCTGCATGACCGATATGCGCCTTCAGCTGTCGGCAACAGTTAGTTACATATTCTGACAGAAGTTAATTACATGCAAGACACCTACCGAGAAAAGAGAGATGCATTCATCTAGCGATTTGTCACATTCAGCGACTTGCTTTTCAATATCGCCTCCATGCATAGTCTGGCGAAATTTGTTTTGCGAACTCAAACCTCGTACAGTTTCCAATACCTTACGAAGCTCCCTGTTCATGTTAAAGGATCATTAGTAATAGATATATGTAATAAAAATTACTGACCTTTCTAGCTCGCGAACTGGTTGCTCAATGTTCGTGGAATCACGTTGACTGATCGCCCGGATCGTGCGGAAAACACGGATAGCTATGGTCCTACAAGCTTCCTTGTTGTTTTGTGCCCTCTGTTGGTCCTTAAGTAAGGTGTTCCTCCTGAACAAATTTGAATGAATGGCTTACTTCAACCATACCGACAATCTCCAGTGCGATTCCCGTTGGACCGCTGATCCACGAAAAGCCAGATTTTTCACCGACAGCTGCGAGGGTCTTCAACCCAGCCGTTACGTAGCTGAGATTGACCACATCGTTCGATGTTGCATCTAGCAACGAGACCAGGCCTTGGATAGATGCAGATGGATTTGTGATCCCTAATCCGATAAGTCCAGAAAGCGCAAGAGCATTCCCAATGCGTGGTAGCTCGATTTGTTCGCCGGTAGCGTTTGTAACGTCTTGGGTAGCAGTAGAATGGGCTTGTTTGGATCGTTCTGACATGATTACAATGATAGAAGAGACGAAGCCGACTTCGAGAATCGAATATCTAAGTTCCGAATTCGTGAGAAATGTCGTGAGCAGCTTTAGGGTCACGTGTATAAATTCAATTAGATTATGGGGGTGGAGTTAGTCGCAAGTTTTGGTAAGGACGAAAAATCAAACGCATATTCAGATAATATGCTCATCTCACGCTGAATCATTTATTTTTTTCATTCAAAAAGGTGTTTATATATCAATGAGTTGGGGTATTTTGTTAGCACGCGTTTTGACTTCCGTAGCCGTCTTCATTTATTATGCTTCGTCAAAAAACCCATGCCTATCCCATACAGGGAACCCATTCTTCGTCTTTTCCACATCAAATACCCATCCCAGTCTATCCATGGTCAGCACCGCACTACGCAGGAAAAGGGTCCCATCGATCTCTTCTACACCCTCCAGCTCGGGAACATTGATAAAAGTACGCTTCGGGGTTTGACCGAGATGGACAGCATGGGCGGCGAGAGCTCGTTGGAGTTTTGCGAGATGATCATCTGGATGCATCAAAGTGGCTTGCATAATCTCGTGCCATGGATTCGCGAGTGGAACGCCGTGATAAGTTCGAGCAGGACCTGGAGGTGAGGCCACAAGTGACTGTGGATTGGCAAAAAATTTACGAAGATCCAGAGATGGTCTCCCATGAGCAATGTACCACGACAATACGACGGCAAAGTATGCCTTTAAAAGTCTGATCTGAGAGCTCGTGCTCTTCAACGTCTTGATAATAGTCGAGATGAAGAGGGATGACGTAACAAAGTGCATGCTGGGTGACAATGAGCTCGTTCAACTTTGCACAGGAAAGAATTAGAGCAACTCACAAGAAGAAATCCGCGTTGAATTCCGCCTTCTGAGCACCACCAACACCGTAGATCAGCGCCGTTGTCCAAATCAACTCATCCACTTTTTTATCAACGTCTGAGCCTCCTCCTATCCATTGATCGACGTAACGGCGGATGGATTCACCGTGTTTGGCCAGACTTTCGTTGTAGAATCCAAAAAGACCATGAGGTTTGGTTGACGCCGCATTGGTATCGGCTAAGATTCGTGCTAGAATGGTAAATGCATGGACATCTGCAATTTTGCCATCTTCGCCTTCGTTGAACAGTGCCGGAGAGAAGAGTTGCTCTGCGTCTTGGTGCTCTACGGCGGCCAGAGATAAACCTTGGGCGGAGGTTTCATAAGAAGTAATAGCAGTCAAAAATTCAACGCAACATACCTTCAGCAACCAATCCAGGAAGATTAAACTCGATGCCAAACCCAGCATGTATAAACGAGTGAATGACGCCTGAAACGAATCGGTTCAACATCAAAAGTGTCTTGCCGTCGGACGGATAATTAGCATCGCGAGCCAGCACATATTCTTCTATAACGGCACCATAATCGAATTTCTTGTCTTCAAGTTGGGTTTTGAAGAATGCAAGATATGCCTGATAGTAGCTATTTATTCGATTCGTTTACATTAGAATAATATGTTGCGCTGAACTGTGACAGAAAAAACTCACTCTCCATCGCCTAGATGTTCGGTCCAATTATCCTTTGTGATCGCTTCTGGGGAAGCTAAGGCAGGCTTCTGCAATACTACAGCTCGCGAGTTAGCATCTTTGAGGGCTTCTTCATTTCCTCCGAGTGCCCATAGAGTCAACACAGTATGCGCGAGATGACTAAATAAACTCAGCAATCGATTAACAACAATCGAAGGATTGTAACGCACTTGTGAAAACGACGTTCGTTGAAATAAATGTGCCATTTCTTGTGATTATCTGACAGAAATGTGCGGAGCAATTCCGTAGACGCTGGCGTGATACCGGGCCACACATGTGGCACGAGAGGGTTTACGGTTGCATCTTGTGTAACAGGAATCGGGAAGAGCGTCTTGTCGATGTTGGCCATTGCGAATGTGGTGAATTTGATACCAAAGGTGGGTAGTGGTGATTTGTGAACTCTGAGGGTACATTTATATACGGATGAGGACTCTCCAGCCTCTTTACTAATAATAGTAGTTAGTACCTTTGTTACCAATCAGTAGCGCTCTAATGACAATCCTCTCGTGATTAGGCTTACCCCACAATATCGCTTCAGTCATTCAATTGTGCACCCTCCTGGATCAAAGGTATCCGCCAGAACCATTTCGGTCCCACGCAGGACTACGGAAATGCTAATTGTAGGCCGGGAGAGTGGCGGTTGTGTTGCGAATGTCGATCGGCAGAAGCTGAATATCTTGATAAAGGAATATACAGAACATCCATACATCGTTGATCGCAGCAGAATCATCGTTTCGAACGACCAATGACACAACGCCCTCCGTCATCATCGGAGGACCTCATGAAGAATGTGTACGTCCATGGGCAATTGAATGCGAACTTGGGCTGAGCTGACTCGAACTCTGGGATTTAAATGCGAATCGTGTGAAGGAATACAACGGATCCATTTCCAGATTTGAAAGTGATGAAGATCACAGCGGATTGACTTCCGTATTGAAACAGGATTTGCAAGGGTACAAAGTGAATACTATATGAACAGAGGTGAGAACGAAATCGGTCCATGATTACTTATTTGCAACTTTGCGAATAGTCGTCCGTTATTCTCGAAGGATATAGCTTGGTATAGCTTGGAATGAAGCGTCGAGAACAGTTGAATACAAAATGGACCGGACCGGAGCTGGAGAAAATTCACATTTGTAACAATGAACGTTATGTCGTGTTTATCATATCGGTCATCGTTAAACATTGACGACCAGCAATCATTTTTGAGGCCAAGGGAGCGAGGACAACGGATTTGTGCAGTAACGGAAAGTCCAAGGTTCGTTCCGTTCGCTTGCATCCAAACTCAAAACATCTTATCGCATCTCATTCAACAACGATACTAGACAAGTATCAGCATGGCCCGTGGTTTCCTAGCTGTATTCAGCGAGCCCAGTCCTTCTTTGCCACTTCATGAGTTCCACGAATGGTATGAAGAGGAACATATACCGATTCGCATGAACCACCTAAAGGAGTTTTTGTCCGGCGCGAGGTATGAGATTTTGGGCTCTTCGCAATCTGACTTGGGATGGCTTGCAATGTATGAGATCGACGATACGAAGACGTTTTCGGACCCGAGATACACCGGCCTTCGAGAAAAACGGAGTGAAAGGGAAAAGAGCGTGATGGCGAGGTTACAAAAGCTTGTCAGGATATTGGGGGAGGAGATTGGTGTTTTTTACGGGAATGGGCGGGAAAGGTCCACAGGAATGAAAGTGGGCAACCCGACGCGATGGACTGTTACGCATGCAGTATATACGCAAAATCTTTCCGTGCAGGATATGAAAAAGGTTGCAGATGGGCTCTACAGTGCCATCGGTGACAACTGGATCAGCATGAGGGTGGTCAAGGTACTGCAGAAGGCCGGAGTTGGCCTGGGAAGTGTCCCTGTGCCTACAGAAAGTAGGGAAGACGTTGAATATCTCGTGATCCATGGTGCGTAGTTGTGGCATTATTCCTTGTGCTGGTCTGACTGGAATGTAGACTTTGTGAATGAAGATGGCGCGTCAGAATTCTCCCCCGAGCAAATCGAGGCCGTCCTTGGGGATCACGTCCATGCTCAGAGTATAACGGAGTGGCGAAAGTGGAAGCTTTACAGAGCATATCCTGGCATAGGACAAGGGGTTTGAATGTCTGGCATTTCTACGAGCCATTAGTGGTAGTTGATTGATTGCGGTACAAAACAAATTCTCGACGTCGCTTAACCGAGATACATCACGAGTTGATCACCGCGTCTGACATTGATCATGACATTATTATTGAGTAGCATTGGCAGCGGTCACCAAGTCTACAACTCTCTCTTTCTTCTTGTCTCTATCGAGTACTCTATCAGTAACTCCCTGAGGATATACAATTTCTGGGAAGCAACCAATTGTTTGCATCAGAAGTCCCGTGGCATTGATATCTGGGAGACCACCACTTGAAAACTTGGAAATTAGCAACTCAGACTTGACAGCAAGTGGACGTGGGGTAATTGTTTGTTTTCCCTTGCACGGACGAAGGACCATCACTTAACTGTAACGCTGGACAGAAAGACCAGCGCTCCTCGACGTTGACGCGACATTTGTGGCACTACCTCAACACCGGTACACTAAAGTAGCGGAGAAGTAAAGCTTTCGAATACGACATATCATGCGCATATAGTCTTGACCACTGCGACATTATATCCAATAACGGGTTGGACTGACTATTGGGCGACGACAACAGCTCTCGCATACAGGACTACGACAACGACGACACTCATTACGACTCAAGAGTTCTCAGTGCCTGCGACACCCATTTGAAGATGTTCCAGAATTTGCTTTCACCACTCCGATCCAAGTTTGAACATGCAACCTCTCCCCGCTCTCCAACGTTCCCAAATAATGCTTCTTCGCCTCAATCCCAGGCGCAGTCTCCAGCAACGCCCCTCTCACCTCCGCAAGGAAACAATCTAACGCTCGCGTCACCTCGTTCTCCGTTCGCAATGGCATTTGGTTTTGGTTCACCGCCTCCACCACCAATGACGGCCAGCTCATCTCGTTCCTTTGGTTTTGCGAGCTTTGGATTAAGTCCTGGACCAGGCACGGGACCTTCCACAGGCGGAGGCTCGCGTTCAGAGCATGAAGCTGACTTGGAACTGGACCCAGAGGAATTTGCCCGAGACGTGCTGGTACAGCTTATGCGCAACTCGGTAGAAGAGATGAAAGGTGCTGGGCCCAGCGGAGAAGGCGAGAGTGAGAGGAAAGGACTTGAAGGCAAGATTGAGGTGTGTGTTTGTTGTTTGATTTTATTATAACACCCTAACTTTACATATAGATTTTATCTGAAATTCTACGCATAATGCAACAAGACGCATGCACCAAGGGGGTGTTTCGGGAGATGGATGGGTTCGTGTGTTTAGTGGCGCTCATCGCATCTTTAGGGATGGGCGATGTGGGTACTGGGACGGTAGAAAACAGTGACATGAGGCCTAGTTCGCGTGCAGATGGAGAGGTTATTATTGAGTCAGGAACTGCTGAACCTACGCCTACAACAGCTACATTCGACTTGCCTGGCACCCCAAATCAACCCGTCCAGGTGCCCACACTTGTGCTGAGCAAACCACCGTCTCACTCAAGGGCGCACTCGCGGGCGCAATCTCAGATAGAAATCATAGTTCCAGATTCAGAGCACGAACTTGAACCAGAGCAGTCAGAACCTAGCAGCGGCAGTATTGTTGCACCACCCATGATTGAGGAGGACAGGTCAAAGTCTATGTCGACTTCGTCTGACGCATCCAAAGAGTCTGCTGCTTCTGCAGTGTCGGTGTACTCGTCAGCGTCTGGGTTATCGGATGCCTCAGCAGGTACCAACGCAACGCAATATTCAATTGCTTCATCTGCATCACGCTACTCTGCTCTTTCTGCTCCCCATGACGAGAACGGTGCGCTACAGCCTGTGTTGGTGGAGTTGGAAGACGCGACAAAACGTAAGCTCAAATTCAAGGTGGAATTGGAATTTCTCAAATTGGCGTTCATGGTCTTGGATGAGGCTATGAATACGCGCGGATCTGTGGATAACGATGACGGAGAAGAAAACGAAGTTTACTTCAGAGTACGTAACTTTCAATTTTATTCCCCTAATCCTATTTTTATGTATCTATATTCATCGATTTACACGAGTATATTATTTTTTCCATTTAAATTTAGTATACCTTACAACCTCACGTCACTGAAAAAATTTGCTGACTCTTTTTCACAGACAAATGTCGGCTATGCATCACTCAAAGTCGCTCTAGAAACTGCAATTCAAATTAGTGGTCAGCTTCCACCTTCCAGCAAAGACACAGAAGACAGATCAAAGCCTTTGAAGGCTCTAGAAACGAAACAGGCGAGGAAAGAGCGGAAATATATACTGAAGGAACTACAAAAGCGACAAACGAAGTTGAAACAACATATCCTCTCTTTACTCCTTTCCCTTGGATTGTCAGATTTTGACGATGAAATTTTGAAGTTTTTTTGTGTCGACCCAGGACTGCATTCAAGCGAAGCGTCCAGCCGGAGCTCTCGGTTGAATGCCACATTAATTTCGAGGATGAGTTTTGGAACCGGCCTTGACATATCCCAGTTCATTCAGAAAGGTGGCGAGGAGCCTCAGCAAAAGGTTGATACAAATGAGAGCGACCTGGTAGATGATGATGAGGACGAAGAAGATGAAGAAGACGGAATATCCTTGGAAGAGCAGTTGAATGAGGTGGATGAAATCGTCAAGGGTCTTCTCGGAGCTTACGGACAGGGGCATGTTTCTGGGAAAACGAGAACGACTATGATGCCCTTGCCTCTGCAGAACAAAGAGAAAAATCCAAAACTCAAGTTTCAGCATAAACACGGCGGATCCATCGTCCATCCCGGAGCGATACGTCTTTTATGGGAGCTAATTGAGCAATCATCCACGACAACAAAAACTGAGTCCAAGACCGATTTAAGGACACGGTACGCTTTGTACAAACTATTTGATGCACTTTTCGGAGTCCACCATCGCAATGCTGGTGTGCTTGCCAGTATAGGCATTGTGGGTGGTGTATGGAAGAGGTTTGAAGGGGTCAAAGAGAAGAAAAGGGTGGAAGAAATGATCACAGAGGGAGAAATCGATCGTGGGAAGGCTAAAGAAAAGGAACGGCAGGTACTGCAAAAACTCCTTAGAAAGCTGCTGGAAATGGGTGCGAGCGCGACGAGTGAAGCCAGGGAGCTATTTGTACGCGCAGTTCGTCGTGATACAAGACCTGGTTCCGAAGTGAATGAGGACGGCTCAGGTGTTAACTCAGACCACCAGGAGAAGAAGTTCAACTATAAAGAGGGTCTAGACCAGGATGTACTGGAGGTGATTCGTTATGGCATGAAGAGCCGCTGGATCGAGCATTTCTCGATGGAACAGCGCTCGGCCGTGGTTTTGCTTAATCCGGGGAAACAATCGCAGCAACAGTTGCCCAAGGATGGACTCTCATTTTTGATGTGGTTCTTCCCCTGTGGGTTGCCGGAGGAGGCAGGAATTTCGGGCTCAGGATCATCACCCGTATCGTCTTCGTCTACGACTGGATCACCAACCACGCCAACGCCAATGCCATCATACAACCTCTTCTCGGCTTCCTCTACTGGGCCGATACCACAGCACCAACAAGTCTTACTGAAGCTTTCAATGAGGCCCGATGGCAGGCTGTGTATTGCCACCAACAATCATGCAGACAAGGCCAAAAATACGGTACCTTCGAAAGATGCAAGCTACGACGGTACTCAACAAGAGTTGAAGGAGGTTATATTTTCTTCCCCGGCATCGAAGTTGCGCAAGGGCCGTTGGACGCATGTTGCCCTTGTCTGGTACCAACGACGCGGAGGTAACCCGAACCTAAGTACGTCTACACCTTTCAAAAAATAAATTTATTACTCAAATGTGCATCAATAAAGGGCTTTACATTGATGGTGCATTCGTGGAAGGTATGGACATGCCATATCCCATTCCCCCCAATCTAAGCACTGCGTTGGCAAGTTCGAAAGCTAAGGCTGGTTCATCCACCAAGTCGAAGCGAGGAAGTGCAGGGTCTGGGGCAAGTGTTGGAGATTCTGGAAATGTTGAAGCACCCGACGAACCTGGAATGCAATATACTATTGGTGATCTAGGCCTGAGCAAGCAAGGGAACGATGTGGAGAAGAGGATGACAATGAGCTGGTGTCTTGCTTCCGCATATATGCTTGCCATGCCACTTTGTGAGTATATTGTCCATCGTTTATAATTTCTGATTCCCCAACTGACATTTCCTGTGATTTAGCGGATGATTTGCCGAGGCTCATTCATCATCTCGGGCCGCGGTATACTGGGTCATTCCAAGATCCAGAGATGGTTAAGTTCTTGACGTATGAAGCTGCTGCTTCATTGAACATGTATTTGGCGTCTGCCGCTTCAAGCAGTTCTTCAGGACCTCTGAGCATCAACGTCAATGGTCAAAATCATTCACATGGCGAGGGTAAGGCAGCGGCTATGCGAAGTCCAATAAGTGGAAGCGGGGGAGGCGGAAGTTTCTTTTCTGGAAACAGGCAATCAATGTCCTTTGCTGCTGGTGGTCAGACAGCAGCTAGCGGTTCGAACGGCGTGGCCAATATGAACGGGAGTTTGAATACCTCGAGGGTCAATAACAAGAACTTAGTTATGACTGGCACTCCAATAGTCAAGGCTCTGCGAGAAGGCATGCAATCTGTTGGCTTAAAGGATGATACCCTCGTTTTCCGTGTCGCTACTGACGAGTTTGGATGGGGCGTTCTAGGCGTTGGTCGGGACTCTGTCACTGGCTCAGAGGCTGCAGATTCACCTTTCACAGTTGGTGTAGGAAGGAAGAGGGCCGGAAGTTCTGTGAGTATCGTTACGAACGGAACTGGAACTGGCCAAGGACAGATCAAAGACGCACCCAAGATGCAGCTCGTGGGCAATGTTTTCGTTGTCAAGTCCGAAAGTTTGGACGTTGCTCTTTGGAAAATAGGAGGGGCCGCCGTTGCATTGCGATTAGTACAACTGGCTGAGGTAGGTCGAGACGAATTCAGGAATTCAAGAATCTCTGATTGATCTTTCCTCAGACATCACATGAGCTTTCAAGGACTCTCGGTATACTCACGGATGGCTTGAAGAATAGCTGGCAAAATTCAGAGGACATGGAGAGATTACGTATGTGTCTATCGGTCTTTAAACAGCGTATTTCATATCCTAATATCTTTGCAGGTGGTTATGAAATCCTCTGTGATATATTGAGGAGAAAGGCTCAACTTATCAACCTCACGGCTTTCGAAAACCTGTTCGAATTTTTAGGTGTCAATTTCACCTCTCCCGAGTGAGCTCCTTATTCAATCCACGTTATATGTCACGTTTAATTTTTTCCAGTCAATCTACAATAATCAATCCTCCGGCATACCGTGCACTGGCGCTTGATTTTTCGCTTTGGTCACATACCCGTATTGAGATCCAGAGGGCTCACCTCGAACATTTCGGAACGCTTCTTCGTATTAGCAGGTACAAATCCTTCAACTGGGGCCAACGAATGAAGAAAATGGGCATAATTAGACGACTTTTATTCGTTCTTCTAGGCGATGGCTACAAGGGTCGAGATACTTCGGTTGACAATCGAAATGCAGGTACCGGGCCATTAATGGTCAGTTACGTTGTAGAGGCGCTCGGGGCAGCTTTAATGGCTCCTGGGGCTTTCGGCAAAGATGATGTCAAAGCAGTGGTCGCCTACTTGGCAGCAAATCTCCACGAGTGTGAGTCGCCACCTATAGATTTCTCTATTTTTCTGATATATTTCCCTACACATAGCCCCAAACATGGGCGATACTTCGCCTCATTCAATTCTCAGATTTGACTCTGTTTCTTCATCGGAGTTTCACGGAAGTAGTGCTTTGACGCCATCTCTTCCATCACAGGCTAAAGCTGAACTTGTTTTGGCCCTCCTTGTCACTATTCTGTCCATCTCTGCGTATCACTCCCTCTTTACAGCTTCCCTCCCATTAACGCGCATCCTACTCCTACTTCTAGGCGATCATCCAACTCCTGCAGTCGCCACTTCTATCTTACGTCTTCTCGGTATCAGCATTAATTTTTCAAGTTCTTTCAATCGGAAGTTTGAACTGGTGAGCGGATGGGGTGTTTTAAAGTTGGTCCTGCCCTCAGTGTGGAACCCGGAAGTGAACAGGGCAGCGTTTGATTTATTGTTGGGCAATTCTTCTGTCAACGCCTCGTCCCCAACCTCCGCCAGCACCAAACAAGAGAGAGAAAGGGAAAAGAAGACTATGGCTGTCAAGTGTACTCATATACTACCGACAATCATTTCCGCTCTGCAAACTGGCTTGACGGCGGTTGCCAATAATTGCTTTATAATCGAAGATGATGAAGGTAACTTAGTTTTGAGATGGCTTTTCTCCTATCTTCCATTACTGATATCATTTTTCCCAGGCGCCAAAAATCTTTCGTGGTCTACCGAGCGCACTATGGAATTGCTGATTGAAGAACTGCTCACTCTTCATGCGACCAGTGCCACTTTCCGGCAAATCTTTGAGAGTCAGCAAACAACACAATTATTTGTGGATACCTATAAGAGCTTCGTGGAGAGGCTTTCACAAGCGCAACTTAGGGCGCTGCAGAAAGAACAAGCGAAAGGAGGTGATGGTGAAGAAATACGGATAAACGGCTGGAACATTCGCATTCTGGAGAAATTGACACATTTTGGTCTTGCGCTGGCATTGGATAACGCAGTCGGCGGTAGCCAGAAGCGTGAGGTCTGTCTTCTCACATCATGCGTCGTTCTTTAGTGCAGTTCTCATTCTGACTTTTTCCCTGTCAGATCCTTGACCAAATTCAATCGGCTGAATTTATCCTCAATCCCGCCGCATCGGATTCTTCCTCTAATGGACTACTCATAGATCCCAATCTTGTTGCAGACAAGAGATCGGTTAGGCAACGCATCGCCTCTGCACGCTTCAGCATCCATGTAGTTGGAGAACGGACAGTATTGAAGACCATCGCTCGGATGACAGAGTGGAGAAAGACTGTCAGAGAGTCAGAGAGAAAGAGGTTGCGAAAGACGATTCTCGATATGTGTGTATATATTGCTTCTTTTCTGGCATTGTCTCGTACGACATTTTCCTTTTTTTCTTCCTTTTTTTTCTTCCTTGTTTTTTTTGCGTTGTTTATGGATTGCTAATTTTATGTTAGGCGCGAGCACCGAAGACAGATTTCAAGGTTAACCGAATGGGCAAATTTATTGACGTCTGAGCGAGGCTTGTGGCCGCATAACGAACAGGCTCAGTGGAGACTTGATGAGACCGAAGGACCACATCGTATTCGGTATGTTTAGTATCTTTTACGTCTGAAAATTTAACACTCATTTCTTCCAAAGCAAAAAGTTAGAACCACAGAATGACAGCAGCCCGAGCTCACGTGTGGATGGGCTAGAAGAAGTAACAAGAGCGGTCAACCCACCCGAGGTTGAAACTGGATCTACAATGCATGTTGAAGTACCCCCTTGGGCGGAAAGCTATGAGATATCTGCGACTGAAGTCGATGGTAAGTGATGATGGGTTTTTATTGAGAAGCTTTGAGTGCTAAGTCCCCAACTTAGACCAACAACAATTAGCGGAGGACATTGTTGACGATAAATTGAGAAGGGTCCGACATGAGTTAGAACCCGGTGATGTTATTGAAGCTGTGGCTACTGTTGCCAGGATAGATGGTGTTGACTCGTCACGTACGTCTTTCTGCGAGCAACGACTTCAAGACAGTAACTGAATGCTTTCCCACGCTTTAGCGGGCCTTTTGATTCTTGGCAGAACTCACATTTATATGCTTGATGGTGTGGTTGAAAACGAAGAAGGCGAAGTTATCGACGCCCATGAAGCACCGAAGCGACTGCTTTTCATCCCAGGAAGCATTGTTGAACTGAATGGGCCACAGCGCGCCCAGAGATGGTCAGTAATAAGCTTACATTTGGTAAAGTTAATGTGAGCTGAATTGGCGTGTCCAGGGCACATACACAAATCGCTACCTGCTCGGATAAAAAGTTCCTTTTCCGCGACGTTGCGTAAGCATTGTTCTCCTCTGATAGTATATACCCATTGAGATTTGTTTCTTTGTGAAGGCTGGAGATCTATTTCAAGGATAGTAGATCCTTGTTAATAGTTTTCCTAGACAAGAAACGCCGTTCTGATCTTGTCGCACGCCTTGCACCTATCACTGGGCGTTCCAACTCAGAGCTCGGTCTTACACCTGGGCAAGCTCTCACAAAAACCCCAGTTTTTGGTCGTGTGGGTTCGCGTATGCTATCTGGCTTTAAAACAGACGAACTGTCGACTGCTACCAGGAAATGGCAAGCCAGGGAGATGAGCAATGTAAGTGATTTTTTGTTTTTGGTTAATTTCTGAATTGAATGCTTACATCCGCAACTAGTTTACCTATCTTAGCATATTAAATCAGATCTCTGGTCGAACGCCCAGTGACGCTACACAGTATCCAGTCTTCCGTGAGTGTTATTTCTCAATGTAAGTTTTTGAAAATTCTAACCGTTAAACCTTTAGCATGGGTATTGAGCGACTATGTATCACAAACCTTAGACCTCAACGATCCGAAGTCATATCGCGAGTAAGTTGTAGCTGCGTGAGATTATGGGAGGAATTAGTGTACTAACTACTTTTATATAGCCTCACGAATCCTATGGGGGCACTTACTCCTGCTCGTCGACAAGCCGCGGAGACCAGATACAGTAATTTGGAAAGCGTGGGTGAAGAGCCTTTCCATTATGGCACACATTTCAGTTCTTCTATGATCGTGTGCCATTTCATGATCCGCCTTGCACCATTCACCAATATGTTCAAGACTCTGCAAGGCGGCGATTGGGATTTGCCCGACCGACTCTTTAGTGATCTACCTCGTGCTTATGAAAGCGCTGCTCACGATGTGAGAGGGGACGTCAGAGAACTGATCCCTGAATTTTTCACTTGTCCTGAGTATGTCTCTCGAATGTGTTCTCATTTTCGGTGCTTACTACTGTTTGGTCCATTGTTCAGGTTTTTGGAAAATACTGCGAATCATGATTTTGGTGTTCTGCAGCAAACTGGCGAAAGGATCCACGATGTCAAGCTACCGCCATGGGCACGACAAGATCCACTATTGTTTATTACATTAAATCGCAAAGCTCTAGAAAGTCCCATCGTCAGCGAACATCTTCCGGCTTGGATCGATCTTATTTGGGGATGTAAGCAACGTGACCCAGCCTCGTTAAACGTCTTCCATCCTCTTTCATATGAAGGGTCAATAGGTCAGTTTCCGTGGTAGTTGTTGGCTTTTTATTCTTTGGTTTATTCCTTCTTTACTAGATCTGGATGCTATCAAGGACGATCTCGAACGAGAGGCAACTGTTGGCATCATTCATAACTGTAAGTAATACAAGTTTCTTTTGAACAACCTGGGTTTCTCATCGCCTGCTTTACAGTCGGCCAAACGCCTCGGAAGCTCTTCAGTAACCCTCACCCTGAAAGGTACCATCATGGATTACACAGCCTGCCTCTGGGTACTCTACATGGCATCGAGGAAGACCCCCATATGCTCACTCAAAATAGTCGGTGCTTCAAAGGTATGTAGACAAAGGCTACTGACTATAATTAACTAACTCCAGTGTACTAGATCTTGGACCAGGAAATTCTGTGCGCGAGCTTGTGCCTGATCTTATCACTGAAAAGATCATGCCATGCCCAGAAGGTGTACTGTGTCTACCCCAGCACCCACACGAGCACATTGAATGGCGACTTCACTCTGCCGAGTTACGGGTTGTTGTGGATAGCAAAGTCGTACAGGTTCTTGAAAATGCCTTCTGCAACTGTGCGGTGTTTGCAGATGCATCGAGTCTGGTTACAGGCTCTAGTGACTATACAGTACGACTTTGGAAAGTCAGCCGCAACCATTCGACAGGAATGCGTCTCACGTTGTCGCATATCATGAGAGTGCATACAGACGAGGTTGTATGTGTCGCTGCTTCGCGGGCTTGGTCACTTGTCGTTAGTGGTTCGAAGGACGGCAGTGCGGCGCTATGGGATTTGAACCGAGGGATATATGTGAGGTCGATATGGCACGGTGAGGCTGGTGAGAATGCTGCTGTGAATTTAGTCGCTATCAATGAGAGCACGGTACGTGATCAGTTTTTTGGGCGCAGTATGTCTGCACGAACTGATATTGCTCATGCACTGCAGGGCTACATTGCGACTTGTTCGCGCTTGAAGCTTTGCCTTCATACCATCAATGGTCGACATATTGCTACTCTCGATCTGACCAAAACATCCTCATTCTCTGCACTTGTACCCACCATCACTTCCATGGCTTTTCATGAAAGAGAGTATTCACATCTCGGTGTTCTCGCTACTGGCGGGCCAGATGGTTCTATCACTCTTCGGACATGGACGGCTGACGGTACGCCGGAAGGAGAGAAGGCACAGTGGGAGTTCTTGACTATCCGCACGATGAAAGTCAGGATGGCTGGACATAATAGGCCACCCGCGGTGACTGCGCTGAAATTCCTTGGGTTAGTATCCTTCCGCCGTTTTCTCAAGTTCAAACATGCCTAATGACATTCTTCAGGGAAAATCTTTATCACGGAGAAGAAACTGGCAAATCCTTTGTGTGGAACTTGCCCGACAGTTAAAACTCTGCTTTCGCTGTTATCATGATCTTTTTGATTTACTTTAATGCTTTGGAATTTTTGTTTGTTATTTACTTGGATCTACTTTGCTGGAAAAGATTTGTATAATATAGTATACTACATTAGATTCTCGAAGAATGCTATTGGCTGAGATGCCGGCTACTTGAGTGATGTACCCGATATCACGCGACTGTGAACCCGAGACCGGAAGCGGCTCCCCACTCTCACCTGCGATTTCCACCTTTCCTTAACTCTCCTCCAATAATTATCCACCGACATGCAGTCCATGTTTGCGGCCGCTCGTTCGACACATCTCGCGCTGGGAAAGCGCGCCTTCTCTTCATCTGTTCGCAGATGGCAGGCTGTGCCTCAAGAGAAACCCGTTCTTATGAAGGAATTCAAGATTTATCGCTGGGTTCGTCACTGTCTTGGCTAGGCTGCTCGTTGTTTCTGGAAAATTGGAACTTATTAAATGCATATATAGAACCCCGACGAGCCAGAGAAGAAACCCGAGCTCCAGTCCTACAAAATTGATCTGAACCAGACGGGGCCTATGGTGTGTGGTCTAGCTAATTCCGGGGAAACAAGTTGTCAATGTTTACTCTTAATTTTTAGGTTCTCGACGCCTTGATCAAAATTAAGAACGAAATCGACCCAACATTGACTTTCCGTCGCTCTTGCCGAGAGGGTATCTGCGGTTCTTGCGCCATGAACATTGACGGTCAGAACACGCTCGCCTGCCTGTGCAGAATCGACCGCGAAGGTAGCAAGAACACCAAGATCTACCCTCTTCCTCACAGCGAGTATATGTCATTGAATCCGGAAGTTTTGTGAGGCTGAACGTGTCTGTGCAGTGTACGTTGTCAAGGATCTCGTACCCGACATGACTCTCTTCTACAAGCAATACAAGTCCATCCAACCTTGGTTGCAGAACGACAACCCTCCCGAGAAGGGTACGTCATCTCCTCGTTTTTCCCTTTCGCATAATACACCAAAAAGAATACCATCGTTTTCGAGGGAGGATGGGAAGAAGCACGATCGATGACTGTGTCGTCATTTGGCTTACTTCTAGGGATTTTCGTCCTTCTGCGGTTCTTAGATCGTACTGCAATAGAGTTAAACTGACTCTGTTTGGTCCCATTTCTATAGGTGAATTCCTCCAATCTCCTGAAGATCGCCGCAAACTCGACGGAATGTACGAGTGCATTCTCTGCGCTTGCTGTTCGACTTCCTGCCCATCCTACTGGTGGAACCAGGACTCGTATCTTGGTCCCGCTACTCTGATGCAGGCATACAGGTGGATCGCTGATTCTCGGGTGAGTATGGCGATAATGCGGACAGAAATTGAGATTGTCGAACGGAGCGCGGCTGACCACTTATTTCTCACAGGACTCGAAAGCCGCTGAGCGAATGGACAGACTCCAGAATGAGATGAGCTTGTACAGATGTCACACTATCTTCAACTGTATGTCTCAAGTATCTACATTCCTCAGACATTCTTTTAACCTTTCTTATTAGGCTCGCGTACCTGCCCCAAGGGTCTTAACCCAGCCGCTGCTATTGCAAGCATCAAGCTCGAGATGGCTGCCGACTAATTTCGAACGCACATGACACTGCAGAATGGACAGCACGATTGTTGTCGTTTCTTGGTTGCATTATAATGGAGGATCAGCTAAGAGTAGGAAAGAAAGATGGATTATGTTGTAAAAGTAATGTGCAGGCCAGAGGCAGGCAAGAATGATAACACGTCGTGTTTCCAAACTTTTTTTTTCTCTCCCCCGCGTTATCCGTTGAACACTCTTTATTCCTGCATCATAGATGAATGTGAATATCAATTTATATTCAATATATATATCTGTCGCGCATCCCGATTGAAGGAGGTCGACGGCAAGTATAGTACCGTGAGTTGAGCGTTCAGGCTTGCAAGTGAAAGGCGTAGTAGGCCTCTGTCGTAAAAATCAAAAGTCCAACGCCATCTGCAAGTCCGCCACACAAGAAGATCCACACACATGGCTGTACGGTTCCTGGTATCCAACTGAACAAGGAAATGGATTGGAGTACGCAAGAGTTGAACGTGCTAGGTTACGAGTTGCTTGTGATCACCAAGGGAGGATCAAATGCTTAGGACATTCTAAAGTTAACTTGTGGCCTCGAAACGTCTCTATTGTCAATACCAACCTTGGGGTTTACGTCAGTGATCTCTGGTAAGTATTGAAAGCGAAAGACGGACGAGGATTAAAGTCCTGAGACCATATTCTTCGTGTTTGTCGAATCTATGACGAAACAAAAAAAAATGAATCGGGTATATCATTGCCGTTGAAATAAACAAATTAATGGTGTGTTGTAAATGCGCAACATGTGTTGGACGAGCTATTGAGAATAGAAAGGTGAGAATGAGATGATACATAAGTTAATCAGCTACAAAAAAAATCGAGAAAAATCGGGCTTGGACTCTACTAGGACAGATACTGCGAAGCGGGAAACAAAAAGTAGACGTGTATGCAGGCAGCGGGGAGAACGTTGTCGTCGTTTTCAGTCTAATCGGGAGAAAAATATCTTTAATTTGCGCATGACATGGGTGCATTTCGTTTTCTTTTTCTTTATCTGTATTGGATCGTAAGCGCAATCATGATGAGATGGAAGTGCACTATTAAGCGGCAGAGTCTGGGTTGATTGGAATAGCCATTTCCACGTCAGCGGACATGGTGAAGGCTTCGTATAAATAGATGACGCCGAACAAAAGGAAGAGAATTGAACCACCGAACGTCACTGAAAAAAGAAAGAAGCATGAGATAAGATTAGCGTTCATGAACCGGCAAGTGTTTTATAGGCGAAAGAGTATGAGAGGAACGGAGAGACGTACCGTGCTTCACAGATATTTTGGTAGACACGTATCTTCCTCCAATTACAGCCAATGCCGTGCAGCAGGAATGTCCTACCACGGTGCCGAATGTAACTAGATAAACATTCTATGGCGTGATGTGCGTAAGTTTCGGCGGGGGGATCGAGACTAGAAAGAGATTGATAGCAACTCACATGCGCAGCCCCTAGTGCAATCGTAGCAATCTGGCTTCTGTCACCCCATTCTCCAAGGAAAGTTAGGACGAACGCCTGAACGAAGACAGGACCAAAGAGGAGACTGCTAAAATTACGAGCACCCTCGCTCCATGATGTCTTTGATGATGATTTTGACCGGGACGAAGCAGGCGAGCGAGGGTGAGCTAGTTCCTCTTGAGAGTGTCTGCTGATACGGCCTCCCTCTTCCATTTCTTCCAAAGGAATAACATGGCCGTCGAGCTTTGAGCCGGTTCCGTCATGCACGGCCTCGTCCTCCTCGATCTCTTCTTCGGCTTCGCGCATTTCCTCTTGAATTTTATCGTTCCCTGCCTTCATCTCCCTGGCCTCCATGAACATCTTCGCACCAAACACGAGGAAGAGCAAAGAAGCCGCGAACTGCGTCCACGTTCGTGGGATAAGAGTCGGTAATAGGTGACCCATCGCAGCGGACAGACACGACATCACGACCAGGGATCCAAAGGCCCCAGCGAAGACGACGAGTCGGGGATGTCGCATAGCGAGTATGGCAGCAATGAGAAAAGTTTTGTCTCCAATCTCTGAGAAGATGATCATTGCGAAAGACTGCGCCAGCGCTTGGAAAGTACTCTCAATAACATCACCGCTGCTGCCTTGGGGTGTTGGGGCCGTCGTTGTCGCCATGTTGTTTTTACAGCTATTCGATGCGCGGGGGTAAGCATCTTGCGTATTTGAGCTTCAATAACATACTGTTGGTGGGAGGTTCAGAACCTGCCAGAGGACGAAATCAAGATTCGTGTGGTGGTTGACGGTCAAAAAATCAAAACACGAAAGGGTACAACGAAGATGCACCAGGGGCTAATATAACTGCGATACACGTGATCGGTGCCTTTAATCGTCTCACAATTCGACCAATCACGCCTTCCAAATTATTTCTCACAGAAAATGTCAATTTCTAGGAACTGCCTTTACGACAGACCGCTGCTTCTTCGGGTTTTCTTCCTTGCCACCCATATAAACGACCCACATATGACGGTGTTCCTCAAGAATCGAATCTTGAAGACTGCGCACTGGTTAGCAGACATTGTACGCACGTAATGTTCATGATTGGGTGGCCATTCTAAATTGCGTTGGAACGTCTGTATCTGCTTCTAAACTCTTTTACTGTTCCTCTTCACCCTGTCTGGTCGTCTGCATTTCACTGTTTCTTCCAGGACCATATGTCGGCTACTTTCAAGAGCGAAAGACCACACTCTTTCTGATGTACAAGGCTGAACCCGATTTGATATGTGGTACTTGACGAATACTCCTGAAGTAGCACGTCCCATCCCAAGATCAATCAACTCGCATCGTCATTCGCTTTTATGCTTGATTGAACCTACAGAATATGACATGACGAACCCACGATGCACAAAGGTATCTCCTCAAGTTGCCTCATTTAGCAAGCGCAAGGTCACAGATAATGAATCCACGAAAGTTTGAAAGTAGCATGTGGAAGACTTGAAGGAATGTTGGCGGCGGGGGACTGGCTCGTCTTTAGTACCCAAGACGTCCTTAACCGATGCATTGGCTTGTCCGGTACTACCCAAACAGTTGTAGAGTCAGTCCAATTAGCTCCGCATAGCACACCTCAGACTATCATTCAAGTTTCTTCTTCCTATCCCAACGATGGATAGTTCGACATTTTCTCGTCTCCTGGAACTCGTGAATCTCTCAGTGGGCTCAAATTGATACCAGGAGTCCCAGTTCACCTCCTTCCCCATTGGCACATTTGTCCAGATCATTCCATACTCCTACTAGAGCGAGTCAAAAGAATCCATTGTATGGACACGTTAGAGGCGCTAAAAACTGCCCCGTCTCGTCGACTCAACTGTCAGTTTTGGTTACGAATCAACCCCCCACAAGTTATCCTTTGCTTCGCTATTACGCTCACGTATATATTTTCTGTGTCGGGAACGATAAAATGTAACAGAATGATGTAAATAAATTATATTCAATCAGAAAACACTATGCATATATAAGTATGAAAGTAATAATCAAGTAGAAGGGGAAAAGTCAAACGGTTTGGTTTTGTGTTCATTAAAATGGATCGCAGTAGTGACTGTGGTAGTATGTAGTTTTTCTTCTTTTTTTCAAAGAAAGTTTATCGTGGTTTTTGATTGCCAGAACAGAAGATAAGCTTAAACAAAAACATTGAATCAGAGATGTTTAGCGCGTAGCGGAGTACTGCGAGTTCCCATTCTAGATACACCAGCCTGAGCAAGAGGTGAAGCATCAGCCACAGGAGGATAGCAGCCAAAGACCCGGGCTTGAGCTTGATTTCCTTGAGATTGGAAAGGCGACCCAAGCGACTCGCTCTCGCTCAAACCCAGACCTACGCGACGGGCTGTGGAAGGTACAGGCGTAAAGTCGAATCCACCACCAGAATTATAATTCCCATCCTCATCCTCAGCGCCCGCAGTAAAAGGCCGAAAGGCAGAATACAGATCTACGCTGTTCGCGTTCGCGTGCGTCAAGATATCCTGTACGTCCTTGCTCGGCAGGATGATCTGGTAGAAACTTTCGCCCGAGGCGTGTAAGATGCGACGAGCGGGAGGGAGAGCACCACGGCCGCTGCCCCACGAGTTGCGTTGTATCCTAGGAGGGGTGGTAAGCTGCGGCTGAGGAGCAGGCGTCGCGAATGGATCATCAACAACAGGCAAAGGCACCGAATACGCATTGACGATCCCAGGAGGCCGTTTGTCATCCAGGTCAACGACGACAACTTCATCATGATCAGGCGAGTTGGACGTTATCCCAGGTCTGATCCACCGGATATGGGTACCTTGACCTGTCTGGGAAACGGAGATCTCGACAATGGTATCTTCTCGTGTTAGTTTACGAGTGCGAGGAACGCGTGCAATGGGCGCTCTGGGGGTGGGTGTGTCTGCAATGACTGTAGACGGCGTCTGTGGCACAACAGGCGTCTCGATAACACGAGCTGGAGGAGGCGGTGGTGCCGTTTCACCACGTTTAGCAGCAGCTCTTGTAAGCGCAGGCATCTTCGAGAGAGGGATCGGCGGGAATCTATAAATCAAAGGAGACAGCGACGAGGTCAATCGATTGAGAGTCATTGCCAGTCAAAGACTTCACGCTTTTATAGCTTTATTTGCCTTT
>Ga0247779_1000268_pt1 | contig 37567 bp, 41 predicted proteins | sample UWRJL221509R5_FD_179925 | JGI IMG/M metagenome (GOLD analysis project Ga0247779, IMG submission 179925) | Plant litter microbial communities from Arlington Agricultural Research Station in Wisconsin, United States - UWRJ-L221-509R-5 | ecosystem: Environmental > Terrestrial > Plant litter >...
GCAGTCCATTCATCTTCCGGCAAGACAATGTCCAGCAACGAGAACCAGGCAGTCGGATTTCAGGCTTCCTCCGGCGGAAAAGCATCGGCCAATGTGGTTGGGTCTTCTTCTAGCCAAAAAAGTTCTGATAATGTCCAGCATTCCCCAAGCACGATGACGCCCAAGGTAGTAGAACCTTCCTCCCAAAATAAAATGTCAAAAATAACAACTTATTCTGCTACTCAGGGAAATCAAAGGTCGGACGACGTCGTTAAGCGTTCAGCGAGCAAGAAAAACGTAGACAATGTAGCAGATCATTCTCCGAGCAAAATGGATAAGGAGGACCGACTCTCTTCGAAAGAGAAAAAACTAGACTACAAAAAGAACTCGAACATCAAAGTCCACGAGAAGAAGTCCGACAACATACCCTCCTCCGGCGAGAAAAAAACGGATAACGGGACCCACCCCACTCCCAGCAAGAAAAACATGGATAGTGGGACACAATCTTCCTCCAGCGTGAAGACGTCGAGCAAGAAAGCCCCCCCATCTCCAGCAAAGGATAAAACGGCGATGGACGTCCAGTCTTCCTCCAGCGAAAAAGCATCGGGAAACGTACTCGAGCCTTCCTCTGTCAAAATAAAATCCGACAATGCGGGGGCTTTCTCCAGTGTCAAAAAGGAGGACAAAGGGACTAAGCCTTCATCTGGTAACAAGGCATCGGACACAAGAAGGGCCCATCTACCCTCTGACGAGAAAGGGTCGGACAACATAGGTCATCCAGCTTCACCAGGCAAGAAAGAGGCAGACAAGGCGATTCAGCGTTCCTCCAGCGAGAAGAAGTCTGACAAGAAAGAAAAGTTGGACACCACAATACAGGCTTCTCAGCCGATCGTTCCGCTAATACAGACTAAATCATCAGGATCACAATCAGAAAGTACAGAACAGGCCAGGAAATTGATAAAACGTCACAGGTCCTTAGAACTGAAACCAGACGCGTTAGCAATACGCGCCAATGCACGGCCGCTTCTTCGGTCGGGAGGGAGTAAGATGATAATCAGTTTCCGGAAATCCGAAGCGATTTCGACATCTTACATATCAGCGCGCTTATCAATGGTCCAAATCCTATCGAAGGGGCTGTGCTTCCTGAAGCTGGACGTGCAAAGTATTCGCTCACCGCACACTCGGATCGACGCAATGAATATCAGGTGGCAATTTGCGAGGTCCATGCGAAATTTCGGTTCAATGTCTCCAATCGTCAAAGAAGTAGCGCCAAAGCAAAGCATAGGCGCTAGGGACGAGGAAATCCGCCAAGCAAAGTACGGATTGGAAGTGCCTGTTCAGGCTAGCCAAATGGGTGTCACAGTTGGTCCCAAATTTACCGCTGATTTCAGTGCAGATAAAAAGGTAGTGCGTGGTATGGTCATAACTGGGTTCATTCAGGGAGACGAAGAAGCAGGGTGGAGGGTCAAGGAGAACTCAGGTGCCATGTCTGGTGTCCCTTCACATTTTTGCGTAGGTGTAGTGATCCAGTATTCGGGCGTGATCGCTATGGAGCTGGAGCTTCATGCCGCTCAACGGGTAGAATTTAGCATGGGGCTCTCGCTTCGATCTCAGCCGCTACATGCAAGGATGGCAATTGAACTTGACGTCGATTCACTCCAGCATGATTTTGAGCCAGAAAATCCGCCGGAGACGTGGAAAGAATGGTTCTCAAAGATCACTGGAGATGTTGAAGGTTACAACCTGTCACATTCCCAAGTAGCGCTGACTAGTTGACTCTAACGATGGGTCTATGAGAGAAAATCAAATTCAGATCAGCCCTCAGAATCCAGAGTTTGTTTGCGTAAACCATATCGCATTATAGCAAGATGCAGCATATCCATGGCAAACAGAGAACGCGACATCGGAATCACAATTGGGCTCATTCCTACGCTTGGGAGCCTGTATTAATTTCAAATCACTGCGGAAACAGCAATGCCTTCACTGTTCCTCGAACCAGATTGTGAGGTCACCTCCCACCACCCACATCGCTAGCATACATGGTGCGAGTCGCGATATAACTGTCCATGACAAGGGCGGACTCAGAGAACTTTCCTCCCGTTTAACCGTAACGGTTTTCTGCGTCTTGCTTTATGCAAACCAAAGTTATTGCTGTCCTAATGCAATCAATATTTATGTCGCATGTATGTCATTTAACAGTGATTCGGTTGTATAAAACTCCATTTATCAAGTTAGTTTCCGTAGGGGTTCACGCGTTTCAGTGCTTCCGTCGTAGATGTCAACCCGCCAAGCCAAGGCTACGTTCTGCTAAGTTCGCTGAACCTCGGTTTATCATTCTTTCAGTGGGTCAATAAGACGCTCGTTGTGGGTTTCACGTTCGCTGTTACTATAATGTATTGTTTATACCATTCCGCTTAAAAACACAGGTTTTTTTTATTGTGTGCTTGATTGGCGCTCTTAGCTCTGGACTCCTGAGTCCTCACGCACATCGGACGTTCGTCCTTGCTGATTCTTATGTTATTGTCCAAACACCAGTACCGCCACATTTTTGTACGGTGTACGGTTCAAAATGGGAGTGAGCTTTGCTCTGATGTGCGAGGTGCACAGAAACACTGGACCAAATTCCTTGTCGCAATGCAACCGTGATGTACTTATACCGTACTTATGCCATGGCCTTGGCCGCACTGCACAACATAGGTTTCATGCAACATAAAACGGTATATGGGGCTTTCTATATATGGGATGGCCGAAACAAGTATCCTGCCCGAAAATAACCAAGTACATACTCCACGCCACCCAGGTCTTTTGGAGCTTTTTCATGACTCAATGGGGCGCCCACTCAGTGCGTAACTGTCACTGCAGTCAAGATAGAGCCGATTCCACTTCCCCTTCTTTGAGAAAGAAAAATCCGGACAGCTCAAATCTTCCTTCCTTTGATAGGGAGAATGCCATAAACAGATTTCAGCCTCCCTGAGGTATCGACGGAAAGAAGAAAACAGACAGCACAGTCAGACCTTCCTTCCCCAGAAAAAAATAGGAAAACATGGTCCAGCCTTCGCAGAGCAAGAAAAAGAAGGGCAAGAAAAAAAGGGACAAGAAAAAGAAGAGCAAAAATGTGACTGTCAAGGCCTCCTCTGACTCTGGCAAGAAGAAATCGGACAACAAAGAGAAAAAGCAGCCTTCTTCCAGCAGTAAGGCCTCCGAGAAGAAAGAGCAGGAAAAAAGGCAAGAGCCAAGCAACATAGTTCGTATTTCAAGTTTCTCCGATGTCAAAAAAAGCCTCAAGATACGGTCTAGACTTCTTCCACAGGCAACAAAAAGGACTCAGTCCCTCCTTTGCCCAACACAAAAAAGGCTCAGAAGGGGGTCGAATTAAAGGCTTCCTCCGGCGTAAAAGCGTCGGGAAACGTGCTCGAGCCTTCCTCTACCAAATCAAAATCTGATAAAAAGCCGGACAAGGCGGCAAAGCCTTCATCTGGTAAAAAGGCATCGGACAACGCAAGTCACCCAGCTCCCTCAGGCAATAAAGAGGCGGACAAGGCGACTCAGCGTTCATCCAGCGAGAAGAAGAATAAAAAGTTGGACACCACAATCCAGGCTTCCTCGTCGATTGTTCTAACACACACGGAATCATTGGGATCAGAATTAGGAAGTACGGAACCGTCCAGGAAACTGATAAAACGGCACAAGTCTTTAGAACTGAAACCAAACGCGCTAGCAATACGCGCCAATGGACGGCCGCTTCTTCGGTCGGGAGAGAGTAAAAATCTAATCGGTTTCCGAAAATCCGAAGCGATTTCAACATCCTTCATATCAGCGCGCTTATCAATGGTCCAAGTCCTATCGAAGGGGCTGTGCTTCCTGAAGCTGGACGTGCAAAGTATTCGCTCACCGCACACTCGGATCGACGCAATGAATATCAGGTGGCAATTTGCGAGGTCCATGCGAAATTTCGGTTCAATGTCTCCAATCGTCAAAGAAGTAGCGCCAAAGCAAAGCATAGGCGCTAGGGACGAGGAAATCCGCCAAGCAAAGTACGGATTGGAAGTGCCTGTTCAGGCTAGCCAAATGGGTGTCACAGTTGGTCCCAAATTTACCGCTGATTTCAGTGCAGATAAAAAGGTAGCGCGTGGTATGGTCATAACTGGGTTCATTCAGGGAGACGAAGAAGCGGGGTGGAGAGTCAAGGAGAACTCAGGTGCCATGTCTGGTGTCCCTTCTCATTTTTGCGTAGGTGTAGTGATCCAGTATTCGGGCGTGATCGCTATGGAGCTGGAGCTTCATGCCACTCAACGGGTAGAGTTTAGCATGGGGCTCTCGCTTCGATCTCAGCCGCTACATGCAAGGATGGCAATTGAACTTGACGTCGATTCACTCCAGCATGATTTTGAGCCAGAAAATCCGCCTGATACGTGGAGAGAGTGGTTCACAAAGATCACTGGAGATGTTGAAGGTTACAACCTGTCACATTCTCAAGTAGCGTTGACTAGTTGATGTCCAAGGATAGGTCCAACGTCTCTCAAATTCCGTCGTCTGCGACAGTAAAGCCTTCCCGTATTACGGTTCCTCGAGTCCTATGACGTCCTCTACAACTTCACCTGAATTACCTGAATCACCAGCCCCGGGCCCATGAAGTTCTCATCACTGCTTTGCCGTACTATACTGGGCCCAAGCAGTTCTCATATGACAATGAATAGCCTTGTTATTACTTCACTATTAATTCCACTGCAGCTACAAAGCACTGTTCCGAAAGACATTCACGTGTGTCGCACCCCTTGGAATTGCCGTCTGCCCCAGATGGCACTGCAAGTCGTGCTAAGGTCAGAGTCGAAGATGCTCCGTTTTCGTTGGAGTGGTCTAATGCCCCACAGAAAGGGTACCATAGACCTAGAATCAAAGGGGGATTTATCAGTGTACTTATTTTCCTTTAGGTATCGTTCTTCTATTCTCCTGTGTTTTTCTGTTCTCGCATATTTGCAATGCTTCTTGATGTCATTGTATTGTCTGCCTTTCTATCTCTTTCTTTCTTTTTCTTTTTATCTTATCCTATACCAACGACAGCATTTAATCGTATACAACGTAATATCTGTATTTCTTGCTCTATACAAACCAAAGTTATAGGTGTTCTGATTCAAGCAAGCAATATTCATGTGGTCCAATAAACTCCATTTATCAATTTAGTTTCCTTATGGGCTGAAGTATTTTGCTTCCGTAGATATCAGCCCGCCAAGCCAAGACCAAGACAGTAGATGCTCGTTATACATGTATGTGTACGACGTCGAGTCAACTGACCTGTGCAATTCCGTACATCGAGATAGAGTCGACGGCATTGGGCGTTGAGCTCGATATCACAGTTGTTACCTTTACACGCGCTACTAGTCATGAGATGCCTCTTTCCAGAAAGAAGTACCTACGGTATGCAGTAACTAGTTAACTACTGCTTCCGTCCCGTCCATCGCCAGTTATTACGCTTCTACGCATACCCAGATCCGAGGCCCAAGCTCTTTTTCCTCCTCTAATCACTTCATTCATTTACAGTGTCGTTCAAAATTCTGATAATGCTGAGAACAAGGTTTAAATTGAATCGAACATTACCAGAATAAAAAGAGAAACATGATATTGTAGTATGGCAAGCAAGAGGAACTAAAGAAGCAATTGGCCTATTGTATTGCACAGCACATGTATACCGACATTATGCGAGCAGAAAGAAGGTTCGTACAAAAAACGGAAACGCGATGCAGAGGCTCCATAGCCTAGAAATCAACGAGATGATGGAAGCGCATATTTTGATAGCGAATCTGAATGTGGCAACCTTCCAGAAAACATTCTAGCCAGCATGACTGTGCATGGAGATGATATCGCTGCCGAAGTAGCGAGAAAATTCATATCCATAGGTCGACCCACACATTGTCTGTGGTGTATACAATACGAAATGCACTGCGCATTAGGGCCTCAAAAGGACGATCTTTATCTCGTCAAGTATGTAGATGGAACGAAGCCCAAGTTTGGTATGTCCTGTCAGACGTGCCTTGAAAATCACAGGATGTGCCTCTTCGATGAATGACCTGTAATGTGCAAAAAGTATATGACCGATTTTAGCAAGTTAGGTGGAAAGATTGGTTCTCAAAGATCAACGGAGACGATGAGGGTTACAACCTTTCACACTCTCAGGTGCCGTTGACCGCCAGTTGAACCAGAAGATCTATGTTCATTAGCAGGCTGGACATGTTTGTTCATATGATAAAATATATGTTGTGCGCGGAGTTCGCATTCACGGAAGGAGGTCGTCGAGAAATTCCTCCATTTCTTCCATCTGAGTCTTGGGTTTGGGTTGAACACCCTCTGGTAGTGGTAATGCAGGAGCTGCTTGCAACTCTGAATGTGGAATTTGAGTGTGATGTATTCGTAGAATCTATTCATCCGAAGAAAAAAACGAACCTTCCTTGCGGTTACGATGGGGTGCAGGGGTTACAGGTTTTGTGCGTAGTTTATCTGCTTTGGCCCTAAACCGATTTTTAAGTTCTTGAAATACACATAGATAGAGTTAGCCGCAATGTAGTTTCGAAGCCGCTCAAAATAAACTCACCCCAGGTTGCTTCAGCCGCCTTCTTATCCCGGGTCATCTCATCCAATGTTTCATCCCATGCAATTTCCTGCACCTTTCCTTTCTTCGATGTGGCCTCAACAGCTGTCGTATGAGAGACCTTTGATGAAATGTGTGCTAGGGATGTATCGATGTCATCATCGTCAACGTCGGCCTTCTTCTCAGCGACGCTAAGGATAGGTCCAGCTTCGTCTGATATTCTTTGTTTCTCAAGGAACGCGGACAAATCAACTTCAGGTTCAAGAATCGGTTCTCCTGGGAAGTAATACATCAGTACCCTATAACCTGGTACAGAATACGTATATAGAATGAAACGCACCATCGGAATCAAGTTCAGGTTCATCTTCCTTATACCTGTCCGCATTTGTCCCAAGTTGTCTTCGGCTGTACTTGGCTGCTAGCTCCTTTGCTTGTTCAGCCTCCTCCTCTTTAGTTAGTTGTGTTTTCCCTTCGCCTTCCAACAGAAGTCGCGTCGAGAACTCGGCGGGACGTCCCATACCCCTCCCACGTCCCCTGGCTCGAAGGTATTTGCCTAATCCTCCGCGTGACTTTCCACGACCTCTTCCACGACCGCGACCACCAGAACTTGACGAATCACCAGATTCAACAGATTCAGACATTGTATCCAAGTCGTTTACGATAAGATTTCGTTGGGGAGTCAACCCAGGGAGTCACCAAAAATATCACAGCTGAAAGTTCTAGCAGAATGTCTAATGCAGAGTTTCAAGAAAGCATTAAGATCCGGGCAATTAATACAGACCCGGATGTCTGCGATTCTCTTGGTTGCTCGTCGCCGACGATGAATGCGGAAGACACATCGATTGAGACCGAGTCGCAGTGGGCAAGAACTGATTCCCGAAAAGTTACTATATCACTTGAGTCACTCAACAAAATCAGTCACAAAAGGTAAACACGTGATACACGGCGCAACGCGTGATTTAATTTAAATTCCGAATCATTATCCCGATCGCTTTGAGTTGCTTTGCAGGCGCTTGATAATCGGGTGATCTTCGATCAGGCGCTAATTATGCAAGCGATATGATAATCAGTCAACACATCGGGCTATCATTTCGACTTCTTGGAGAGGAAAATTCTATTGGCTAATCGACCATTTATCACTCAATAGGAGACGGTAATAACTGTAAGGAAGATGCAGATAAAATGACATGACATATGTGGGCGGACTACTGCTACTGTCCCTTCAGTTGTGCTGCTTCTGCAGGAAACCACGATGATTACAATGAGGCTAATTTGAGGTATGTGGGTATCTAATTCACCTACACGGGTTCTCGGACATAATTCGAGTGCTCTATTTATCGTTATGGGCGGCGTGGTTTCATCAAATATGCATTCAAAATGTATTTGGAACCCCACCCAACATGTACTGATGACCATCTTTCTCTACACTGATCCTCAGTGGCAAAGCATGCTCATAGAAGCTCACGCGCTGAGAACCTACTCATGTGTTCACGGAAGAACTTGAACGGCTAAACGGACATTAAGTATGATATATTCTGGACTTGCATGAAGTCCCTTATCTTGCTTATTGATAAAGCTGTACCTATTATCCGAGCCTCTCAACTATATTTTCTCTGCTATATATATCACATACGAGCTTCTGATTAGGCACGCCCTACACGGAATGAGATCATTAATAGATTCAAAGAACTTCGAATGAGCTCAAAAAAGAAATAAAGTTATGTCAAGTAGCAGGAATAAGTAAAAAACGGGAGAAGGCATCACTACACACATGCGGCGGACATGCGAGTGGCCCATAAAATTAAACATTGCATATATACGAGGATAACAATTCAGAGGGATTGTCATGACCTAAATATACTTGAAACACCAGATAAATCACAAATTGCATTCGTGGAAAATCTCAGAGTACTTACGCTTGACTTATAGGCATGAGTAGTAGCTGTCAATGGTACCCTAGTCAAGCTTGCCGAGGTTGCCTACTGAAGGACAAAAGAGACAGCTGTGAAAAGGTTTTTATGTTTGCTTTCTTATTTTATAAGGTTTTTAGCATCGTTAAGTAAAAGACAGTAGTACAGATAGTACTGTAGTATCTATAGCATACAGCTGCGGACAACGCCCAGTCAGAACCTGTTATTTTGACTTCATGTTTTTTCAGCGAGTCGCATAAGTTGCATAAATTGGCATCGCTGTCTGGACCCCGGTCATGTACTATGGATCAGTTTACCCATGTAAAATTACAAGTTATCGCACTCAGTCCGTGGGGCTCGAGGGAACATGAGCCACAGGGCTGGCGCCAGGCTCACAAGTCAAAATATTAACTTGTAGCATTAAAGTAGCATATAATTTCAGTACTTGCTAACACAGCAACATTTGGAAGGAACTGCGCCAATTGAAATTTATGTCTAGCCTACTGACTTTAAAAAGCCCCGCAAGTAACCTTTCTGGATAACAATTTAGATTGAGTGTGTCTCCGTCGTGCTCATGGAGCGAATCTTCAATTCGACAATTGTACCAAGTCGATCGGGCCCGAAGAAAGCACATTATCAAAGATATCTTTCCGAAATACCTTGAAATGGGGAATAATCCCTGGCTATAGATTGTAGCGCCTGCCAGTTGCAATCATTCCCCTGCGGTAATTCAAATATGTAGAACAAAAGGCGTTAAAGAGAGCGCCGCCGCTCCACCTCTATGTAGATCATCATCACATATTTGCGCTCAATGTTAACTCTTTGAGGGCCGACATCGCCACAAAAACTATCATTTCAGACCAAGGAGATGATATTCCGCTCGTCTCGGAAGGCAGAAACGATCCCATCCCAGTATCGCCTTTTCGTTCGTGACCACTAATTTATCTATCTGAGAAAAACGCAGAGTTCACCGATCACCAGCCACATAGTCAATTATAATCTAGTCTCTAGACGACGTTCCCGGATGGCGTTGGATGAAATAAAGACCGGAAGGCACCAGGAGAAAATAGTTTTATTGCACTTTTGATCGTTCTCTCAGAGTCTCATTAATACCGCACACACGGAGAGAAAAGGAATATCATGAATACGAGATGTACATACTATGTACGTACCCTCTTTGTGGTTCCTCGGAAGAATTTGCCTATCACAAGGTAACATCTTGAACTTCAGGCTCTGAACGTGCGTCGTGTTCGCTTCCTGATCGTCGCATGCAATGCGCAACCTGAGCACGTACGATATAGAAGTGACAAAAAAATATTGACTGATCATCATTGCCAAACGGTTTGGCATGGGCAAAAGATGTCGGAGTACAACCACGAAGTGAATGTGTCAGTGACAGGCCGCATACGCCTATCGCAGAGTTCCAGTGCCAGGTCACCTCACGCGTACCTTCAAAATATTCTCACAGATCTATACATAAAACGAAGTATTCGGCTAACGCGCTCTGTGCCCGACTATGCCATTTATACATGCAAGTCAACTTCATTGGGGGTGTATACTTACACCTACCCGAGTCGCCGCAAGCTGCCTGATTCTGTTGCTCTAAGTGGATGCAATAACTATGTATGACCAATTTTTAACGACATGATCATAATTTAACCTCAATCCCTAGTTAAAGAAATCAAGCAGGCATGATACCCATGGAGAGAATGTCGTTATATCGGCCGATTGATTTGGCAACGCCTCTGAGGTCAGGGTGATTACATAGAAGAGAAATATCAGAACTTCTTGATATGGCAGAGGGCATAGACTTATTCTGAGTCTCTCAGACATATTGAAACCGTACCCGTGTACCGGTACATCCTATATTCCATCGGCGGTAAAATATCAGAAAATGTCTGGGCGCAAGTCTCTCGACTCTTCTAACAAATGACGTCCACCAAGTATATTTCTCACATGAATTGTCAGCTCACTTACGAACTGTAGCAAGCATAAGCTACGGTAGAATCAGCAATGACTAAAACCAAACGATCAGAAATATTCGTTCAAAGCATCAAGTACATAACTATTTCATTACTGCTTCATTAAAACATTCAAAATGTGTGTAATGGTACAACTAGCCTACAATTCCCAAGGAATACTAAATAAGATAGCAAAAAAACATGAGCCTAACACTAGGTTAAAGCGCATATCGGAAATCAGGGTGCCTATCTCCAAGTTCAACCCAAGCAGCGACGCCACCGTCTGGGTCTTTTTCTGTGATGAAAGGTGCGAGGATTTTGTCCCTGTTTTCGGCCTTCTTCTTGTTCTTGTAGCTCAGGACGACGTAGTTAGAAATGGCGAGAAGGCCAGTAACAACCATGCTATTTGAAAGATATGATGTGAGATAAAAAGACAAACATGCGATCGCAAAAGACGTACAATATTAAGTTCATGGTGTTGGTCTTCTTAAATCTTGGACCTTCATTGGTGGGGTAGCTCCAGGTACTTAAAATACCACCCAGGTTGGTTGCCATGAAGCAGAAAGCGATAGCGGTGGCTCGGGTATAATATGGTTCAGAGTTGTTAGAAATCCAAGCAGCGACGACGGGTACAGTTCCGTAGATACCCATGGCCATGAAATAGAGAGATGCGTAGGCGACGTGTTTGTTGTGCGTTCCTTTATAAATAAAAGATAAGCATATGCACATCATTAAGCCCTCGAGAAGTTTTAAAAATACGGACCCAGATACATAGCATAGCCCACAATTCCAATAACCGCTAGGGAGAAGAGAGGAATAGCACGCGTCCTGTAGCGATCAGAAACCCAGGCAATGAACAATGTCACTAAAGAAGATGTCAGGGTTGGTTATCAAGATAGTTAATACCACAGGAAACGTACTGCAGAAGGCTGCTCCGAAGGGACCAACACTGAGAAGTTGCGAGTGGTTGGGGCTGAAGCCGAGTTGGTTGATGATGGATGGTGAGAAGAGGGCAAGACCAAAGAGGTTTGTTCCACCGACGAAGAAGACGATGAACATGAAGATGACATGGGGCGAGGTGAACGCGTCGAAAACGTGCTTCATTGAGAATCTATCCACGGGGTTAACGAATGGTCTATCTCTCTCCAATCGGGCCATGATCACACTGATTTAGATGTCTTCAATACTTATCACATAAAACCACGGTTGAATAGGAAGCTTACTCTTTCTCAGAGTCGCTCAAGAACCTGGAGTGCCTTGGGGTGGCCGGGACCAAGAAGAAGGAGATAATGCCAATCAAGAAGCTGAAAAGACCTTCCTATATTTCGATGCCAAAAAATTAGCGATGCACTAAGATTCATAGCGGAAGCGGCTGCGGACTTACCAGGATGAAAATCCACGACCAGGCCTGCTTACCTCCAACACCGTGCATGTTGGAAATCGCAGCTGCGAGAAGGCCAGAGAATGCTCCAGAAAGCTACATGAGATGACAAAGTCAGTTATCCGGAAGAACACATCCATGTAGTTATGCAAACGTACTGATGCAGCCGAGAAGAAGAAAGCGACACTTTGAAGATGACGGAACTTGTAAGCATATATTTCAAAAACATAAACACAATTTTGTCTTGACTTACCGAACGGATAGCTCAGTACGAGTGTAAAATCCTGAGAGGTAAAGGACGATCCCAGGGAACATAGGCCCTTCCACAAGTCCAATGAAAAATCTTACTGCAATAAGGCCATGGAAAGAAGTGACGAAGCCCTGGAAAGTGACGATAATTCCCCAGAGAGTGAGGATAGCGGGCATAGCCCAGTTTGGACCGATTTTGCGGAGTAAGAGATTCGAAGGCAATTCCGAAAGGATGTATGGTCTATTTTACATGTCAGTCACCGAGAGATAATGATTTCGAGGAACATTGAAGCAGAGTTGGCACTGACATGTATGTAACCGTGACACATATTTGGTATTGGTGATCCGTTAAGCCCAAACCTTTCTGCAGGCCTGCAACCCTAGCGTTTCCTTAAAACACGTAAGGACGGGATACATCGCGTTATTAGAATGAAATGAGCGTACCTATATTTGTACGATCCTGTAACAGCGGTTTCAACATTGAGACCATCCTAGAAAGTCGAGAGGAAACTCACCAAGAACGACAAAAGGTAGAACATCGTCATGATTGGCAAAATAGTCAAATCCATCTTCCTGACGGCCCTTGCAACCTCAGCTGGATCGAGTGGTTCCAAGTGTTCTTTCTCGAGGTCAGACTTGTGGACTGAGGAAGTAGTGGGACTACTGGGAACTTGCTCAGCAGCAGCAACCTTAGTCTCTTGTCCATTGGAAACCGCCATAGTTGTTGAAGCTGAAGGAGGGAGAATGCACTAAAGTTGCAAGTGCAAAACGGTCATCCTTTTGAAGCTCTAGGGTCGCCGAGGTCAGATCAGATCTTGAAAGGTCAGATAAGTTTGTCCATCATTGATACTGCCGAGGCCGAACTCAACGAAATTTTGGATGCCTGTATTTTTCCCATTGCCGGACAGATGGACTAAAAATAGGCTAATCATTTGGGAAGAAAGTGTCAGGTTACGGAAGGTACCTCGTTGGGCACCAGATTTCTAGTGCTTCTGAAGACCAGAGTAATTCTTGGTGGGAGTTAATAGTAGAACCCACTCGTCGGGAGAAGGGGAAATACACGTCAAGCGTTGTTTCAGTTACTATGAATCCGTATCGTTCCTGACAAGAAGAATACTAATAGACAGCTTGGTGGGGAGATTTGCTGCCCTTTCTCAAAGACCTGCATAACAATCAAGCATTAGTGACTTGACTGACGACCGAAACTGATGCGTATGGCGCTTACACGCGGAATAGACATTCGAGGCAGCCAAGTCAACATATGTGCCTATTCTATCTCCTCAGGACCAGAACAATTCCTGCGACTTTTCCTCTTCCATTCAGTGAAATGTAGACCATACGCAGCGCAGACCGCATCGCATCAACAAAGTCATCAATCAGAAGTGAATCCATGCCAAGGTAGAATGTCAATCGATTTGTGTATCCTATTTTCAATGTATGAGCTATTTCGAGAAGAACGCGAAACGAACGATAAACAAACTGAAAAGGTACGGATGGAATTTTTGAGGAACTTATACGTAAAAAATTACGACAAACTCTGGAGTCTCGCGCTGAAAATGATACGACGCGCTAAGCGCTGCTTATCGTATTGTTGAAGAAAGAACAAAGAGCCGTATCACGAAACTCGTGATGGTGGGTATTGTTGAACCATGCATATGTGGATTCCAACAGAGTTATTCTATAACCTTCCAAGTATCCTCTATCAGTAAGTAAATGTCGGGAGAATATATCGCTGTGATCAAGGCTTACAACCCGCTAGATTCGGTCCACAAAGGATCGAGCAATTGCAGGGTATTGATAGACTCAGTGAAAAGTTCATGCATTTAGGATCGTCAAACAAACTGATGATACTGTATTTAGAATCAGCACGAGCACATCTGAGCATTGTGACACACCTACAAATCTAACCTCAGCCTCTGATTGTCGTCGGCAGCTTGCTGTTTAATTCAAGCTTATTCGTGTCGTGGTCGTCATCATCCCGTTCCCAAGCCACGGCGTTTCTGGGTATTTTCCAGAAGCCTACACACGTATGCATTAGGAAGAGGAAGGTGAATAGAATGTAGATCGATGAAACGAGAACAATCAAAGTGGGCAGGGTCACTTCTGGCTCTTGGTCAACCAAATTCGTCACGGAACCAAAGGATTTATATTCAATCTGTTCAAATTCTGGGTCTGAATTAGAATTTGCAGCATGACATTGTCCATCACTAGCACTGGTAGCAGGCTGTCGATGTGCAGGATACTCGGCCTCGGTCAAGGCATAATTAGATTCGGGAGGACGTGAAAGTCCAGATTGAACAGATTGAGTATTGATAGTCCTAGGTTGGACGATAGCTGCCGATGGGTAGGCTATTTTTCTTTGAGGTTGACCAATAGTAATGTCAGGATGGCGGCTATTTTCTAACGATGCCGCAGCAGCGGCGGCTTTGGCCAGCGCATCCCCCCTGCCGCGATATGGAATATTTGACGAATATCTCCGCCGTCGTATGAGAGGGATGCGAAGACCGGGCTACGATGGGCAGGTGGGTCAGGCTGTGCCCGAACAACAGCAACAGAAAGGAAGGAGTTACCTCGGGGGTTGCTGTTCGCGCAGTAAAGGTGGAATTTGATCCATTGCGACTTAGGTGGCTGATAGAAGCTGGCGTTGATGAGTCTGCCAATGTATCCAGAAACGTCGGGTAGCATGGGAGACATCGAAGGCCGTTGAAGGCTTTGATTGTAGTTGTCTGCTTGAACGCGAGCTTCTTTGCAGGCGACGTATAGGATTAGACAAAGACAGGAAACTCAAAATAGAGCCTCTTCTGAGTTTGAGGCTTTGGACACAAGTGGGGGTACCGCTCGCGAAATGGTATGCATTCACAGCACCTCCGTCCTGATACATATTCATAGCCAGGAGGGTGTAGTAACACGGTGATAGAGAAACTCGCTGAAGACCGTTGTGCGAGGTAGGTTGGGGCAGAAACCGGGCATGTACGAGCCATTCAACTACTCTCTAACAAAAAGATAACATTTAGAAACAAAAATAGCGATGATAAGTTTCTCGTATGGTTACTTTCTGGCCTTCTTCGAGAACTAGAGAAGTGGACTACATTGTACGTTATTCGTTACTTTCCGAGGGAAGAAAAACATGCAAGACGTACTCTCTCGTCACACCTGTTGCTAACTTTATTCTCTCCTTTGTCTTTCTTCTCAGCACCTGCTTAATCATATGCGTCCGCTATCATCTGCATCAAAGACATGGTGACTTCATAATCAACAATTTCTCCAGGCGTTTTACGCCAATCTGGCGTGTTCTGTGATTGATATAATGTCGGGAGAGATGATTAGATGAGTTAGCACACAAAGACGTTTTAATTGACGCGTACGAACCTCCAAGATAGTTCTCAATTCGCTGGAGGTCGCCATTTTGTATTCTGGTTGCTGTTGAGGTTGGTGGGTTGGATGCATAAGGTGTGTATGGTTTAGGCGTGCTTCTTCAATGCAGTATATAGCGCCTTTTTTCTTCATAAAAGGTTGGATCCGCAGTGTTCACTGTGGCATTTGTTGCTAATCAACGCGTTGTTCACCCTCCAAAATCCTTCGGTTCTCTCCTATCGATTTTGAAAACACCAACATTGTTGAATAAGTTGCCCTCTCTGTTCGGACAATCGAAAGTCATAGTTGTATGTGTTTTCCTATTTCGCGATAATATGTGCACTGGTGGGTGGAGTGCTGGAGAGAAGATAGGGTTACGACTCACGAGTGCCGCTGTTGTTCAACACAATGTGGTAAGTACTATGCAATGCGGGTCCGGCTGTAGTAGTCACGGGACCTCACGTCAAGCTACAAGCGCTGGCAAGATTTACATGTACCAGGAATTCAAATCAACTCAAATATTGCATACATATAATTATTGTACTTTGAACAAAGCCGCTTTGTTACTGATTTTTATCGTGGTTAATTGGATGTCACTTGCAGAGATATACCATGACGCTGTTGAAGACGAGGACCATGTTCATGTGCGTTATCGAAAAGATCTTGGAATGTTTCCTTCAATGCGTTCATCTAATATTGTAATTTTGAGCAAATTGCGCTGCGAAGATATGATAGGGAAATGAACAATGCCAACCTTTTCAGGATAATGGGTGAAGTAACCTCTGATTTCTTTCCATTTATCCAAAATTCCTTTCTTGCGTACAACCGACTCATTGAGCGTAGCCGCATCACAAGAATCTATTTCGTAATTGAAATCCATCGAAGCTTGAATCCACCAGCGGATGTATCGCCCAACATCGTTCTTAAGAAGTTCAAGAGCTTTGTTGTTATGCTCGAACTCATGGGATCTGTCTGAGAAAATGACTTTTGGTGTTAGAAAAATACCCAATTAGGGAGGGATCGAACAGCACCATCCACAAGGAGTTGCTCTTGCTCGTGAGCCATTTTGGCTGTGTCCAAAAGCTACTTGGAGGTTAACAAACACATGGAACCATTGAAAAACCATATCTCACTTTGCAGACATCCTGGTCAACAATATTGAACAGCTGAGATGTCTTTTCTTGCTCCTTACCAGCAGAAACCGAGAGATCGTGTAATGTTTGAATATCTTCTCGCGTGAGCTCTTCGACTTTGTGATGAATTGATAGAGCATCATGTGCTTTAAGCAAAATTAAAATCGATGCTCTTATACTTTGGTCAATAGCATATGCATAATTGATGGTTTCTTCAGAGATTTTAGATGCTATTTCTATGCTTGAACTGTTCCACAGTAAAGGTGAACTCAAAGTTAATTCTCTTTTCTCCAAAAAATAACACTCACGGAGATTGACACCGATGACAGCACCATTTCAGCACCTTCTGAAGAGACGTTTGAGTACTCTTCGCTAAATTACCTGGATCGAGGTCAACTTCATTGCTGTGGTCGTGCGAATCGTGAGCCGAAAGGCTGAAGAAGCCATGAATGACTTTAGCTACGCCTAGGCCACGCGATTGGTCAACGAGGACGCTCGGTAAGTGTAGTTGAATGTTCGGCTTCGGGATGTGTGGGTTTATATGAGGCAATGTTAAATGTGGTAAATGGTGAAGTAAGCCATCAAGCTGGACATGAGGAAAATGAACTTGCTCGAAGACATGTATATGAGATTTGAATGAACTCCATGCTGTTAGACGAGTGATATGACTTCTGTTTGATCGTATACTGATCGAGTCGGAACCATCCTTGTGAGAGTTAACTTGCCGAGAAAGGCGCTTCCAACTATCAATAAGCGCCTGGAGTACCCCGCCTTCCTCGGTGTCAAGTATGGATTGATAACCTCCAAAGGTTTCGGCGTTGTTATAGTACAATTCAATAATCTAGAATACGGTAATGGAATAGTTAATGTCCGCTTATTTTTAAGAAAAAGATAGAACACCTTTCCGATGAAAGAACTGATCTCCAGTGGATCATATATCTTGTCCGACTTCCAAAATTCAACACAAGAAGAAACGTGGGCTTGTGACAGTTCCAATGATGATATATCGTTTTCGAACATATTCTTTCTTGCCATTCCAATCATGAGACTCTTTGAGACTGTTAAAATGGTGAGGCCTCATTTACATTACAACCACATACCTTCTCAAGAGAAGCATACACAAATTTCATCGTGTCCAGCACGCACTTTGCATTTTGCATTACATTATAATATTCCTTAAGCGAAGGTGTCCCCACATAATCCTTGGTCGGTTTCCCTTTCACGAGAAGAACCGCTTTAGAGAGTCCTTGCTGCGCGCCGAGGAGGTTGACAATAGCGCAGAGCTGAGCAAGTCGAACACTGGTCGTTTTGAATAACCGATTGTACCGTAAATTGGAGATCATAATAGATCGAAAGCATGCTCACGCATTCTCCGGAGTCAACCATGTACGAACGCTATGCGATGAAGTAAAATGATGGCTATCGAGGAGGAGGCAAAGTTGCCGAGAGTGCTGTGTGGTAGGGGGCGTCATGACGCAGTTTAAATGGTGGATATCTAGGACAGAGAACCATGTCAGAATCGATGTGATAAGAGGAATTGATGATAAAAAAAGAAAAAGGGATCTCCCGTTATACAACGTGGAGAACCAGAAGTCCTTTGGATCTCAGAAGGCACCTCTTCTAAATAAAGATTTTTTCAAGTCTCACTGCCAGCATGGTGTCTGTCCATCCGCATTACGCTTCATAGCATACCAAGACGCTGAAGCCAAGGAGGACCCTTATCGAGTCTGCTTACATTTGATGTTAATGAACCAGTTGAAATTCTTGATGTGCAGAATTGAACAAAATGAGGCCACGTAAAAGTGATAAACCCGCCGGCTAACCTCAACACGTACGATCGGGTTTTATTTCCAATCAGCGTTAAAGGGTTCACATTGTACCAATCAACAGCCTGCTTGCATACACATGTTCTTCAGACTGGAAAGACATATATGTGGGTGAGGGACGCACAATATCGCGGCAGGACAACTAGGTTCTACTCCCCTCCCTCTGGTCGAGTTACTAATGGCGGATAACGGTGAAGCCCTTTTAACCATCGTTGAAGTGTCCATAGATCCTCCGAAGGAAGTGAACTTGGAGAAAATAGCCAGTTTAAGCGGATCTGCGCTAGTCATACTGACACCATTTTGTCTAACTCAAACTGGCGGTGATGAGTGAGTATTCGTTCTTTTTCATAACAATTAACACTTTTTAAGACCTACTGTGTTCCAGCTCCAATTCATCGAAAATCTCTGGCCAAGCGATGGTCTACGTGGGTGCAATAGATTTGAGCATCAAGGCAGCAAGATACGGGTATGGTGCATCTGAAGACATCTTGAAAATATTAGAACAGATAGAACAAAATACAAATCATGAGGATATTTCAGCTTTCTTACAGAACATACTCCTTCACGCACAAAATGCCCATAGGACGGTGGACGATACGTTGGACAAGTTCCGTAGCGTGCGTCAAAATCTGTTTGAGGTCAGAGTTTCTCTTCTTTTAAAGCGCTAGTGTCCTTCCATCTTGATTGCTGAAACAAAGAACAGTTGGTTCAAGTCGCCAAAAACAACCGTGAAATCGGTTCGCATACCGAAAGTTCGTGGGGCCGGTCTTCCATTATCCATTTTTGTTTCTCATGCGCTTTTTCTTTCGACAGGTGAATTAAATCAGCTCGAGGAATGCATACATATCTGCGAAAGCTTGATAGATAATGTTAGCATGTACGCCAATTGGTGGAGCTGTATTCAGCTAGAAACGCGCGCACAAGTTGGGAAAGCCGACCAATTTCAGTTGAATAAGAATGTCTTGAAATCCAGCTCGATGAATCGAAAAGCTAGTATAAGAAAATGGAACGAGATGAAGAGAAAGTTCTCCAATTACACTGTGGAGGTAGGCAAGGTCCTAACACATTTCCGATTGCCTTCTAATCAATATTTGTTCTTCAGATAACAAGGCTCCGAAACAGTCACCAGGACATCTTCAACCTTGTCGCTACCAGCTCATTGACATCGTCTACGAATGTGGATATCAAGTACCTTCAGGAAAAACTCCCCCAGTCACCACAGCCACTTGCCGGCCAAGACAACCTCGAATCACCAGCATCCCCCCAGTCACCAGCATCTCCTGAAGAGAAGATGCACTCTCTGTCATCCCAAGGAAGAGTTGAATGTCCACCTTATTTCGGAGGAGAAAACGAAAAAATGGAGGCACCAAAGAAGGGTTGGTTCAGGCGCGTCTTCGGATCCCTGTGTTGTTGCTGTGGTTAGAGGACCTATATATCCTGTTTCACATCTATTTACATGGTTATTCCATCGTCTTGTCGCTGTATTGGACTTCAATCTTGATACCGTTCGCATAGTTCGTGAATACGAAATACTGTCAGAATTTTTAATAAAATTTGGGTACAAGATAGAAAGGAAGAAAACACACCATCGTGCGTTCCACGACCACTCCCTGACATGTCTATGCACTGCCGCATGACGGCCCTACGTCAGAAGTCGAATATTGAAGCTTAAGCTTGAGGCCTTGAGGAGTAAGGTGATCTTGATTATATCCCCTAAATCACTGATATTCCTGTAGTCATGTACGGGGAACGGAAATTTTATTTGGATAGCCATTGTTCTCCCGAAGAATCCCGATGCTGGTGTTCACGAAAATTGGACATAGTTGTCGCGAATTTCCGCCTATGCTGCTGCTGGCCGTATTCCAAGCAGGACAAACAGTTTAACAGGTGCATCCTGGTCCGGACACAGTCAATCAGTGAGCGCTATTGGAGGCTGACGGTAAATACTTTCTCCGAAAAACGTGACCTTCGGAAAATTCTGAGGCGCGCCCAACTTACTCGCAAGCTTCAATATTCGACTCCTTACTATCCGTATCCACAAACTATGCGAATGGTATCAAGCTTGAAGTCCAATACAGCGACAAGACGATGGAATAACCAAGCTTGAAGCTTGAAGCTTTGAAGTCCGATACAGTGACATGACGACGAAGTAGCACTATCCTATCTGCAGACTGCAACGACTTTACGAATCCCGACTCCCTGTCCTAAATTCCAGTCGTGTCTGATCTAGATTCCATTTCGTCAATCTCTCCACTTAAGTGGCTCGTCCGTTGTCCAAAAAACCTCATGATTTCAACCGTCTCCCGCCAGTGCACAATCGAAGTTTGTTGATTTTATAAACGATCGTCTTCTACCAGAGTTCAAAGGTTTACTTGAGATTGTTCGTGGAGAATGATCTAAAAGCGAGTTACATATCCACGATATGGTGGACAAGGAAAGTAGCCCGGTAATTGGGGCATTGATTTGGGCCTCACCGAAATTGGCCAGCTATGATTCGTCAAGTCAACTAAGTTGACTCGACTGACAAATGTCGCCGCTGACACTGACTACAAAGGGAAAAAAGTATGTACTATTATTCTTGACTACCAGACATTTGGTTATGGTCGCTGACTAGTTTTTTGGTCAGCGTCAGCGGTCAAGTAAGTGCGATTTAGGCTTATAACTTGTTATACTAGACTGTAATGTTTGACATTTGCTGAACTCGTAATAGTTAGAGTCCCATATGAAGGTGAATTTTTGTACGCCAAAAATGCTTGTCCGTAAATTATCGGGTATTGTTAAGACGAGGAACATGTTCAACTGTTTTTTCGAAAAGATCATGAAAAGTTTCCTTCAAAGCCTCAATCTACAGGTCCAATTTGAGAAGTCAGACAAAGTGATTCAACACCTGAAGCTACTAGTACCAAAGGATGCTGACCTTCTTCGGGTATTCCGTGAAATAACCTCTGATTTTTTTCCATTTATCTAAAATAGATATTTTACGTAGAACGGAGTCACTGAGCGTGGTTGGGTCGCAAGACGCCAACTCGGATTGGAAGTCCATGGATGCTTTCACCCACCAATCAATGTAATGCTCAACGTCGGTTTTGAGAAGTTCTAAAGCCTTGTTGTTGTGCTCGAACTCATGAAATCGGTCTGAAAATGTACCATGTTAATTGGCGTTGACAGTATAACAAAGGGAGGAATACCGTCTACGAGGTGCTTCTCTTGGTCGTGGGTATCTTTAGATTTTCTCAAAAGCTGCGGTGCGCTCAGAACATACGGATGAATAAAGTAAATAGAGAACCTACGTCGTAAATATCCTGATCCAAAATATTAAAAAGTTGAGACGATCTTTCTTGCTCCTTACTAGCAGAAAGCGAGAGATTGTACAAGTTCTGGATGTCTTTAGACGTAAGCTCCTCGGGCTTGTGATGAATTGACAAAGCATCGCGTGCGATCTCCAGAATTTTGCTTGCTGTGCCAACACTTTGGTCGAGAGCATACGCATAATTGATCGTTTCTTCTGATATTTTTTTCAGTACGCCTCTGCTGGAACTGTTGAAATTTATTATTTGACCGCCAGTAGGGGAATATTTAACTCACGGAGATTGGCAACAATGGTCGCACCATTTCAATACCTTTTGTAGGGTTAATTGGGTTGCTTTCGCCAAAGTTCCTGGATCGGTGTCACCGGTGCCATAGTCATGCGAGTCATGGGCCGATAGATTAAGAAAATGATGGATCGCTTGAGCTACGTCCCGTGGAGAAAGCCCATGAGGGGACGTTAATAGCGTGTTTACGTGCGGGAAATGATCGACGAGGACATTCGGCAAATGTAACTGGATGCTCGGCTTCGGCATGTGAAGTAGGTTGGAATGCAACTGAGGCAGCGTTAGATGAGGTAAATGATGAAACAGACCATCCAGATGGACATGAGGGGCATGAAGCAGATGCAGATGATCGAAGATGTGTATCTGTGGCTTCAATATGCTCCACCCCGTCCGATGGCTGCTTTGACTTCTAGTGGAATGAATGCTAGTTGCGTCGGAGTCATCTTTGTGCGAGTGAACCTGTCGTGAAAGCCGCTTCCAACTATCAATAAGCGCCTGTAATTTTTGACCTTCCTCGCAGTTCAGGATCACATGGTAACCTCCAAATGCTTCGGAATTGTTGTCATATAATTCTATGATCTAGAGTGCGGAAAAGCTGCTGTTAATGTCCGCTATCCATAGTTAACTAGTATAGAAGTAGAGATTACCTTTCCAACAAAAGAACTAATCTCCAATGGGTCATATATCCTATCTGACTTCCAAAACCCGACGCAATAAGAGATATGGGATTCGGAAAATTCCAATAATGATATATCATCCTGGAACGACGTATTCTTTCCTGCCCTTGCCATCATAAGACCCTGAGCGGCTGTCAACATGTTGAGCCCTCGCCTTAATGACAAGCACGGACCTTCTCAAGAGAGGCATTCACAAGCTTCATTGTATCCAACACGCCTTTTGCATTTTCTCGTACAGTATGATACTCCTTAAGCGACGGTACATTGCCACGATCCTTCGTGGGCTTAACAAGTAAGACTGCTTTTGAAAGCCCTTGTTGAGCGGACAGGAGATTAACAATGGCACATAGCTGAGCAAGTAGGATTCTGGCCAATGATCAGCGTCGAGTGCAAACTTTCTGATCGCGTCAGATCAGAGGCGAGCTCACAAATTCTCTGCATTAAGCCATTGTCGAAGGTTCCGAGATGCAGTAAAATTATCGGCATCAACTAGAAGAAGGAGTCGTTGGATATATTCCGCACCAGTAGGGATCATCCTCGTTTATGATGGAGGGTTGAAAACAAAAAAGCACTTCGAACGTTGAGGGTGGAAGCACTTCCGGGTTAGGCAAGTGTGAATGGAGAAGGTTTTTGCCGATGCCTAAATTAATATCGCGCATGCATGCATTCCAGGGTTCTAAGTCGGTTACACCTGAGGTGTGATTCCATTATTCACAATAAATCGTTTGGGTAGCTTCAACACGCACAAATCACTTCCAAGTTCTTATTCATGATATCAAGATCAACAGCCTGCACACACATGGCGTTCCAGCTGGCACAGCGAACAGCTCTCGTAGCATGTATAAATTTGGCACACGCCGTCGAGATAGTCCTGGTTGAGTCCATCCCATTCCTATACCCATGGCAGAACTAGTCAGCGTTGAGCAGAACTTGGAGCGGAAGGATTCATTTTCGCCTACAACAATCACGGTAACCATCACGCCCAAGGAAGTGGAGTTGAAGGAACTAGCCAGACTGACCCGATGCGCGTTGGACGCTTTGGCACCGTTTTGTCAAAGCACAACCGACGAGTAGCTCTTGTCCTTGAGCCTTCCGATCCCAGAAATCTGACATATTCTTTTGTAGATCCAAGTCTTCCGAGATATCCAAAAAAGCGCTGGTTTACGTAGGCGCCATCAATTCAAGCATTGCCGCCGCGCAATACGGATACACTGTGTCCGAAGACATCATACTATTATCAGAATCCCTCAATAGCGGTGCATCCGATAGGGATCTCTCCGAATTTGCGGAAGACATGCTTCTTAAAGCACAAAATGCGCACAGAAGAGTGGACGATACATTAAGCAAATTCCGGAATGTGCGTCAGGAAGTACTTGAGGTTCGTACTTTCTCTCGTTCTTCCCGAGTTACCTAGTATATTGACACTGATATTAGCTGATTAATGATGCAAGCACAAAAGAATCGCATACCAAAGGTTCATCTATTCCGTATTTCAAATGTTTCATATATCTCACGCGAGTCTCCAATAGAACAGTTGAAGAAACTGGAAGATTCCATACGAATTTTCACTAAATTATCAAAAAACGTCAGTATGTATGCCGAATGGTGGACCTCTATTCGCATGAGCGCGAACGCGCAAGTGGCTAATGCTATAGAGTACAAGCTGAACCAGACTCCAATGAGGCAGAAAGCCAATATACGGCTTTGGAGAGATACAAAAACAAGATTCCTCGATTACACTCAAGAGGTGTGCAGGTTTTTACCGCTTCAACTTCTTCTCCCAGTTCATTGTATGCTTGGCAGATAACGAAGCTCAAAAATAGTCACGCACAGATATTCCAAATCGCTGCTACTGACTCATTCAATTCCTCGTTGAGCGTGGATATCGAGTTTCTCCAAGAAAAGACGGGCAATGCAGAAAAATCTTTCGCTAGCAACGAGAAATTTGAAACACCTCACGATGACCAGGAAGAGGCGTCGGATACGAGGAAAGGGTGGCTGCACAGATTTTTCAGGAAGTTGTTTTGTCTCGGAAGCACATACTAGTCACTTACATATTTTGTTGGATATTGGGGCTCCATGAACTAATAGTTGTAATCTTCACTTCATTTTCTGTTCCAAGATTTTGAGAACATGGATAATTATCCTTTTATGAGCGCATAAAGTAGGAAAGTCGAAGGAAGGATCTGTTTATTTTGGCGGCTGTTAACGTTTGGTTAACGTTCAACGTTCAGACCTGAGCTTCGGGGTTAGTCGGGACTCGGGGTTGCCTGATACCGAGTTCTGCCGAGGCAGCCGCAGGTGATGTGCGTGATCGCTGATCAATGCACACCAATGGCAACTGACGCGCGTTCGGACTCGCGTGTTCTTTCTCGGAGAATCGAATTGCGCAGTCAAAACAATTGAAACCAGTCCTGAGTAACGACAAGACATAATCGAAGAGCAATCGATGGAATGTATCTTTCATAACTTGCTTGTACCTGAATCTAGTGGAACCTAATGATACTTTTATACTAAGCTTGACCGGTTGACCTCCAACCCACGCAAGAAAATAAACTGGATCATGAGATTCCTTAGGTCGTTGATTTGTAAATGATGCGGTCGTGGAGAGTAGAGAGGCAGATACACAAGATCTCTCCGAGGAATGTACATATATATCTAGTATGATATGTCAGACCGAGTAGAGTACATCCATTTTGATCTCATTGATGATGTTCGTCCACCCAGGATACTGGGGAAAGTGTTTAGGAAACAAAAAAGCAGTACAGAAACTCATACTTACCATCGCTCTCCCAATTACCGCTATCCTATCCGTAGGCTGCAATGACGCGACAAATCCAGTCCCTCGACCGCTTCCTGTCATGTCCGTGAACTCCATTTCGTCCATGTCACCATGAAGGCCAAGGTCGGATTTAGACCAAAAGACCTCATAAACTGTGTTCTCGTTCAATGCTCGCATATTTCTCTGAACATGCCATACATCTTTCGTCGCCTTCTTAGGATTCTTGACAGTCGTAAGATCGCCTACAGAGGTCCTAACCGTAAAGACATCATTGGCGTCGGTCAAAACGGTACTTTTTCGTCTCTGATTGATAGCCTCTTTGACGCGACTCTCGATGTCTTCTGGCGACAGAGGTTCTCCATGAGCTTCGGTCGCCGTGAAGTCTCGAACGATGACAACTTCAAACCAGGTCCAAGACCCCATGTATTTCGCTAGATCATCGACCCACGAAAGTCAATACATTTCAATCATTGTAAGGTTGAAAGTGAATAAGGACAGGCTCACTAAGGAAGTCGTTATCGCCGCACCATCCTTGATCGTGGCTCTCGATTCTGAAACTGACTCGTCCAACTGTGAACCCGCTTTCTGGTATCCATTCCCCGAGCTTAGACGTCAATAAACAACAAACGGGACCATTATCCTGCACGATGTGCTTTGGACTGTCTGTAAAATTGGCCGTCACCGAGATAGACAGAGGCAATTCGTCTTCCTCCACACTTGCTACAGATGATTCCGATGCTCCCATTGATGTGGGATGTTCAACAACACAGAGGGTTTCCAGAGAGCCTATGATTTTCTGATAATCGCGCGGTCTGAGCGACAGAAAATCGTAAATAGGAATCGCCTAGAAGCAAACCATGACATTATCACGATACGATATGATTTTCACAGAAGACAAGCCCCAGAACGTTTGTGACGGATAGAATTTCGTGCCGAGTTGACAGAAATGGGAACATCACAGAAACCTTCCCGCAGTGAAATGCAAATAGATAGACGAAAGACTCAGTTCCATCTGACAGAACAATTCTGCGTTGCTCATAGAAAAAGACTGTATGTCCGATGTCGAGAAAAATGTCACAAAAACAAAACATGCCGATTCGTGATGTGTTCAGGGCAGGCAGATCATCCCACACCCATCAAAGGGGTAAACAGCCCAGTCAAGTTGACTCTTTATACCACGCGAATTTCTGCAATAATTTCACTCCCTATGTATCTATGCTTCTGCATGTACATATATCTTAATATTAATTATGTAAACGAAGATCGTCAACGCTGATTCTTGGCGGTTTTTTTTCTGAAACTGTATGTGATAACCTCATGCCAAAGCAGAGTGTCGTCGTGCAATATAACCGTTGCCCGAACGAGTTGCTGCCTCCCTCTGTTCTCGACGACGACGGCATCATTTATAGATTACCGACCCAAGGAATCCCATGATCCAGTTTCTCTTCTTGCGTGGATCGGAGGTCAAATTTGAATGAAAACATCATCAGGTTCCACTGGATTGGCGACAATAACACCCTCTCCTTCCTTGAAAATCTTTGGGTGTTCGTTTCTCATGCATTATGCCCCCGATCTTGCTGTTTTGCTGTCAATATGGGGCAGTTGTCTCTTTTCAAGTACACTTACATTGTGGATGTAGTCAGAAAAAGTCTTAATTAAGCGCCTTATTGAATAGGTCGTGGAATGTTTCCTTCAACATGTTCATCTGATAAAAAGGCAATTTTGAGGAACGATTGCTCCAATGGTGCAGTGGAAAAAATATTATAAACAATACCGACCTTTTTAGGGTACTGCATGAAGTAGCCTTCGATTTCTATCCATTTATCCAAAACCACAGTTCTGCGTATATCCGAGTCATTGAGCTTTGCCGCATCGCAAGACTCGACTTCGTATTTCAAAACCATGGAGGCACGAGTCCACCAGTCAATATATCGCTCAACATCCTTCCTCAGAAGTTCAAGGGATTTTTTATTATGCTCAAACTCATGGGACCTATCTGAAAAGTTGCTTAGTTAAAACATATTTCAACTAAAGCGAAGCGAGAGCAATGACTCATACCGTCTACAAGGTGTTCCTCTTGCTCATGAACAATCTTGGATATTTCAAGAAGCTGCCACGCGGTCAGACGATAGCTTGAGGGAAAATTGAAAGGAACCATAGTATCCCACCTTGTAGGTATCTCTGTCGACGATATTAAAAAGATTCCGTGCCTTTTCTTCCTCTTCAGTGGCGGAAACTGTTAGATCGTGTAACGTTTGAATATCTTCTAGTGTGAGCTCTTCGCCCTTATGATAGTTCGATAGGGTTTTGTATGCGTTAGACAGAATGAAATTGGATGCTCTTATGCTTTGGTCTATAGCATACGCATAATTGATAGTCACCTCTGAAATTTTAGTCGATATATCAATGCTCGAGCTTTTTAACAATGAACTTGAGCACTTTGTTTGTGGCGAAATAAAAAAGGGCTTACGGAGATTGACACTGGTGAGAGCACCATTTCAGCACCTTCTGAAGTGAGATTTGAGTCCCATTCGCTAACGTTCCCGGATTAATGCCTTCGTCATGCCAGTGAATGTGATCGTACAGTTCGTGGGCCGAGAACGTAAAGAAGTTATGAATGGTTGCAGCTACGTCTAAACCATGAGAATGGTCAACGAGTACGTCCGGTAAATGAAGTTGAACGTTTGGCTTCGGCATGTGGGGTAGGTGGGGGTGCATAAGAGATAACGTCCAATGATGCAGTAAACCATCCAGTTCGATCTGAGGAACGTGCCAGAGGTGGTCGAAGATATGTACATATGGTTTCAATGAACGCCAGAACGTTAAATGATTGTCATGAACTTCGTCTGATTGTGCACTGAGCGACTCGGAAGCAACATTGTGGGAGTAAACCTGGCGAGAAAGGCGCTTCCAACTGTCAATAAGCGCCCGTAGTGATTGTTGACTCTCCTCGCCATCGAGCTCAGATTGATGCCCTCCAAATATTTCGTTGTTGTTGTCGTATAACTCAATTATCTAGAATATGGTAATGAGATCTTAAATCTCGGCGGGAAAAAAGTTAAATGACCTTTCCGACAAAAGAACTAATCTCAAATGGGTGATATATCTTGTCCGACTTCCAGAATTGGATGCAATAAAAAGCGCGGGCTTTTGAAAACTCCAGTGATGATATGTCAGAGTTTTGCGGCATCTCCTTCTCTTTCTTTGCAAGCATGAGACCCTGCGAGGTCGTCAAGACAAATAGACCGTCGATCAATTCCAATTGCATACCTTCTCCAGAGAAGCATACACAAGCTTCATGGTGTCTAGCACTCCTTTTGCATTCTCCTGCACGATATGGTAATCTTTAACAGAGAGAGCATCTGTAGCATGATCCTCGGAATGTTCATGATTCACGAGAAGAACAGCTTTTGAAAGTCCTCTTTGCGCGACGGCAAGGTTGACGATCGCACAAAGCTGAGAAAGTAGAACCCTGAGCAAAGGACCAACAGTACCGTAAATTTTGAGATCGTAAGAAATTGAAAGCATGCTCACGTATTTTTTGGAGTCAGCCATCTATGAATGCTCTGAGTTGATGTAAAATGTTCAGCATCAAGGAGAATGGCGAGTCGCTGGGAGTAATTTGTGGCTGGAATCATTGTGTCCAGGACGTGCAGTGGATGCGGAAGCACAGTCCTAATTTCAAGGGTGTCATAAATTCTGTTCACACAACGTGGAACTTTTGGAAGACTAACTTGGTGGGGCCTTTCTAATGCTTGAATTAGCGCTGCGGGGCCGGAACTTAGAATGAAGCCATTCATTCCGCCTAGTTTGGGTCGTAGCAGTGAATGCTACTCCTAGCCGTTCTGGCCGAGGTCCTACATGTGCTTCAAGAGGCTATTCTGCCACCAGAAGCACCCCGGAATGGGAAACTCGCATTCACCCGCATATTCGAGGGTGATTCTGTGGAACGAATGTTGCACCCCAAAAATCACACTCAAAATCACGCTAAAAGTAGCATTCCCTGATTCCCTGATTCTCTAGACCGAACAATAAACCAGCCGGTTAACTAAAATTGTACGCTTGGACTCACAGTTTCACAGTTAACAGCACGTATGCACATGTTCTTCAGACTCTATGGTGATAAACTCGTGCAGCAAGATATATAAATATGTAAGGGACACAGAGCATCGAGACAGGGCAGTTAGGCTCTACCCTCTCCCTCTACTCGCAATACCTATGGCAGAGAACGCTCAAGCAGGTCCACAGGCAGTTGACGTGACCGTCAATCAGCCAAAGAACATCGACCTGAAGGAACTAGCCAGGTTGACCGGAACTGCACTGGATTATATAGCACCCTTTGTTCAAAATCCAACCAACAACGATGAGTGAGCGTCACAATTATTTCATGGCCATAATGGCTTACCTGCTGTGCTATAGCTCCAGATCGTCAAAGGTTTCTAGCCAAGCACTGCTCTATGTCGGTGCAATTGATTTGAGCATCAAGGCGGCACAATATGGGTTCTCTGCGTCTGAAGACATCTTAAACATATTCGCACAGATCGAGCAAGGAGCGAGTGAGAAGGCTATTTCGGAATTCTTAAAGAACATACTTCTTCAAGCACAAAAAGCCCATAAGGTGGTAGATGAAACGTTGGGTAGGTTTCGTGCTGTGCGTCAGAGTTTTCATGAGGTCAGCATTTTTCCGGGCGTCTCTACCTCGCCCACCTTGATCGCTGAAAGTAAAAATAGATTATCGAAGTCAGCAAAAACAACCGCAACAGCAGTTCATATAGCGCAGGTTTGTGGTTCCTCCCTCCCTTTTCATGCCTTTCTCACGCGTTTTCTACAGAACAGTTGCAACGGATGAAACAATGTATGAAGTTCTGTGAAAATTTGATAAAGAATGTCAGCATGTATGCCGAATGGTGGTCATGTATTCATCTGCAAACGCACGGACAAGTTGAGAAAGTCGAGCATTTTCAGCTGAAGCCCACCTCCATGCATCAAAAAGCCAGTACAAAAAAATGGAAAGAAATGAAGACCAAGTTTTCGGATTACACTGTCGAGGTAAGCATAGTTCCAACATATCTAACCGTCTCTCGTTTAATATCAGTGCCTTTCCAGATCGAAAAACTCCGAAACAAATACGCTGAAATTTTTCAGCGTGCCGCCACTGACGCTCCCACTACATCCGCAGTCGTTGATATCGAGTCCCTTCAAGAAAAGCAAGAGCGAACAGCACAACTATCATCGCAAGAAAATGTGGCAAAAGCGGAGGAACAAAAGAAAGGCTGGCCAAGGCGCATCTTCGGAAAATTGTGTTGTTGCTGTCCTTAGAGGATCGACATACTATTTGCCATATCTACTATATAGTTAGTTAAGCGCGCGCGTCTTGTCGTATCGGAGTTCAACAATCAGTAGAGTACTTACAATCGAAATTTGCCGCCATCGAGACACAATGATACCAAAGATCCTCGCTAATTTTTGCTGAAGACCATTCTAATGCTCTCATTAAGATTTAGGCAAGTGCCCGAATTATTTGGTAGTGCCTAGAACCAGTCCCACGACGTGAATAAGATACGATTTCCACAGAAGACATTTTTCGTTTTGAGTCTTCAAAATTGACATGCGAACGGTTATTGTAGGCTGGCCCTATGGTCCAGTGGATAGCGGAGACTCTTCCAGAATCCATTACCTGAAGAAACAAGAAGAAGAGAAACCTACAAAGCGGCAGAACATTCATCTCGGCCGACTGTTGATTTCGTTCAGGGCAGGCAGGCAGGTCGTCGCGACTCCCGTACTCAAGTAAGGGCATAATACGTGCTCTGGCACAAACTTGTATCTAACATGTTTGGGTTGTGTTTTTGTCATCTCATTTAAAACACCGCCCGAGTTTCTGCAATGATATATATTTTTCATTCTCTGTGTATCTATATTTCTGTATGTACATGTACTACACATATCGTATGACCTGTATGCGAAGATCGTCAACGCTAATTCTCGCTGCTTTTTCTTTTTTTCTTTGAAACTCTATGCGACAACCTCATGCCAAAGCGGAGCGTCGTGGTCGCATCCCGTATGGTATAGCTGTTTCCCGAACGAGTCGAGTTTGCTGCTGTGTCATTGTCCGAAGCCTCGTCTTCTGTGAGCTTCTCATTGAAACTATTCTGCGAGGACTCCCCCGACAGAATCTGACCCGCTGAAGTCTCCCAAAGACCTTTGTTCATATCCACCATTTCGCATTGTAGCTGCATTCTGACTGGCCCACAAGATCCTAGCACGTTTTCTACGATGTTCTGGGCGGAAAGATACGTGTTGTCGAACCTTTGAGAGGCTGCCCCATGTTCGAGCAGAGTTTTCCAGTAATTCGAAATAAGATCCTGCTCCTTCTTGGTTTCTACATCTGAGGAGAATTCATCCCACATGGTCGTAATGATAGCTATGTTGGATGCAATGCTCTCTCCACACATTGCGCTGAAAACATTAAAATTGAGAATATGTGACCCGCTGAAACGCACATCCGATATTCGATGGAGATATAAGATGCCCTGGATCGGCAATTTCTTTTTGTCGCTACAATGGGTCACGAGAACGTTTTCGTCAGAAACCACGCCGTTGATAAATTCGAAAGAGCTTACATGGCTGTCAGCCATTGAGCCACAATTTCCAAAATTTCCATATCCAATTTCGAGGTGTCATTGAAGCCAGGTGTGTCGATGAGGACGATATGGCTTCCGTAAACAGGGTGATCGAGTATTCTAGTTGCACTGACTTCGGAAGTGCAAGACTTCATGGAAGGGCCCGCTCTCTGGCCTGGCTGGCCAACCAATGTATCTATGAACTAGAATAGTTTATGAGATGCTGGTTCTACATCGTAATAAAGATTATACGTTGCTCTTTCCACTCCCTGTTAATCCCGCGATCCTGATAGTCGGTATCTCTAATCAATTATATAGTTTATTCCGGAGAAGAGTCTACGTACAAAATAATGAGATCGTCATTTGATAGTGCGGTCGGGTCCGAAAGATCTTCACAACTCAATGTGCCTGGGCTGTGTTGTGCAACCTACGGAATATTGCTAAGCCAATGGCACAGATAGAGATAAAGCCTCGTAGACAAACCTCATCAGAAGATCCACTTCTCACTTCGAGGTCAACCTTTTTCTCGTCTGCGCTTGTCGGAACAGGCTCGAGGAGTTGGTAATGGTCCACAAGGCTCCTGGATTCTTCGCTCTTCATGAATGTCCTTTGCTTCTCTTTTTCTTTCTGCAGCTGATGCGTAGCCATCTTATTCGATGTAAGGCAGTCATGCAGGATAGTTCGTGCAGAGTCTGAGGTATTGTAAAAACGCCTGGGTGTCGCTATTTCGTTGAATAAGGGAGTGAAATGGTTAGCACTGAGCTTGTCCTCGTTTTGGACACCCGCGCCTGCCGGGAACTCGTCCCACATAGTCGTGACGAAAGTAACTTTAGGGGCACTGCGCTTGCCACACGAATCACAGATACCTTTGAACATGGAGAGATCCGACTGGGTCAGATGGGTATTGAAAATTCGGTGGAAATACAAAACATAGTGGATTGAAAGGTGTTTCTTGTGGCTGATTATATTTTATATCAATATCATAATCATTCTCGTCGTAGAAGGCGGGAACTTACATAGCTAATTGCCATGCACTGATTATCTGCAGTATTTCCTTGTCAGATTTTTGAGTGTTACTGAATCCTGGAGTATCGACAAGAACAAGGTCACTCCCATACTGAGAGTCGTCGAGAATTCTGGTCCCAGAAACTTCGGAAGTACCATCATCCAATGCCCAGGCCGCTCGATAACCTGGCTGGCCTACTAAGCGGTCTATAAACTAAAACTTTCTGGTGAGTACTAATGGCCTAAAACTGTCCTCAAAGGCCAGAAGTTTGGATAAGCGTACGTTACTCTTTCCGGAGCCACTTAAACCGATGAGCCTAGCATCCAGATGTTAGATTCATGATGGAACTCGTTGGGCAAGATTTTGGTACTCACAATACTATGATGTCATCCCGTGAGAGAGCGGTCGGGTCTTCAAGGTCTGCACAACGCATTTCGTCGTCGTGGATTCAAGATTGAATGGAGGGTAGTAAGACACGCAAAAGGCGCTAGCACCTTCCAGAAGTCGTGCAGGTACTAGGTAACCTGTACCACGATGTTCACTTGAGGCATGGGGTGGCTTCTGAAATGTGATCGCGAGCAAAAGGACACGACTATCACAATCATGTTCCGTAAAATTCTTCGTAAGAGAGAAGATAACAGGATGAAATCACAGTATTTATGTCGGCATGTGAGATCGAGATGGAAGATAACTGTCTCTCATTTGGATAGCAACTCTATCCACCAACTGCAAAGAACCGACAAATCCAGTCCTACGACCACACCTTGTCGCCGCTTCGTAAATTCAATGTCGTCCATGTCACCATAAAGGTCGAAGTCGAGATTGGGTCAAAATACTTCGTAGACTGTCGTCTCGTTCAATGCCCGCATGTTTGTATGAATTAACGTGGCAGGGCATTTTGTCTTTCCATGATAGCCTGCTTGATACGAGCGTTGAGATCTTCCGTTGATAGAGGCTCCACATGAGCTTTGTGCACTGAAGTTTCGAATTATGATTGTCTCAAATCACGGCCACGATCCTGTGTATTTTGCTGAATCGACCACGGAAGTATATGCGTTTCAATAAGTCTAATGTTGAAAGTAAATAAAGGCAGGCTTACTCAAGAAGTCATTGTCGTCGCACCATTCTCGATCGTGGCCCTCAATTCTTCTGAAAGACTCGTCCAACTGTGAACTCGCTTTCTGGTATTCATTCCACGAGCTTAGACGTCGATAAACAACAATCTGGGCCGTCATCGTGCACGATGTGCATCAGACTGTCTTCGAAATTGGCCGCCATCGAGATATATAAAGGAAAGTGATATGCGCCTCCCTCGCTACAGACAATTCCGAAGAGCCTATGATTTCTTGACAACCGCGCAGGCCGAGAGAAAAAGAAAGTCATAGATAGCAATCGCCTAGAAGAAAACCCCACGACATTACCACAATGGAAGGTGATTTCACAAAAGCCCTAGAACGTTTGTGACGAATAGAATTTCTTGCCGAGTTGATAGAAATGGGAACATCGCATAACCCCTTCTCGAACAAGCTGCGAAGAAAGCGCATATCAAGTATATATCGAGAAATGAAAACATACAAAGCCCGCGCAACACTTCCCTGATATTCTAGTCCGAGCGGCGTCATCTCAAAGAACGCATTGTGATCGACGCGGTGCGTTGTTTCAATTCATCACAAGCTATTCTGGGATCAAGGCTCAAGTATTACGTTATACAGTTTTCCATATCAGAACGCTTGTTTTGCACGTCTGCTTTTTACTTTTTAACTGCCATCTACGTTACGCTTAAGGCGTTTCGTCTGCTTTTTTTAAAGGAAAAACCAAACAGAACTATAATATGTGTAACCACTATTACCCAACAAGACCACTACACTATATATGCCATAGATATGGCTGAAAATCCAACAAGTTTATCCTTTTTTATATTGGTGTTTATTTTCTGGGATGCGTACCTCAACGCGAAGGAATGGCAGCATCCGGATTGATAATATCAAACTAGCTTATGGAGTAGCTCTTTTGGTGTCGAAATCAAAGGTTGGTTATTCAGTGTATCCGCTCCCAATCCTGCATTGATAATATATAAGATTCAACCCGCCGGCGAGAATTCATCGGGATGGTCTGCAACAAATCATTATTCGATTTCGCCGCACGGGAAGCCTAATCCTAGGACCCTTCCACGATTACCCGTCAAACTCTATCCAATCCCTGTTATTCCTTCCTTGACCCATGGTACGTCGATTTAGGAATTAGGAGCGAGCAACGATCTAGAAGCGTGACCTTCATCGAGGATTTATGCACGATAGAGAAATCGTTGGCGAGTGAGTGGACCTTTCCTCACTGAATTTATATGTATGCTAAATAAATCTCTCTGTTCTAGCGAATTCCCATCGTCATTGCTGCTGGTTGTCTTAGCTATTTGACGATGAACAGTCGTCCTCAATTGCTCCCAGCCTATACGAGCCCGCCTGTTCTTTCTACTCATACGGATATACTCTATGGGTCATCTCTATTTCACTGCTTGAGCCTCCTCCTTCGCTTAGGGAGTGATTCACTGTCAATGGAGGCGATTCAATTGGTGCCCAAACTCGAGCACACGGTCAACCTTCAACTGGATATTACCTGTAGCGATTGGGCACTCATACAAGGACATATGATGTGGCTTTTAGGCCTCAAAGTTGAAATTTCTGTTGTCAATATGTAACGCTGGTGATAGTGTTCGTCGTATCTTTCTACATATTCAAAACGTTAGACTAAGTAGAAGGTAGAGTGCGCGCATTTAACATGTGAACGTTGTCATTCTTAACTCTTTTTGACAAGTGTGTGAAGACGCTCAATATTGATGAAGAAGATTCCGCGAGGGGCTATGTTTCCTCTACAATGTCCTCACCTCGAGTAACGTCAAAACGGCAACGACTGAAGAATTTCTTCAAGAGCAATCCCTTGGCCAGCTCTTCGCGTGCAGGAGGACATGAATCGGCATCATCGGACAGTTCTCAGCAGTCACATCTATCGGAAAACATGAAGATTTCGGGAAGATTTGCACTGTTGATTCTACCCAAATTAGCAGGATGCATCGACGAGAATCCAGCGAAGATGGCATTTAAGATTCTCAGTGTCATCATGGATGTGAGGAAGGTGGGTAGGGTGCTAGCAAATAACTTGGCTTGATCCTAACGATGATCTCTCCCCAGGAAATCAACGATAACAAAGATGAACTGCAAAGAGTTCTTGAAGAGACATTGCTGCTTCTAAGCACCGTACTGGCGAAGATGGAGACCGGATCAGATTCTCAGAGTGTTGTCAGTCAGACGGTAGAAGAGTATAAGACGTAGGTTATCTTCCAAATTCTTCATCAGAGATTTCTTGATTCTACCACTACTACAGATTGGTCAACCAACAATTAGAACGAATCACGGCTCTCAACAGCCTCTTACACTCCAGTGCTTTTACTCAAATCGACTACGAAAATTACAAGGCTCAGTTGACGGATATCTCACGAAGGATCAGAGAGGCGACGGTTAGGTTCAATGTATATGCATATTTACTCTTTAGTATAACCAGAAACTCACTGTTACCTAGACTGCCATGGCGGGTATCACAGGAATTATGGTGGATGAAATACGAGACACTATACGGGACGACAAACAGGTAAGCATCTGGTCCTAGATCGGAGAACCTGATCTTGATCTATCTTGCAGGAAAAGAAGCTTCGCGATGATTTGCAACCATCCGCGATGGCTGACCACCGATTTATTCACAAAGGGAAGAGCGCTTTAAACCGGGAAACATGTACCGAGGGAACACGTGTTAAAATCCTGAATGGAATCATTGAGTGGGCGAACGAATCCTCCGACGACAGTCCGCTGGTGTACTGGTTAACAGGGCAAGCGGGAGCAGGCAAAACCACTATCGCATATACCATCGCGAAGCTGTTCGGGATGGGGCAAGACGCGGTGCTAGCGGCTAATTTCTTCTGTTCACGCCAATTCCCGGAAACGCGAAGCTTGGAACGGATCGTTCCCACTATCGCCTACCAGCTTGCTCGTATATGCGAGACATATCGTGCTGCCTTACATGCAGTCGACACATCTGACGCGGTGCAGTCTCATACTATCCAGGAACAACTTCAAAAGTTCCTGTTCCAACCCTGGATGAGACGAAAACAAAACCGCGATCAACCAATATATCTCGTCGTTGTTGATGCTCTTGACGAAATTGAGGATTCGGAACGGTCCATGTTTCTGAAACACCTACTCAGGTCACTTCAGTCCGATAATATCACTGGGCTCAAGTTCCTGGTCACCAGTCGGCCTGATCCAGAAATTGTCGACCTGTGCAAAACATTCCCGCCAGGGGCTGTTTGCAAGCTTCAAGACGTTCCGATAGAAGAAGCAAAAGAGGATATTGGAATTTACCTGGATGTCAAGCTCAAACATATGAGCGCAACACGAGAATTCAGCAAGTTGAAAGAACAATCTGCTGGATTGTTTATCTACGCTGCCACGGTGGTGAAGATTTT
>Ga0247779_1000269_pt1 | contig 37526 bp, 54 predicted proteins | sample UWRJL221509R5_FD_179925 | JGI IMG/M metagenome (GOLD analysis project Ga0247779, IMG submission 179925) | Plant litter microbial communities from Arlington Agricultural Research Station in Wisconsin, United States - UWRJ-L221-509R-5 | ecosystem: Environmental > Terrestrial > Plant litter >...
CGTAAGTCAAATCTTGCTCGAGTTATGTCATTTCTATAGATTTATCTTATATCACATAAACTCAATAAGTATTTTCAAGGTCTCGTACCCGCCATGCGTCAGCACTGGCCCTCTCACCCGCACGTCTCTTGCTCCGAGTCGAAGGTGGACCGTAGGTCAGAGCACAGAGTCGAAAAGTAGAAATGGCGTAGCTATATGTCCCGAATTATCGGTTGAGAAGAAAACGCCTAGGTTGTTATCTGATGCAAAATTGAGGCTCTAAGAACTGAAGACTCCTGAGGGGCCAAAAATGTGTGACAGACAACGCGAAAGGTAACACCCCGTGACTGACTAGCAACGCATCACAATATTGCGTTGAAACTTTCACGAATTACAAAGCCGCCTCATTCCCGCTTGTTTTGTCCATATTTCTCACAAATACTACAATAACACCCCTAATTCTTTAGATTTCTCTTGATTCAATGCCTGCGTTCCAAGCTCCAGTAGCTTCCTCGTCCAAACGAAAACTGGACTCAATCGACGCCGAAGAAAGATCTTCTGGGATAAAACGCGCGTCTTCGACTTCAAATGACGGCTCAGCATCATTGCAGCAACAAACATGGATGGTCCAGTGGTACTACCCTTATCTTCAAGATGTTTTGGATATCAATTCTAATGAGCTTTGTCACAGGAGGAATTTCCAATTCAAGAAACATAAAACTTGGGACGGTGACGCTATCCTAGCTGTTAATGAAAGTATGGATGCTACATTGTATGATATGGATGGCAAAATGTATGGATATCCATTGCTTTTTTGACTCGCTTCCTTATGCACCGTGCCTCCAGCTTAGGGATAGGGAAGGTATCGCCGCCTCTGTATGAGGGGAAAGGTTTCTCGCTTGCATCCAAAGACATTGAACTGGAGCGGTCAATCCCTCGAGAATCTTTTCTTTCTAGGGCATGCTTTGGCCATTCGATGCATATGAGTAGTTCAATATCGACAGCCACGTCGAAAAAAGCACCAGTCAAAGAAATTTCACCTCCTTCCTTGCATAAGAGCCAGTTAAAACCTGCCGCACAGCGAATGCCTATTTATCCAACCTCAAAGTCAGCTTCAGATGATAACAATCATTCTGTTAGTCTTTCAGAAATAACTAACTTATCACTACACTGGACTGCTAATTGGTGCGTTGTTATTTGTCTAACTTTTGCGCTTGTCTTCATTACTTGACGATACCAGGCGGAAACCTCAAGAGAAGAAAAACAAAACTTGGGATGGAGATGCATACGTCTCGTTAGTGAAAGATAAGCTCGTCATGTTTTCAGAAGACGGCAAAATGTGTGTTGATCATGTTTATGCCCTTTTGGTTCGCTTCGCTAACTCGCTGAAAGAATGGGAAGTACTATCTGGAAAGGTCGAAACCTTACTTCTGGTGTGCACACATTTATAGGAGGGAAGGAGGTGGAACTCGATGTCGCCGTGTCTGCATCCCAACTTCCGACAGTGCAAGGAATGCAATTGGACAACTCAGTGACCGACGAACTTGTTGAACCTCCATCGAAACAGCCAGCCAGATTTCTGGCACCTATCAATTTTTATAGCAATCCTAAACCCAAAGCAAAGGAACCACTGTAAATTGTTGTCTTTGAGTTTTTCGATTTCCGGTCTGATATCGCTTCAGGCATGATCCAAATGCCGCTGACAGCTTGATCATGAAGGAGCCTACCAAAGCACACATGAAAAAATACAACAAAAGGTTTGGTTGCCGCCATATCTTTACTACCTCAGCGGTATTTATCTCTATTAGGAACCTCGCCGTTGTTCCTGTCGTGGTAGACCCTATCTTATCTCGCAAAATGAGACCTCACCAGAAGGAAGGTACGTGCCTGTTTTGCTCGAGGCCTGCGATCTATGTTAAATACACAACATCCACAGGTGTAATGTTTATGTATGAATCTGTAATGGGACTGCGAAAGCATGAAGGACAGGGTTGTATTCTAGCAGATGAGATGTCCGTTTTTCTCTTCCATTATGAATCTCACTTATCAATACCTCGCAGGGGTCTTGGAAAAACATTACAAGTTGGCTATTATGTTAAACAATGCTGAAATTACTGATTAATGGACTTTAAAAGACTATAGCGCTCGTGTGGACCTTACTAAGTAAGCGTAAATGTATACATGCTTTTCCTGGCTAACATGAACTCGTTTAGGGCAAAATCCATATGCGGCGCCTAATGCTGCCGTGCAGAAGGTTCTTATCGTCTGCCCAGTGTCTTTGGTAAACGTATGTACCTTATGACTGCTCTTAAAATACCCGTCACAGAGAAAAATCCCAGAATTGGAAAGCAGAGTTTTACAAATGGTTGGGTAGAGATCGGCTGGGTATCCTTACTTGCGACAAAAGTAATTCGAATATTCATCTCTTCGGCAGCTCGTAAGTCTCCTATCCGTCGATGTTCTTACGTCGCATCAATGAACATTACACGTCTTTTCATTAGAAAAGTATACGAAGTCCTAATCATTGGCTACGAACGCCTGAGGACAGTCATGTGCGTCTACATATTATGAAGTTATCATCCAACCTATTGACCTTCCTTTGCTTTGTCAGAGACAAACTCTCCAATATTTAGTACGCAATTTTACACTGTACATATGCAGCCAAGCTGACTACGTTCCTCTGCTTAGTCCACCGATCGGTTTGATTGTGTGTGATGAAGGCTAGTCTGCTCTGAACCATGAAGGTTTCTTATAATCCTGTGTACTAATCCTAGTGCACTGATAGGTCACAGATTAAAATCAGCCAACAACAAAACCGCAGCATCTTTCAAAGCGTTCGACACTCGTCGCCGAGTGATCTTGTCTGGAACTCCAATTCAAAATGATTTGGGAGAATTTCATGCAATGGTAGGGTTTAAAACTAAGTGCACCTGTCATTCTAAACTACATTGTTCAACATGTCTTCTAGTCGGATTTCTGTAATCCTGGATTGCTAGGTAGCTTCTTTCGAGGCCTGTCATGTTTACAACCTTTTGAGCTCCCTTTATAGACGATTACAACGTTTTTCGTAAAGTGTACGAAACCCCCATCCTGAAAAGTAGGGCACCCGATGCTTCCGCCAAAGAAATTGAAATCGGAGAAGCGCGGACTGCGCAGGTACGAGTAAATTGATTACCTACCGTGGGCCGACCACTGATGTTTAATGTATGGAACTAGCTCTTGGCTGTTTCCAAAAGTTTTGTCTTGCGAAGAGAAGCTTCCCTCTTGAAGAATCATCTGCCCCCAAAATGTAGGCCTCTGTCATGTATCTCGAGCCATCAAATTTAAGTATTTCTACCAGCGGAATATGTGGTTTTCATAGTACCCACTAGGCTGCAAGTGTCCATGTACCAAACGATATTACATCCCAAGAAGCTGGATGATATTATCCAAAGCTCGACAGCAGAGTCCTTAGCTCTGATTAATACCCTCATCAAGATTAGCAATAGTCCAATATTGTTGAAGGCAACGGCTGACAGCGCGAAAGGAAAAAAGAACGACAGCGACTCTCTTTCTGTTCAGAACAAAGCCGTTGCTGAAGCCCTGGATCTGCTGCCTGAAAGAGTCCATGTTGCAGACGTCACCCTCAGTGGTAAGATACGATGCTATATAAACAGCTATATCGGTTGACAACCAACTACCCAGGCAAACTTTTGTTTTTATCCTCCATGTTAAAGCTTTTACGCCAGGTACACCATTTGTCTTACTGGGAGGAATTGTTAATCGTATTTTGTGCTCAGAACACCAAGGAGAAATGTGTCTTGGTTTCCCATTACACATCGACCCTCAATATTCTAGAAACCTACTGCAAGTTGAGATCGTACTCGTATTATAGGCTCGACGGGTGGCTATTTTTATTTCCGACCTCTTCTTTTGGGACTGACGAACTTTGAATGGCAGGCAGACACCTCAAAGCAAACGGCAAGAATTTGTTAATGCCTTCAATGTCGGAAATCAGCAAAATTCCTGTGAGTGCTGTCACGTTCGAGATATAGCATAGTTCAATAGAACTTAATGATTGATTAACTTTATTAGTTATATTTTTGCTAAGCTCGAAAGCTGGTCAGTGTGTAATGCAAGGGACAGATATGTCCATTCGCTAAAAAGCTACTTTTTATAGGCGGTGTTGGTATAAATCTAATAGGTACCTTGTTCACAGAAAAGTAAAGATAGTTATCTTATCCTCTTTTAGGCGGGTCTAGGCTTTTCATCATAGACTCTGACTGGAATCCAAGGCAAGTTGCATTGTTTTTATTTATTTATCTAGAATAGCAATATTGACTCTCCTAGCAGTCATGACCTTCAATCCATGGCTCGTTGTCATCGGTGATTGGCTTTCCCTGTTTCAACCCTACGAGATCTAAACCTTTCATTATTGAGTGATGGGCAAAAAAAGCCTGTATACATTTATAGAATGCTGACTGCTGGCGCCATTGACGGTGTGTATGTTCAGCCTCTTGCATATTTTATTGTCGTTGACGATACATGTAGAGAAAATCTACCAAAGACAAGTTACGAAACTTGCTTTAGGCGATTGTAAGTACCTCTATCCTATAATGCAAAGGACTTTATTCAACCGAGACTCTCAAGCGTTAATTGGATCGGTACGGACTTCATCTTCCTATTATTAGCCTCTATTCAACAGTATGCAATCAGGGAAATGCCAACTCAAAGAGCGACTCTTTTACGCGAAAAGATGTAAGTCAACGAACCTCAATGCAGTGATTACAGTGCTAATCGTGGTTATTCACAGCTTCGGGACATTTTTAGGGTTCATTTGGACACAACATGCAACACACATGACTTACTTGAATGTGATTGCGATAGTGAACTACGGGATGCTAGCCCAGAAACGTCATCGTGTGAAGTCGATTCTAGGGAAGATGAGGACGACCACACGATTAGCATGAATTTCGTATCCGCTTCCAATGTAACGGCAGAAGGGAGCGACGAAGTCGACAAGGCGGTCAGTTCATTGCCAGTTGATTTCTCGCCAGCATTTGACATTACCTTCTCTCAGTATTTTCAGAAAAAGAAGGCTGCATTAGCTGCACTTGGACAATGGAACCATATTAATTGCCTCAGACCGACCGGAGATGCAGACGTATATGTTCAAGACGATATCCTGCGTAGAATCGTCGCATCGCGCTCGCTGACAGAACCTGCGGAGAAAATGAGCCTTCTGGACAGTGTAAACATTGATCGTATACAAGCTATGACCAAACAGTCGATCGGAGATGTCGCGGGGGGTTCAGTATCTTTCATCTTTGAAAGATGCTCACAATCAGAAGTGAACGACAATGTCGATATATAGACCATCGACGGTCTCCTATACATTTACATCGTTGAACGTTGAGCCGTTGGCATAAACCATACTAAAAAGTTGTATGTAGAAGCAACAAAGGAATACGAATTTCAATTGCAACGACAACGATATATGAATTTGTCTAAGACGGCAACTGACTTTGAGCACGGAAAGAGAGAAGCGAGTTACAAAAGAAGACACAATGACTCATTGGGAATTAAAAAATGTGAAAGGTTATTTGGGAAGATACTAAGCAGGTACGGCTTGATCGCAGAAAGGAACATCCAAACCTCCGAAGTCGCACCCAATTCGAACAATAAAGAAGGAAAAAGGAGATGAAGGGGAAAAAATCATCCGCACGATTAAATATTCCCAAAGACAGGTTTACCATCAATGACAGTAGCGAGAACATAAGTAGACAGGATCCGTTCTTCTGGTATTGTCATGATGTCCTGCGAGAGTACTGTGAAGTCGGCGCGCTTTCCAACCTCGAGCGAACCGAGAATTGTCTCCGTGAACGATGCATAGGCGGGGTCAATGGTCATGCCTACACAGGTGGTTTTGAGGAAGCGTTTTATGCAAGCAATAAATATGTAGCGTACCTCTGAGAGCTTCCTGGCGAGATAGCCTTTGTTCTGGGAACCTGACAAGTCTCTCTATGAGACGTTCATAATCGTCAGGAAAAATGAAGTTTACCATCCATTTGGACCATGAGGAGATTGCCCATCGGGGGACTTCCTTGTCACGGCAGCGTAGAAGCCGGACAGAGGGTTCATGGTTTCCACTGGGAAATCGGATCCGAGGGTAATCCTAGCACCATTATCCAAAATGGACCGGAATGCATAAAGGCTTTTCACCCTTTCAGGTCCCTTCGTAAAGCAATTGAGAATTCATTATCAAAATCAACGGGTTTAAATATTAGACCAACCAGTCTTTCTTCAGCATACCACATATCGCTTATCCTGATGACAAAAGAAGTTTGAGCGAATATAATTTACTGCCATAACCTTATATGTCTTACGCATGGGTGGGTTGAACGCTTGCAATCACTCCAGTGAAAAAAATCAATCGACTGACATTTTAAAAGATGCCATTATTTACCTCCAAGTTTTCCCAAACGCACCATATCCCCTTCAGTCATCATTTGTGCGTGTTCAAGACGCGGTCTCAAGGCACTGACGTCTACACCATCTAGAGATGCCTCAAACGCGTCCAAAACAATGCCATTCGCTCTATCTCCTATGGCGTGTACATTCTGGTGAAGTCAGAATACACGTGATTATATTTCACAAAGACACTTACAACTTGCCAACCATCCCTTAAGAATTTAGGAACTACGTCAAATAATGTTTCGGGTTCAAGACGCATAAAACCTTTTGTTTTTGGATTGTCGGCATAAGGTTCATGTAACTTGAGAAAAGATAAGTTTGTTGTTGAATGATGACGAAGTTTAAATTATACCGCTGAACCTCCTGTCCTAAGGGCACCTATACTTTGATGAGATCGGCCCGACAAAGATCAAAAATCATACCATCAGCAAATATCTTGACGCTGCGAGCAGTGAGCCTTCCATCTCCATTAGCTATAAGGGGACGAGTAATATTGCCCCAATATGGTGCAAGTACGTCGAAGTATGTCATCCCATAAATCCGAAGCTTCATTTTACTTAGTACTGCTGTTCAAGATCAACAGATTAAGAAAAGGCTTACAGGCAGTGCGCCCTTTTCAGCTTGTCTGTATAAAAGGTGGTTTAACGGAGAAAAACTAACGGAAGAAAAGCTTGAAGAAACCTCTTAAAAAAGGCAAGGGACGTTGGATCGAGCCCAGCATCATGAACTGAGGTGAGACCATATCTATGAGCATCTCGTATAGCCACTTTAAACCTCCGCATTAATTCGTCTTCAGTCAAGATTGGCTGGTGAAGGAGGTCTTGAGCATTATCCAGAAGGACGCCTGCCCATTCCTTGCGTAAGGCTGGAGACGCATTATTTTCCATAGGCACACACCTGTCGGATCGCCGTTCTCATTACGAACAATGACCCCTCCTTCCACCGTTTCTGGAAATGGTAAACTATCTTGAATAGCTTTGGAAGACGCCCACAGAGCGTGACAATCTTTGCTTTGCAGAATAACAGACCGCCCTCGGATAACGCTTTCAGCGTCTAAATCAGCCTAGAGAGGTTATGTTAGGAGTAGAGATCAACACTAGCATAAAATGATGTTGCTACCGCGGTTGGCCATCCCGTTGTCGGCCAGACAGTATGGTCCCAACCACCTCCAATGATAACTTTTGATTTATCTTTGAGTATCTCGGGAGTGGCTAAAATGTAGTCCCTAACACGGGCAACAACGTCTGAGAATAAGTCGAAAATTAATGAATGATTCGTTCAGACACGGGAATTAGCACAAAGTTACCCTGAGGGGTTTTCGCTCCTTCAAGGGGAAGCTGTTGAGCAGCGCCGTATTCTAATATGTGGCCGTGTGAATCTTAATAAATGCTATTTAGATCCTGCACATACAGGGAAGACTCCTCATCTCTCACTTACCACTTAGACCCGGAAGAATCACAGCAGCCTCCGGAATATAGCGTACCTGTACTTTCGTCCATTTGTGTGTGATAGAGTCTACAGACAAATGTGTCACACCCGTGAAGTCACCAAGCCAAATTATTACGTACCAAGAGAGCCGGTGTCAACGATATAAGCACCACTTACAACGACACATTGGGTTTGACTGTTCTCGTCATCAACAGTGTATACTTTATTGCCTTTTTTCGAGCAAATTGCATAGCTTTCGGGCACAGTCGTTGCGCGTGTCTTCGATGCCACATAAATTCCAAGGGCGATTGCTAGAGATCCAAAAAGTGCAGGCAGCTTCCTTCCAAAGCCCCCACCTTTACCAGGGTGATTACCGTTCTGTTCCTTGCGCTCAACCTGAACTTTGCCACCCTCCTTAGAAGGCATACCCTTAACGCTGGATGGATTCCAGATTTTTAGCTATTTGCGTCAGGATACTTAAAACAAAAAGAGCGAGAAAGGAACACACATATATACTGAAGGACAAATATGGTTTTGCAATTTGTGCTGCAAAAGGATGAAATGGGATCAAGAACAAGAAAGGGATGGGGTTTTTATCTAAGTCCCACCCCAGGTGTTGCCCCATTTATAACAAATCCATTATCGATTTGAGCATAGCCTTCTGAGGGCTGTCCACAAAAATTTAAAGCCGACATAGTAGGCTCTGGGCGCTAACTTTAGGCGCGGGGCGTCAAAAGGAACAACCGGGCATTATTGGCCGAAACAATCATTAAAGATTTTGAATTTGTTTTCAAATAAGATCCGAGTGGTTTTTAGCCACAAAGTAGGTTGAAACTTGAAAATGAATTGGTGTCGAGAAACGTCGACGCGCATTGCCACGTATGTAGACGTAACACGGTACCTATGACGTGACCTCGGTCACCCGGTTACGAACATTGCTCGACGACCTTGAACCCTTCTCTGCTTTCCCGTCTTACTCTTTGTGCGGCCCATTATGTCTGGCTTTGTTCAGCAGGCCGCGCATCTGGTGAACTCTCACCGTATCTTCTTTTATACTCTTGTGTCATTTGTGTCTGTTTCCGCCGTAATCGTCAATGCATTAAAGAATTACAGCAATTTCTACTCTGTGGCCATTTACCTGTCGAAGAGTAGTCGAAGTGTTTTGGTATGCCTTGCTTATCTATGTGAGAAGCAAATGCTAAAATCACCTACAGGTCCTGGCGAATTTTGGTGTGCTTCTGACTATACTGTGTGGCCATATCGTTCAACGCATATTCTTTGGGTCATTGAGGCCAAATGAGATTGAGGCAGGTGTCCTTCTTCCTGATGGCTGCTCTTATCTCATGATTTAGTATAGCGTCTTTATGATCGCTTGTGGTTCTTTATCACTGAGTCTCTTTTGGCGTTCACAATCTTCCGTGATGAATTCGACACTCCATTCGCCGTAATGTTCGGGTTTCTTTTGTTCGTCAAGTCTTTCCACTGGCTGGCAAGTGATCGTATTGAATGGGTTAGTTTTCGTCATCGTACTAGACTCTGGAATATTATGTTCATACAAGGATAGATGGATCAACGGCCTTATCCTGGACCACCACTTCTCTTTCATTTTAGAATGGCGATACTTTTTGCGATTCTGTGGTTGACCGACATTCTCATGTTTTTATTCGCCGTCGAACATACTTTGACTGCAGGTGTTGGCGGCATGGTCCTTTTCGCCAGCGAGGTATGTTTCTGCCCTAGCCCAACGCGGTACACTAACACGAGTACAGTACGGTATATTAATGGCCAGCGTCTTGAACACCATTTCAAAATATCTTCTTTCAACATACGATCTTCGCCGGGCTGGACGAAGAGGTGGAGAAAATGCTCCTCCTTGGGAAAATAAAAGCATGTATACATTCTATATTGAATTGGTGACAGGTAATATTAGCAGATTGTGTTAGCTTTATTCTACGCTGACTTTTGAAACCTGGAAGATTTTCTCAAATTAACGACATACCTCATCTTTTTCATCATTATTATCACATTCTATGGTCTTCCGTTGAACATCATTCGAGATGTTTACATCACTGCCCGGTCGTTCATCACAAGGCTGAAAGCACTTCATCGGTATCAGACGGCCACCCGCAATATGGATCAAAGGTATCCGAACGCCACTGACGAAGAACTTTCCACAATGACGGATCGTACTTGCATTATATGTCGCGAAGAGCTAGCAAGTAATGGGGCACAGGAGCCTCAAGGACATCCTGATGGACCAAATACTACTCCAAAGAAGCTTCCGTGTGGTCATATATTCCATTTTCACTGCCTTCGGTCATGGCTCGAGAGGCAGCAAAGCTGTCCGACATGGTAACTATTTTTTCTCCATCGAAAATTTCCCTATTTCCGGTTTCTAATTTTACCCTCAGTCGACGTAATGTATTGGAAGTCACTCAAGCCACTCAACCTCCAGGTGCACCGCTCCCAGGACAGCCTGTTCCACAACTTCAAGGCCAACAACCTGCAATCCCCGGGGCAGGGGTACGCGCGAATCCGCAAAACCCTCAGGTTCAAGGTGGTAACAATCCTTTAGGATTTATTGGACGGTATATGGGTATACCACCCAGGCCTGACAACCAAGGAGCCAACAGGCAAATCTTGCTAAACAACAATAATCAAGGCCAACAGGGTGGTCCAGGCGGTATATACATAAATTATCAAGTACAGTACCAATTTCCAAGAACAAACGACCCTAATCAGCAAGCGGGCCAGCAGCAACAAACACAGCCTCTACCACCATATCCTGGATTTCCAGGTCCCGAGGGAGTGTGGCAACCTTGGCCCCAGTTGGATAATGGCGGAGAAAATGCACCCATGGAACAATCAATCGACACAGTATATGCAGCTGATATCAACGGGGAACATTCTCAGCCAGGAGACACTTCAAGGATGGATATCGCCCCTCCCACCAACAATGCTGGATCTAACAGTGGCACCGCGCCAGCACACGAAGGAAGGAATGTATCTCCTAGGCAAGCGGCTGCTCAAGCTGCATTGAATCGGCTTGGACAAAAATCCACTCGTGAAAACAAACCAGAGGGAAACACCTCCAATGTCGATCTTAAACAAACAGAACAGCTCTTACCTGGCCCTAGTTCAGGAAGGACGACTTCGACAACGGCTAGCAACAATTATCCTCCTAAATTTATTCCTCTTACGGACTACCGTTCGTTGGGCTCGACACCTCGTGTACATCATGTTTCTCAGCAGACCGGTAACCCCTACCTAGCGCGTAATGGACAACATCCAAGCAGGCCAGTGACATCAATTCCTAGGGCAGCATCGTCCACCTTTTATGGCAGCACCTCGGGGTCTACGTCTCGTCTTCGCCAAAATCCTGACTACATATCTTCTTCGAACCTTCCATTGAATTTGAACGAAGAACAATTAGCGAATTTGGACAAACTGACCCGAGAAAGCATCGATGAACGCTTACGAATCTTGGAGGGCGTGTCAACTTCTGTCTACCGTTGTATAGACGACCTCATGAAATTGCGCAGTGCACTTCCACCACTCGACGTACCTTCTGATTCAAGAGCTGTCTCTGACGCTTCTACAAATCAAGCGCCCACGGTGACCCAATCCCAATTTGCGCCACAAACAGGTTCAGAAGCAACTGGTAAAGATGTGAGCCACGGTAAGCAAAAGATGCAGGAAGCACAGCCAGAAGGAGTGGATTCACCAGATCCAGCTAGTGCCGATTCCTCTGCATAGTACATTCGGTTCATGAGTTGACATGTAATAAAATAATCAGATTTAAGGGCAGTGTGTTTGTAAGATGCATCTGTTATGATTTAGAGGTTACTGCAACGAGTTCCTGTGCACGTTGCTTCACGAGCTTTGAATCTACTGCAGATTTATCAATCTTGGAGTAGAATTCTTTGAAGACAGTGCCCAGCGATTTTTTAGGGTCAGTTCCTGCTGGCAGATTACCCATCGCAGCCTTTAGTTGTACGTCGATATCATCGGCAGAAAGAAGTGGCGGCAAAAATTTCGACAGTAGGTCCGCCTCTTTCTGTTCCTTGTCCGCTAGGTCGGGTCTGTTTGCCTCCTGAAACTTAACTGAGGCTTCTGTCTATAAGGTCCGGCCAATCATGAATTCATGAAAATGTGAGATCCATAATGAAAACTTACACGACGTTGTATAGCCTTCCGGACGATGCTGGCCTATAAACCCCAATAGGCTATGATCCATGAAAGTTACATGATGCAAGAGGTGCTTACAATAGATGATTCAGAGGTTGTTCCTTCCTTTGAAGCTTTCTCGGCCGAATTAATTTCTGACATAACGGACTGAAGTCATAATTTGAGCACATGAGTAAAGAGTAAAAATAAAATCTTACACGCAATGTCATAGAAGTGGTCGTGTCGCGATTCTAACGGACGCATATTGAGTGCAAATGGACAAATTTCGAACAGATCGTCACTTCACCTTCATAGCTGCCTTGATTTCATGTTGGAGCCTTGCGCGCAAATCTATATCCATAATTAGGGGAACTTTGTTATGTGAAATAATAATAATGTTTTACCCGTAGATGTAGCTGTGGAGTAGCTAGGACGACATGAAGTCAGTAATATGCGATGCAAGCCTCGGGCGTTGAATGACATCGTGTGGTGAGTCAAGAGCCAAGTTGAGTATCGGGAGTTTCCGTTTGACAGGGTTTATGTATTTACTTGTAGTTTGTAATTCGCGACCAATGCCTTCGCTTCCTCCCTCAGGCCGTTACCTGCAGGCGATCCGACAGTCATCGCGTGCGCTCCGTGTTGCTTCGGGCGTCGCGGTAAGCATTGAGTGTTTCTCTTTTTAACCATTAAACTGATCCTTTCTTGTCTCTAGATCACACCAGAAAATATTAAACGATTGCTGTTATCGCCATCTTTCGTGCAATCTTTCCAACGGGTCTCAAAAGACCACGGGCTTGTCATCCCTCTGAATTTCTCATCGGACCTTGATGAATTGAATTTCATCTCCGTACTTTCACTTCTTAATTTTGCCTCTGGATATCGGGTTCCATTGCATGCTCGAACAGGCCGGGGTGCATGGGACTCGATTCGTGCCCTCTTGTTCTCACTCTATATAACATCAACTTCAGAAGGCGATTATCTCTCTTCCGATGGGTTACTCTCCATTCGTGCCCCAAAGATCGCCGAATTAATGAGCATTGACTTGCACATTGAAAGACCTCATGACTCCATACCTGGAATAACCGTAGGAGAGCTCGGAGGCCCTCTTTACGAACTCGTAAAACATATAGAATCAGTTCTTAATGAAACGGGTTTAATTTTGAAAAATAATGGCTATTCCAACCTGGGAGCGTTTGTGTCGGAGGCCCTGGAACAGTCGAAGAAAACCCACAGCGACGATAGCCTCGTAGAATCTCTGGTAGAAAAGGTTTGTCTGCTTTGCCGCGGATGGGCATAGAATCTCAACAATTTTTGAACAGCTTGCTAGTGCTTTCCCCGGTTTTAGAGATATGGCTGAAGTTGACGGGAAGCGTGAGTCTTCCTCGTAAAATTCACATTTTACTAATATACTGATTCCGCCTTCAATGCAGCGATATATTGTTTCAAGAAAGCTCTATTCCTCATTCATGCAATTGTAGTTCGTTTTGGATCGAAGTCTCCTCCACCTTTCCCCATCCCTATAACGACAAATGTCCCAGTTTTCTCGGACAATGTTTTACCATCCATACTTGTGCATCTGGGCGTTGTTGATTTATCTTCTGCTCCTACCGTTTCGAAATTGTTCCCTGTTTCGGAGGAACAAATCTCTACCTTATTGAATGCTACGCCTGCTTCGACAGCCAATCGCACGAAAACAGTACCGGTTGAAGGACCGAGGGTTACTCCCGACCAATCATACATTTTGCGTGCTGCGGCAATCGATGCTTGCCAACTCATTGTAGAAACCGCTCATTCATTGGACGCTGAGGCTCTTGGTGGTGACGGCGAATTAAAGTGGATCACTGAAATAACGTTACCAGACTTGGACATGTGGATTTGGTCTGTCGCAAAAGATCGCCAGGATTATCGAGCACTTCAACGATTCGTAGACCAGAACACCATTTATTTCTAGAAAGCATATAGATGATACAGAACTTTATTCTCTTATTTGTAATAACCCGACAGAAATTATTCTAATCTACATGAAATATATACACCTATGAGCAGAAGTGCTCGTGAACACATAATGAATGCGTCTTAACAATTTGATTCGCTGTCGCTTGCGTTGCTATCGCTTTCGTCGTGACCCCAGACAGCAAATGCTCTATGATCAGGTTGATCTGCCGAGCGTGGACGAGATTGTGAATTTCCGCGTCCACGGCCGTATGGCAAAGAGCCCGGAGTAGGCGTCTTTACCGCCTCGAGGTCTGCATGCCTATCCTTTGGAATTCGACTCCGCCCAGCCAAGCGACGAGGAGCGTGAAGCTCGTCCCGAGTACCTTGCTGTGCTGCGTCCGATACAAGGGAGTCTGGAGAGGACAAGGACGAGTGGGGGCTGGAAACTCTGAACTCAACATGACGAGACGAAACGTCTGGTGGATGAGAAGTCGGACCGCTATAACGGCCAGGTGTATTGACACCAGACATGGGAGGCGGACGAGAGCGGGAACGAGATTTCGACTTTCTTTTGACCGCCGAAGATGACCGCGGTCGACTAGCAGGAATGCTATTTTGACCTTCTGGCTGGCGGTTAACAGCCTTACCGGAACTTTCTGCTTCCGGGGAGGAGTCGTCGATATCGTACTTGTCTTCCTCTTCTTCCGAAACTTCGTCTTCCTCTTCGTCATCCAACAGCTCCTCCGTGACTTCCAGGCTGGGGGTTACCGAGCCTGATGGATTTGCATTTATTTTGCTCTTCCGTCTTGACAACTTTGGGGCCTCCTCTTCTACAACTACGAATGATTTCTGCCGTTCACGTTCATTCCATTTCAATGTACGAGATATGGCGTGGAACCAGTCGGTAGATTGCTTATCAGCACAAACTGTAGGGAAGGGATATTTTGATGCAGTAACTTTGATATGATCACCCTCTGACAAAAGTAAACGATAATCAGTTGCAAACCTTGGAGCAGCGTTTCAAAGCACTTCCAACTTACGTTTGAGCTCAACACGGCCTCTTCCATCAAAGGATGCCCATGCTGTGCTTCTCGAGTTGTAAGGCACACATATTCGGAGTTCCATACTGTCAGGAAGGAGCATTGGCCGGAACGATAAAGTATGCGGGCATATAGGCGTGATCAATAAGGCGGGTATTTCAGGGTGGACGAGAGAACCTCCCGCAGATAACTGAAATATAGATTATGAACAGAATTCCTGCCCAAAGTCTTGAAAGCACGTACAGAATACGCTGTAGAGCCCGTCGGAGTGGAAACAGTTAATCCATCTGCCTGCACCGTCGTCATATGATGTTCATCCCCTTAAATATAGTATCAGCCAACAAAATCAAAGGTACAAGATGGTCATACCGTACCAAATAATTCAAGGAGAGAAACATAAGGGCTTGGTCCACGGTCGACGACGAGGTCATTTAAGACTTCAAATGTTTCAGCGGGTCGGGTGGTGAAGCACATAATTTCTTTGTCCTTCGCGTGATTCTTGCCTTCGGTCATTGAATGGCCTCCGTTCCATCCGCCCTCTAATGCTTCCCAGCCTTGTTCAAGATTTTTCATCATGATCTCGCCGGTTTCGCCTTTTTTGACAGCTTTTCTTCCTTTACCCTTTTCGTGTACAACGGCACGGTATACGGTACATGTGAAACGCATTCGAAGATTTACCCGTATACCGTTATCAATCGCAGAATCCATCACCGCCTGATGGTCTGCGAAGTCAAAGTTTGTGAGGAAGCCCAGGGAGCCCAAAGCGAAAGGGAGAACAGGGGGTACGATGCGTTGGAATAGCCATGAAGTAAAGAGAACTGTGCCATCTCCGCCGAGCTGGTTGAAAGGACATGAGTGGCTTGCGATCAAGGTGTTAAGTGCAAGAGCTCACAGTAACTACAAAGTCGAACAAGTGAGGGCTTTGACTGCACATGCTGCTCGTCCAATAGCGCAGTTGGCCTTCATCGCTATCTTCTTTATGCGTGGAGTCAGAAGTATACGAAGAGATAGACTGGCTGCTTGATGTGCGACGCCTTGGAAAGGGGTTGAATAACTCTGGATGATCCCTTCGAATACCTTCAGCATCGAAACGTCTTGAATTGCGAAGCTGATTGTCGACATATCTAGGGCAAAATTGAGACCGTATTTACCAGTGCGACAAAGTGGAACATACACCACTAAACCGCGTTTGGAGCCTCGTCTATGCTTGAGCATGAGGTATAACGCCAATTCTCTCGTTAACTTGATCAAGCGGTTATCCCGAGCTTTGGTGACGATGAGAACATTCTGGATATTCGATTGCACGCGGGCTCGTCCTGAAAGGAACGGCAAATAAGCAAGTATACAATGACGACTCAGTGACATGCATACCCAATTGTTTGCTCATTTCGCGCACGCCGACGGCCGTTTCTGCGAGACGTTTTGTTAGACTGCCAACAAATTCTCCGTCGCTCTCATTGCCAGAATCGAAGGCAGAAGTCTGGGGAGAAAATGTAGAAGATTGGCCTGGACTGCTGAGATGCTGAAGTGATTTTGCCACCCCTACGTCACCGTTTTCGAAATACGACTGCTTAGCTTTAAGCCAATCTGTGAGCTGCGCCCCCTTGTCCAAATGAGAATGAACAAAGCAAGGTGATTCGGTTGGTTTCTGGTGATGTGGCATTGGAGCTTGATCGTTGGCAGATAATGAAGGGACGTTGGAGTCATGAAGCTGCGTGCGATTATCGATCGTTTTGCCAACTTCGGGTGAGGTAGTCAAGAGTTCAATGTCTGGATTCCAGTCAGATCCTTGATGGTCAATGTGGATGGAGGTTGGGCGGCTGCTTCTGCGGGAAAGAGAAGGAGCAATAATGGTCTTAGCAGACAGAAATGGGCCAGGTGTAGTTGGGGGCGTCGAGAATGTCTCTGCATCAGGTGAGAGCAGAATGCTTCGACTGTCTGTCAAGGATTGAGACATTTAGATGCTATGTTTACGACGGGGAAACGTAAAGTGAACCGATGCGAATGTTCGTTCAGATTTTTGAACCCAGGAATTCGCGCACGTTCCACAAGTCGCCTAGACGACAAATCGCAGAGTTGAACGGGAGTCCTGTAGTGTTTCTATGTGATAGATGAAATCAATGCCGGGTAATCGTCAGCGATGGGACCTTGCAAAGTAATTATGTGTACATGACTTATTCGTATCATATTAGTCATTACTACCACCAGCTACCACCATGTCAACAAAACCGAAAGCCAATAACAATCCTCTTCCTCTATCAGACATACTCAAGGACCTCGCTATTATTCGCTCGACCGGCATCACACCATCTGCGGATATCGTCAACAACGCCGAAACCGGAACAGACAGCGATGTGCAAAAGGCCGTCGCCGTGTCCTATGATTTTCTGCAGGCAGCTCGTGGCGCTATAAGACTGCACGACTCGGGAAAAGTCGAGAACGAAGGGAATAAGATAGAGCAAGTACGTTCCAAGTACGAGACTTTGCTGGAGGATTTGCAATGAGAGCGGTGAGTGCTTTATATAAAAGTTATCGGTCAATTATGGCTCATTGTTTCTCTCTCTCTTACTTAGCACAAGTACATACCGCAGATATACTAGCACTATTTAGCTGTAAAAATGACATGTACTAGACGTCTGTTATCGTTGAAATTGTGTTATCGCGCTTAGGGGGCAGCACGTGTTTAAGAAGGCTCCTTGTCTGACTCCTGAGGAAGCGAGTTTTCTTTCCTCTCATTCTTTTCCTTGTCGTTAGACTCTTGAGTCCACGGCGGAGGAAGTCATACAAGTCGATAGCCATGATGCTCATGGATCTGGCTACCCCGCTCGTACCAACCTTTGTTGCACGCGTTCTTTCTCCAATCATCGTCCTTGTTACGACTCTATCTCTTTTTTTCGTTCATTCAACCCTTCCATCTTCCCCTTCTCCAATCACTCCCGTCGTAGTTGCCACTGCGGTCCCTCGGCGGGCTCTTTTACTTGCTTTACTTACAACTATTGCTTTGACATATCTTGCAGATGGTCTTTCTTTCGTCGTTTTCGCCGTCATTGACCACGACTGGCCGCGTCACTCGGGCATTCCAGTCAACACCGTAACAGGTGTGGTTGCATTCTCCGGTCTTGCAGCACTTGGAACATGGAAAGATATCCATGGTGTAACGGTCTGGTTGATGAGGAGAATCAAAGTAGCAGTTACTGCTACTTTGGCTTTGGATTTGACCCTTGTCGTCTTGCTCGCCCTTCATTTGCGGCAAGGGGAATTGCGTGAGTCAGCTTAAAAGACGGTTGGGCTTCAAGCGTACTCATGTAAACTTTAAAAGCACCCCTATTTTCTATCCGCACCACTGTACACATCATTTTGCCCGCTTTTCGAGTCCTACTCCTGGCACTTTTGCTTGTCGGCCTCACATCACCTCGCGTGACATATAACTCCATCCAATCTTATGACGATGTTGAGACAACGGAGGCTGAACCTACTGCGTCTTCGCTTTTGCTTCCGCCTGGGACTGGTGTCCAACCTTCGGAGGGATTAGCCCCTGTTTCTGGCCACAACGGAGAGAGCAGCAAGTACGGCACATTCCGCACCTCTCGATCCGCCCTCCCAGGGTCTGTACCTGCCACACGCGCCGCCACACCTGCGCCGTCCACTGCTACAGGTCCTGATGGAAAAGTACGTATATCGCGTTTTTAGATTGATCAGAAAAAGCTCACATTTTCCATAGTTGGATACCAAGCCCGAAATATCGTTCGAACCAAGTTGGGGTGAAATCTGGAGACGCATTCGCCGTATCTCTCCTTACCTATGGCCGAAAGACACCCCGTCTTTACAATTACTAGCTGTAAGTAAATTTCTTTGCATTTTCAAGTCATCAACCAAATATCCAAACTCAATTGCAGGCGCTGTGCATCGTCATCTTGTTGATTGGTCGCGTGATCAATTTAGCAATGCCTCTTACTTTGGCCAAGCTTGTCAACATTCTTGAAGGCCATACCGCAGGATCGCCATGGCCTTACATATTCGCGTATGCAGGTTTCCGCTTCTTACAAGGAAGTGGTGGTTTATCTGCCATAAGAGATGTATGTTTCCTCTTATTTGTGTCAGAACGATCTGACATACGATTTCTTAGTGTCTCTGGGCCCCAGTCATGCAATACTCGGACAGGGGTACGTATCGAAAGTTTACTGTTTTTTTTTCTAGACTAAACAATTCTTCAGAGATGTCACAGTTGTCTTTTGATCACTTACTTAATCTCTCTTTCGCATGGCACACTCGCCGTAAAACCGGGGAGATTCTGAGGGTCTTGGACCGCGGTGCTGCTATCAATCACACTCTCGAAGTAAGTCTCATAGTTACCTTTTTGGTAGTTTGTCTTTTGACACAGATTCTTACAGCTCGTTCTGTTCAATATTCTTCCGACTTTTATCGATATTGCCATCGCTCTGGTCACCTTCTGTATCCTTTTCCAGTGGACACTGGGCTTAGTAATTTTCTGTGTCATGTTTGCATACGGTATTCATCACCATATGGCATTGCCAAACATTGTACTGATGATGTTTTAGTTGCTGCCAGTGTCTTCTTGACTCAATGGAGGACTCGCCTACGTCGCCAAATGAATGAGCGCGACATCGTCACTCGTGGTATCCATACCGACTGCCTGTTAAATTACGAGACCGTCAAGTACTTCGGAGGAGAGGAACACGAGGGTGCACGATATGCTGAAGCCATTCGCGAATATCAGGCGTTGGAATACAAAGTAATAAGTAAGTCACTAGGTTTTACCAATTTCCTCCTTGAGTCCCTTATAATATTATCTAGTGTCTCTGAATCTTCTGAATCTCGTTCAAAACTTCATAATTGCAAGTATGCTCTACCCTGGAATTGACTTATATCACTAATGTTATGCACATAGACTTCTGGTCTCCTTGTCGGTTCATTAATGGTCGCCCATGAAATAACTACTGCCGACGAGCGACAATCTAGTAAATTTGTCTTCTTCATTACATACCTTGCTCAGGTAATTTCGTTACTTTTTTTTTGCGTTTTTCATACCTAAACGATGGTTTAATAGCTGTATGGTCCCCTAAATCAATTGGGATACATATACCGCTCCATCAACCAATCTTTGGTGGATACTGAGAAGTTACTTACGCTTTTAAACGAACCGACAGAGGTAAATGACAAACCAGATGCCAAAGATTTGGTTATCTTCAATGGAGAGATTGAATTCGGTGGGTCCTTTGACCCTTATCTTGGGAATAGATACTCAGTGCCATCTTGTAGATGACGTTCATTTCTCTTATGATGGTCGAAACCCAGCCCTTAATGGTGTTTCTTTCAAAGTCCCAAAGGGTGGATCTGTCGCTCTCGTCGGCGAATCAGGGGCTGGGAAATCTACCATTTTGCGCCTGTTATATCGCTTCTACGACTTGGGTGAAGGGCAAGGAAGAATTCTTATTGATGGCCAAGATATCAGGTACTGACGTCAATGAAGTTATGTGCTCGCTCTCATCTCTCATGCTATCCGTCTTTAGGGATGTCACGCAAAAGAGCTTGCGACAGGCAATTGGTGTTGTTCCACAAGACTCTGTTCTTTTCAACTCAAGTATTGGCTACAACATTGGGTATGCTGCGAATCACTTTTTGAAATAAAATCAATCTTATTCATAATATACAGCTATGGCAAGTTTGGTTCAACTCCAGAAGAAATTGAAGCTGCTGCGAGGTCCGCACAAATGCACGAGCGCATTACAACTTTCCCAGATGGTGATTATAGGGCATTCTGTTTCTAATTTGACGAGGTTAACATTTTGTTAGGTTACAACACGAAAGTTGGAGAACGCGGAGTCCGTTTAAGCGGAGGCGAAAAGCAACGGGTTGCTATCGCCAGGACTCTTTTGAAAAACCCTCCTATCTTGCTTTTGGATGAAGCGACTAGGTAAATTACTTCATTAAATGAGTCGGCCATACTTCTCAAACGACTTCTATTTTCATCAGTGCACTTGACACTTCTACGGAGAAGGACATTCAAAAAGCTCTCCAGAACCTTGTCAAAGGTCGTTCTTCGCTGTCCATCGCGCACAGGTTATCAGTACGTCTCCTGACTTAACCCAAACTGCCTCGTTACTAATACCTTCTTTTCTTTCAGACCATAGCATCCGCTGACATGTAAGTTATATGCGCCTAGTCGTCCTTTGCATGTAATTGACCATTCCCTAGTATTCTTGTTCTTAAAGATGGACAGGTTGCGGAACAAGGCAGCTTTAAAGAGCTGATCGAATTCGATGGCTTGTTCGCGGCGATGTGGGCTGATCAAGTTTCCGCCAACGAGGACCCTGCCATTTCGATAGGTGGGAACAGCATAAAAAAAGAGATCTCGGGATACAATGTTGAAGCAGTGGAGCCAATTGAGGAATCCCAGCCGCGGGATACTGTGGATGTACCGTTCCCAACTGATGCTGAGCCACCGAAAAATTCAGATAGTCAGGAGGATGTCCCTACAACTGTTCAAGATGCATCTTCTACAGAAATTTCCCAAACGCAGCAGCCATGGAACTCGGACGCTCCAGTCGCACGGGAAGAACTCGCAGACGACCTGGTACCAAAATCAAATTTTCAAGTGGAGGCACTCGATGCATCGAAGCCTGCAGAAATCCCTGCACTAGCTGCGGTCACCTCTGCGCCCATTGCCTTCCCTACTTCTGATGATCAGTCGGATATTCAAAGACAGGACGAAACTCCCCCTGCGGCACCCACCCCGGTAGTTTCTCCTGGAGTTACTTTCGGTATCAGTGTTAATTCGCCTCCTTCACGCACGGGTACTCCAGACCCAGACAGCGAGCCCAAGAGAAAGCGTATCTCTTCCCAAAATTTCCAACGCTTGGCACGCAGAATCTCTCTCACCACCCGCAAAGGTTCATCATCATCGATCATCCCTGGTCTGAGGCGCGACCAGTCTCCCAGGGTTTCTGTAGACGATGCAGCACGCCCAGAAAGCAGCACTGCCGGGACCTCGAATGACAGCCCGGCAGGAAGTATCAAAGGCGACGACAAGGGAAAATCCAAGAAGAAGGCGAAGAAGGACAAAAATAAGAAGGGCACATTGTAACGCGCTCTCATGGTCTTGTTCCTCCCTGGGTTTCCTCCCCACCTCTCTCTTTTCATCCCTACTCATGACAATTTACGACACTACACGTTTCTATCTTCCAATTTTTCAGTCTTGGATTTGCATGCCTGACCTTTAGCGATTCACAGCTTCATCTACCGCACATCTTGATTACGGTTATTAGATACAATTTTTTTCATGTTCACGATTTCCCGGCTATCCATCGTACACTCTCATGCGCTACGAATACATATATAGTTGGTCCTAAGCTTGTGTCAAACTGACATCAGGGAAGGATTCTTTCCATGAGGGGCGGACGAAAGAGTAATACGGTATTGGACATGTGCCAGGCCGGTTGCTGTCTTGAATGGAATGTATTGGCCTCGTTGCGTCGAGAAGCCAAGTTTACGAGACTTTGGACGCCAAAAGCGGCGGGGGATAAAATTTAACCAAGAAGGGGGGCTTCAAATGGAATGAATCAGTCACAAAGCGGAGTCCGAAAAGAGACGCGGGAGTGTATATAAACCCCGTCTGATGCAAACCTCTCCTTGATCCCAACCACCACCAGTCCTTCATTACGAGTTTCGGTCTCGGTTTTCGTTTCGGTCTCGGTTTATCAGATTCCCATTGTAAGAATTCGTAGTGATGGCTAAAGTATATGTTGGGTCAGTCTGTGCCTTTGCCTCTGTTTTGCATGCAGCTTCTCCTGGCATCGGGGGGAGTTTGACTGATAACGGTTGATTTGTGCATCATATAGCAATTTGAGTTGGAACACAACGGATGATACCCTCCGTACTGTCAGTTGTTACTACTACGGCTTGCACTGTTTCCATGATGTCGTTTCTTACTATCGCATGTGTTCTCAATCATAGGCATTCGGCGAATTTGGACAGGTTCTTGATGTGCGCAATCTTATCTCTTTTTTTCTCTATATGATGATGTCTTGCGCGCTCGCTGTGTGAATGCTTCGCGTAAGAATGAGTTGACCGCTATTCTCGTTTAGTCTATCGTCATGCGCGATCGCGACACTGGTCGCTCTCGCGGATTTGGTTTCGTTACATTTAGCTCCGGTGCAGAGGCTGACCAGGCCATTGCCGGCCTGAACGAACAAGATCTTGATGGCAGACGCATCAAAGTCAACCTTGCCAACGCCCGTGGTGGAGGCGGCGGCGGAGGCGGTGGTTCGCTGCATTTATAATTCGGCGTTTTTGCTTTGAAAATAATTGTTTTGTCTGTTTAGGCTACAGTGGAGGAGGAGGAGGAGGAGGCTATGGTGGTGGCAGCGGTTCGTCTCTGTCGTGCACGCACGATGCACAAGTGTTGACAAGTGATTTTCAGGTGGAGGCTACGGCGGTGGATACAACCAAGGTGGCTCTGGCGGCTACGGAGGAGGATACCAAGGTGGAAACTCTGGCGGTGGCTATGGAGGAAACTCTGGCGGCTACGGCGGCGGCGGATACAACCAGGGTGCCGGAGGCTACGGCGGAGGCTACAGCGGTGCCTCGGGAGGTTGGCCGTCTTGTTCTCATGTCTTATTTGCCCGTTTGCTCAATTTCCTTTGTCAGGCTACTAATTTTTTCAATGACTCATTGTTCTGTCTTCCTCCGAGTGTATTTACCATTGTACTACAAATATGTAACGCACCCCGTTTATCGAAGATTTTCAAATTCTACGCATATCATATTAAGTTTCCCGTTTTGGAAGAAATACGAACAGGCACGTGACTTTGATGGAACAAACATGTCACAACATATTAGGGTACTAGTTGGAACTTTCTTTGTCCTTTATCGCTTTCCTTAATACACTCTCCTCATCTCCACTCTTCATGGCGGGTCCCCTACGCGGCGGTGAGCTCGCCGGCGTCAGGCCTCCTAGGCCTCCCAACTCTTGGATATTGTACAGAGCTAATAAGCTGAAGGATTTACCACCCGTAGGACCAGGGGAGCCTCGCCGTTCTCAATCAGACGTTTCTGCCCTCATCGGCAAGATGTGGAGGGAGGAATCCGACGCAGTACGTGCCGAATTCGAACGCCTTGCAGAGGAAGCAAAGGCTGCTCACAAACAGAAATACCCCAACTATCGTTATCAGCCCAAGAAGAAGGAGGAGAAGGAAAAAGAGAAGGAAATCCAGAAGCAACAAAAGGAGTCCAAGCGCATGGCCAAGATGGCCAGAGGTCACCAAGAGCCTCAGCCTCTCCCCATGCATCCTATGTATGCAGGTCCATCCACTGGCGCACCGTACTACATTCCTCTCCGCCCAACATACTCTCACCTTCAATTCGGTCCAGCTGGTCCCTCTCCTCCTATATCGCTAGCGTCTACACCAAGCGATACCACTGGCACGCCTTCCATAGGGCACTTGCCTAGCGTCTCTCCCAACCCCTTGCCAAGCACTCTCCCTCCCATCTCCCCCCTTTTGACCCCGGAGGTTCCTGCCACTTCCGTGTCGTTTCCTGTAATCGCATCTGCTACAACTACCCCCGAGCCACAGCTGCCTCTACTCGAGGCTGAGCCATGGAAATCTAATATCCCTATTGCTGCTAATCAACAGGCATCTTGGGCTAACGATAACTCTTTCGAGGTGCCCTATGACGGGTTTCCTAGCATTAATGTACCTTTTCGCTCTTATCCTACCTATACGTCTGATCTAATACATCTTCTCTTTAGGATATGTTGAACTTTAATCTGGGCAACGACTATCTGAATGCGGGTGACGATTTTAATCTCAACAATTTCCCCAACGAAGTCTTTTTACTGGGTGGAGATGATATGCCGACTTTCTTGAACCAGCCTCAAGGCGAAATTGAAGTCTGCATTGGCACTCATCCCATACCCCAAGAAAATCCATATTATGATTATCCTGTCAATGGGCACACACTGAACAACCCATTCGAGTTTGATAACGACACCTTTTCGAATATTAATTTCTCGGAGATCTTCCACAACGATTTCGCCACACCAAATTATACCCTTCCTCAGTCAACCCCAGCTCCTGCGACATATACTATACCCGAAGAGCTACTAGAAGAAATGAAGTCCCATGTTCCCCAACCACAATCTGATCCAGCAACGACAACATATACCCCACCGACAGGAGCTTTGCATTCATCTACCCGTCGCGTAGGCGCTAATTGGTCAAATTCACCTTTTGTACGGGAGCAGCTATTGGGGCAAAGCCCTCGCGTCTCTTCATGATATGATCCCCTACACACTTCCATCTCCCGCTATCGCTATTCCGCGCTTTATGTGGCATCTTTCTCTCTCTCCAACACTGCTCTGTCTATCTATTGTAATCTCCCTTTGTTTCGCGTTCGCATCTGCTCTCTTTCTTCGTGTTGCTTTCTTTTTGCTATGACCCACATAACCGACCTTTCTAACCATATCCGCTATCGTCACGCCCCAAATCTCGATACTATCGTCGCAATGCTTTCATGTCGGTTATCATCGTTTTTTATTCTCTCTCTAGAATTATATTCAACTTGATGCTTGAGGCGTCTCTTTTCATCCAACTATTTTCTGTCCCGTCTGCTATTTGAACGATAGTATCATCCATCCCCAAGTCGTTATTTTACCATCTCTTTCAATATGTTGTCCTTTGCCATACTGTGTCCGCATCATCATCCACATCATATCATTTGTATTATTTGTAATTTTTACGTTTTCCATCTTCATGACTTGCAATGAAAGAATTTTTGAGGATATATCCCCATGAAATCTTTTTGCATTAGGAATATGTTTACAACGAGGTGGTTCTTGGGACAAAAGCCCTGCTAAGCCTGGGAGACGCGCGTGCCAATTATATCGAACAATGAGCTCAATCAAAGCCAAACAACAGGGTCCTCTCATTGTCCCTCCTGGCTTCTTCAGAGCCCATCGGAATACCCTTTACAGCTTGATTAAGAATGGAGATGGCCAGACAGTGTGTGTGAATTAGCTTTCTTTTCCCCTTTCTTTCGAACCAAGGTATTATTGCATGTATTACTTGTACTTGTTTATAGAACCAACTGGAGATAGCTTGTGCGAACTAACGCAACGATAACTATTTGAAATCTTTTGAGATGTTAACACACATATTATCTTTCCCCAGAAGAAATATACATTATGGGGGATCAGCCGGGAGGAAGCAAACTGGCATCGACGGAACCGCCTTCATCTTCTGCGCCAGTCCCGTCTTCTTCCTCGGATTTTATTGGGGTTCTAGGCATTGCCATGAGACCTATTTATCAAGTTGAGTAAGTACGCTACACTAGACACGAAGAACGACATCGTAGAATACTAACCTGTTCGAGCAGCCTCAAGGATGCCGAATGGCTTCAACAGACTGAGGAATGCTTCGACCCGCGACGTCTTTGCGGTCAACTCAACAATGACACTGTTTTCGCTGACGTCCACGATCTTGGCACCGAACTGCTTTGCTAGGACGTGGATAGAGTGCAAGTGCTGATGCTTGAGACGCAGAGCTTGGGACGGCGTCATAGGGGATGTGTGTAATTCGGGCTGCGCGCTGTGCTCAAAGTTGTGCGCAAGGACGGCTTCGCGCTCTAATTTGGAGTCGGCAAATTCTGCTTCGCCCACTCGTCGCGGTTCATGCGAAGGACCTCCGACAAGCTGCTCTTCTAAGTATTCTGGACCAAGGATAGAGACTTTGGCCAAAAGGAGTTCACGGGAGATGACTTTCGTCTCTGTGTAATCGAGGACGGCCCAAACAGGAACCTGAAAATACGAGTCTGCATTATTATCAAATCTCATTGAGCGTGAACACGAATAAGATTGCGCACCAAATCTTCAAGCTGCCTCCTTGCTTGCTCGACGACGCCATCCTGGCCGCTGAGAACAATACACATACGACTCAGGTCACGGATTTCCGTACGGCATACAACCAATGAGTCAATGTTAAATCCTCTGCCAGCAAGAATTCCAGACACGCGTGAGAGGACACCAGGCTCATTCTGGACAAGGCAGTTCAGGATATGTCTGCGCAATGATTGATTAAGCCCCTAGGAAGTTGAACAAAAGACAATGCACGTACTTTTTGAAAGGCTGCAGACTAGGGGGTGGGGTGTTGTACAAAATGTTCGTGACGGCCTCCTCTGCACTACGCGACCTAGGCAAGTCTGTTGCAGGGAGCGGTGGTGGTCGAGTTCTCTGCCAGCGTTTATATTCCAATGCAGAAGTGGAATCGTCAATGGGTTTCGGTGGTTGGGGCGGCTTTGGAGAACCGTTCTCCGGTCTTCTCACGTTGAGAGTAGTTGAGAAGAGACGACGACCAGTAGCAGAAGCAGCGCGGTTGCGCAGAAGAGCAGACATTATCTGGATGAGGAAGAAGAAGAGTTGGAACTTGCAGTGACTCGAACTTCGGACGAAAAAACATTTTCGGATTGACATTATAGCATTAATGTTTACGTAATCACTGCTTTAGAATACCTTGAGCATTGCTTAGCACCTTCCTTGCGAGCTCAACATACTCAAGGGCCTCTTCCAGATCTCTTCCCTCCGTTTCAGCTACCTTTTCCCAGTGTGAGAGGCCACTCTCCACCAGGGTCCAGGACTCCGTTTCAGAGTGCTCATCCACCCATCGGACATATTCGGCTTCCTGCCATCCATGCAATTTGTGAGGCAGCGGTATCGGTGATCGAACTAGAATATGGTGCAGAACAATCAAAGGCGGCAAACCAGCGGTATGGCTTGGTGAAGCAAGCTCTTTGTTTTCTAGGAAAAATAAGGGTCTAATTTTTGTGGTCAACATCATAATCTTCATTGCTCGTATATATTTGCTCACCGCATAGCGCGCAGTGCGCGATATTCGTCGCCAATAGACTCGAGATTTCCCCCACGTTTATTGTCGATGCTAATAAACACGTTCAGCGCAAATTCCAGATTCGTCATGTCACTGGCCATCTGGAGTTTCCCACTCTCCCCAAGAGGGTGGGCAATTGAAATGTGCAAGACAAAGATACGGATTACATATTTGACAATAGACGTCACCCTGTCGCAGCTGTTGAGCAAAGCTGATTTATTTGTAAAATTGCAAACGGACGAACCAGGTTGCGCCATAATCGCCCAGATTGAAACGAGCCATGATCTCGCTGTTAAGGAAGGACAACTTCTCCGTCAACTCTTTCATATATAAGCTGGAGCCTCCCATTCCTGCGTCTGGATCAGTGGATTTCGAAAAGTCGATTCGGTGCAATTTGGCGATGATCGCACTGAGCTCGCGGCGAATTGAAGTCTTTAGTGGGTCCACAATCCGCTCATAAGATTCCTTCATAGTCTGACCCACAAGTCAGTCATACAGACCTGTACCAACAGCTACTGTGGACACACCTGAATGCTAGGCCGCAATGTGCTGTAAACAGCTGGAATATGCTGGTCATTGAGATTAACTAGACGTGTCCAAACCTGATACAAGAAATTGGCTAGGTTGGCATTTGATATTTGCTGTGGGCTAGCCGAAGTACCCAGCAACGAAGTAGCTGCTCGTTCTTTTGATATCTTGACATCTTTACGTAAGAAAGGAGAAGACCACCTCATTGAACAAACTTACCAAACTTTCCATCCTCGATAGAATATTATCAAGACACGCTGCTGTGTTTTTAGCCACTGCTCTGACTAGTAGCGGGTCAAATCGCGCTGCATCCAGCTCGTTAACCACTATCCTCGCTACATTCACGCCTTCACTTGTCCCTGGAGGTACCCGAGCACCACCTGAGAAAGCTTGACCAACGCCCTCGTTGATTTTATTGGTAGATCTTGAAAGATACTGCGCTTCAATGGTGGCCAGCGATCGCAGAAGAAGGGTGGTTTCGGGACTTAATATCAACTTTGGTTAGCTGCAAGTTACGTTCTCTTGGATCGTCTGTATCTGACCTTTGATAGGTATCAGTGTACACTGTATCCGTGTGTACTGCTATTTTAGCAAAGAATTCATGAAAAAGACGTAAAAGTCGAGGCAAGCCTGTAGATAAAGTTTGTTGGAGAAAGGATGATCCTGTAACCCAGTGTGTCAGAGTGCAACCATGACCAAGCTGGCAAAAGGTGGACCTTTAGAGGAGTCTTGAAAATGCTTTTGGAGTGAACGGCTCAGCGCCATCCAAAAGGATGCACTTGGTATGCTCTCCAAAGTCTGTGAAAAGAATCGAAGCTGGTGAAGTTGTGGCTGCGGTAATAGTCCCTTACCTTCATGGCCTCATCCAAGAAAACAGTGTGCGTTAATGCATCTTTTTTCATCTTCAAAACCCTCTCAAGGGCATGCACCTATTCATCGAGTATGAAAGACGTCATACATGGGACATCCTCTTTAAGATTCTCACTTTGATGCAGACATCCGCCATTTCTTGAAACATTGTCTCCAAACGCGCCCAAAGAGCGGCCGACCATTGAGGGGCTGTTACGTTGGTGGGCTCGGTTCTCACGCGAGATCTATACATTTGGGGAGTGTGAGGAGAATTTGCGGGAGGCAATTCTGGACATATAAATTTGAATCCTAAAACATGCAGATACGCAACAGCAAACAAGCCCACCTTTGGAAGCTTCCTTTGATATTTTGTTCAAATCAAACGCCCCTCGTATACGATCCTCCACTGCTTGCGAGAGATCAAATAGAAGACTCTGTACTAGAGTGGGTAGTACGCCTAGGTTATAGGCCGTTTGTAGCGAGGATGCCAGCAATGTTTGGTTCTACACTTATCGCATTCGGTTACCAACACACAGAAATTAATACGGTAAAGACGTACGAGGGTGGACAGCCCATTCAATACCATGTTTTCCATTTCATTTGTGATGATGGAGCGAGATTCTTCCACGAAAGCCTCCTGAGACGCCACGACCTTGATTGAACGCAATGGAACGAGGCCATTGTCGAGAAAAGGCGATATAGAGCTTTTCGTATCTTCTTCCTCCGGGTCATTCATTAGAGCGTCTATAGGAATAAATTAGTCCCGAATCATCGAAACCTGACACAGATAAAACAAACTGAGTTCAGCGATGCTTAGAGCAGCCTTAGCGATAGCCCTTTCCTTTTCATCCTCTATATCTTTCCCGTGCATGGTCGTCGCAGTAGCTAATTCATCGGTGGCGCCTTTATCGGAACCCTTGATACCTTGAACTTCATTCATTTGTACCTGCAATCGTCGGGCAAGGATAATGAAACGGGATGTTCGTCTCAGTAAATCTGAGGCTTGCTGAAATCGCTGAAGCCGTGCCACCAGTTTTTGCAGCGTTTCGTGGGGGACGTGAACTTTGGAACGAAGCCTGTAAACACGAAGGGGTTGAGCACAGCTCCATGCGCTCCCAACGAAAATCTTACTTTTCTACGGAGTGATCCAAGTCAGTAAGACCTGACTTGACGGAAGAAAGTGCCCCAGATAGTGCATTGGCATTTGAGGCTTGTGTCAGTAGATCTTCATGGTGAGCTGTAACCTCAACGGTGAACATAAGTCAATAACCTAGCACCTAAAGCGCGTTGCATTGACGCACCAGATTCCTGATTTGTTTGGAAACGTCCTCTATTCCGAAGTTGAGCTTGGATATGGCCACAGATATATCTTCCTTGGAAATAGACTCTTGTGTTGAAGCTTTCAGTGAGGCCTTCGCAAGCTTGCTCTCAGAGTATGTTGCATCGGCTGCCAGAAAAGCATTAGCGTATTCATTAGCATCGAAATCAGGGGCTGCAAAGACTGAGTAATCTGTTGCAAAAGATTATAAGTCATTGAGCGTATAAATTGAGGCAAAGACGAACCAGCCATGTTTTCAAGGGAGTTGCCTGTTCAGTACTAAGAAGGAACCACTAATTTAGAATTCGACCATACTCCCTTGTGCACACTTTGTGATGTGATGTCACTACCAAGTGCAGTAACCTGCAGTAAAGCCGTTCGAAGGCCGTCAGCTGTGGTCGTTCATCATGGCATACAGCTACTACCAGCAGGGCGCTATGCCTGCCTATGGCTCCAATCAGGCCCGTATTTCTTGTTTTCCTATCGTGATCGTTGTCTTATTGTACTACTACTAATTACAGCCATTCCAATTCGGCGCTCCCCCCAAACCTGCTTTTCAGCCTCAACCCTCATGTATGTGCAGATCGTAAAGGATCGTGGGCCTTCGCGATTGATATCTCATTTTCAGGGGGAGGCCATGACTTCTATCGCGCCCACGCAGCGAATGCAGATCCGTAAGCCGCGCTGCGAGCTCATCATGATACCCAGTTGTTTAACTAGCTTGGTCTAGGTACCTATTCGATCATGCATGGAATCGGGTTCGTGAGTACGGTGGTGCACCCACAGGAGGCATGGGCGTCGGATTGCATGAAGCTCGCCACTGGCATAGACGCGCATACGGCGCTATGGTCTGCCATTCAGCAGCGTCAAATTGTACCTTACAGACTCTCATTATCATTTTGCCCACAGAACGAGGTCCATTTATTAGCCCCAGAAGAGCTCGGCCATGCAGCCGCATATGAGGCCTACAGGACTTGGATCCACAATAGTTCTATGCATGAACCGCTGAGCGGCGACATAGAACGCCAAAGGGAAGCCTTGACCGGTCTTGCTGTGGCCGAAGGTTCATACACGTTATCCATTTGCATAGAAGCAGAGCTAACCTATTTTCGTAGCGGGTCGCCTGTTAACTTACTCGGCGCGCCCAATTGATAGTTATGGTCAAATGGCTGCATCAGAAGCTGCTGCTCACACTGCATCTTATATATTTTATCAGGTATTTTGTCCCTTACCTTTTTGCGCGCTACCTCTTTACATTATCATTTTTGTAGTCTCGCGAAGAGAATGCAAGATCCCGATCCAATTATCGACCAGAATACGACGATCCCTATGCTTATGATGACGATATACTTTATCGACGTTCACGTTCACACTCTCGTCCGGGGCATAGGTCACTTTCCAGGCCCCGTTCGCACTCTAGGCATCGTACTTACTCTCAGTCGGGGATGATGCCATTCCCCGGTCAGGCCTATTCTTCATCCTCAATATCTTCAGTGCCTCACACGGCATACGCTGGCTCTTATGCTGAACCTTATGCTGGTGGCCAAAGTTATGGAAGTATGCCCATGTCGGGACATGGCTCCGTATATGGTGCCCCAGCGTCAATAGGTATGGGTGGCGCCTACAATGCTATGCCTCCTGGGGTAGCCTCATCATATCAAGGGTCGACGCTCGGTGTGGACTATCCACACTCTCGCAGTCGGAGCTCTTCTTTCTCATACCCCCAACAACCATACATGGGAACAGCAATGAGTGCTTCAAGTATGGGTATGCCTATGAGTGTAATGAGTCCGGGAATGGGCATGCCCATGGGTACGGCGATGAGTGCTGGGATAGGTATGCCCATGGGTACTGCAATGAGCGCTTCCGGGATGCCTATGGGCACTGCGATGAGCGCTAATGGTATGGGCATACCTATGGGCATGCCAGGACAAACAATTGTCATTCATAAACCAAGGCGAAGCAAGCACCATCATCACAGTAGAAGATCTCGCAGCTCAGACGGAGACCGTCGTGAACACGATAGCCATTATTCTTCTGAGAGATATTGACATTTTCACTCACTAACTGGCTACAGAGCAAATGGATTGTACAAGATTTTATTTGCCTATTTTGATCTCTATACGATATATGTAAGTGTTCTCGTGACAACCGTTCGATGTACGACTTTAGTATGTATAATACTATAGGGATCTTTTGAAATCCCTTAAATGATCGCTAAATTCGAAATTGCAAGAAGACCGAGTTATTGCACATCATATTAAATGATTATTTAGGACATACTCCGGGGGCTGTAACGCTGCAGTCTTGGTTACTCCGATTTGACTGATTTCTCACGCATGGCGGTGTCTGGTATATAAACCTTTGGACTGCGTTTACGTTTTACCTATAGGCTGGTCCTAACACATAGTGCATACCTCAGCAATCCATTTAAATCTTCAGAGCTGAGCTCTGTCAATTTACAGCTTCAAAACCACACATTCATTCAGACACAATGACTCGCGTCCTTACTCGTACTTTCTGCTGTTGTATCCCCGTCAGAGCTGGTGTAATCGTACGTCAAATTTCATGGTCCTGCGATGTTCGTCATATACTCAGATCACCGGAGTATAGATTCTTTCTATCCTTGGTATAATTGGAGGTGCTGGTGTTGCCGCTATTGGAATCATCAATTTAAAGCGCTCAGGTACGTGTCCATCCTATGAGGTGAAAGCATCTCCAAATTGAATGGTGCTACAGAGGGTAGTAGGACTGCGGCTATCCTCCAAATTATCATCTATCTCCTGTTGGCTCTTGTCTCTATCTTTGGGTGCGTTCCTAGTCAACAATGTTTTCTAAAAAAACCGGTCTTCTAAAACATGCCATGTAGTTTAACGGGTGGTATCATAAGAAGACTGGCCTTTATCCGCGTCTACCTGGCCATGCTCATTATCCATCTTTTGTTCAGCATGGGGACAGGGATGTACGCTATCCACCGCAACTTCAAGGACGCACCCAAGTACATTTCTGACTGTGCAAGTGGTTCTAAGGATGCGGGTGTCATCAGGGTGTGCAACGACGGCGCTGCCTTACTTAAAGGCGTTATGATCGCATCTTTCATCGTTGGATGGCTACTTGAAACTTGTATGTGGAAAGTCGTTTTGGCGGAGCATAACTAACAGACGATGTCGTTTCAGGGGCTTGTGTCATTGTGGCTCGCTACAGTAAGCAACTTGCTGAGGAAGAAGCAACTAATAGTATGATCAAAGATCCCGAGACCTGGTAGATTGTAAATTAGCACGATTGGTCGCGTACATACTTAGCGAACCATTTTGCGGTCGCCAATTACTGTTTGTCTGCTTCTCTCCGCATTGCAGAGTATTCCAGCCGAATGCATGAAAATGTTAAGGTACGTCATGGTCAAGTTGGTGGTTATTTGGAAGGGTCCAAGCATGCAGAGAGTGTGGTAAGCTCTCCAAATCCTGTCAGAGGAGAAAATTAGAAAGAGTCATCTTCTTGACATTACGTAATACAAATAGTTGGGGATTGGCGCGCCTTGTCCAAACTACTTTGGCTTCAGACATCCGCGACCGCCACGGGTTCACCTCTACTTGAACATATCCTAGACTTGATACACCGTCAGCTTTAATATGTCTGGACCTGCAGCTTCCGCTGGCGCCTCTAAAATGGCTGCATTCATCAACCATCCTGCAGGTCCGTCTTCTCTGGGGCCTTGTCAATTGCAAGTGACTTATAGTGGTGACTCTTTCCAGGACCCAAGACAGTCTTCTTCTGGGCTCCTCTCATGAAGTGGTGCCTAGTCGCTGCAGGCTTGAAAGATTTAAGTCGTCCAGCAGACAAGCTCAGCGTTTCTCAAAATTTGGGTAGGTCAAAGATGTTGTGGAGTAAAGACGCTGACTGAGTGCATCCTTAGCCCTCGCTGCAACTGGTTTTATCTGGGTACGGTATTCGTTGGTGATTACCCCCATCAATTATAGTCTGGCTGCAGTACGTTGTTGGACTATTCGAAGTTGGTGCCCTTGATGGAATCCATTTCTCTCTACAGGTCAACTTCTTTGTCGGACTTTCTGGTTTGACTCAGTTGGGACGCATTGCTGCGTATGTTTTCATTTTCATTTGTGTAATTTATGTTCACCCTTTTTTTTTTATAGCTACCGACGCAGCAATCCAACAACAGTACCCCCAGTGAAGACAGTTTAGTGGCCGCTGCCTGCTTTGCAATACTATATTTACATTTAGTGTTTTCCTCAATAGAATACACATGTTTGAAGTGGAACATGTTTTTATATTATCTCGACCGCATCTTCCTACTATGCTGATTTTTAGGATCTTGATCCTTTGCTTCTGAGAGCTTGTCATTTGGCATCTCGAAGCTTTTGATTAAATTCCACCAATTGCCTCCCAACACCTGCCCAGCCGCGCCAGTGACCATATTCATAAGTTGTTGGAATTGGTCATCGCCATTCTGATTTGGGTTTTGCTGTTGATATTTCCATTCATTGTGACGGTCAAACGATTCCCATGACTTGGGTCTTTTCGAATTCGTCTGTGGTTTCTTGGGTGATCGTGTTTTTTGTGTGCGAGGTGATGGAGTATCAATATTGAACATCTTCCCTAGAATCCCTCCCAATAACGAAATTGCATCTTGGTTCCCAAGGGCGTTTCCTCCACCATTGCCAGCATTACCCATAAAATATCCGGCGCCTGCCATCAATAAGCCGAACATTGTCCCCCACTTGAGGAACCAAAACATAGTTCGGGCCAGCCATGTTGTAGTGCGGTATATGCTTAATAGAGCTAGGTATGCGGCTAGTATGGTAATGATTGGGGGTAATAATGTTTGTGCGTTCCAATTCGTCGGGTTGTTAGATAGTAAAGAAACGCAAAAGCTTGCTAAGGCTGTTACAGCTGCGAATGAGTGGGACAAACAAGTTTTTGCGATAGAGTAAAGAGGAGGAGGGAGATTAGTAGAGAGGAAATCGAGGATAGGCTCGAGGAAGTCGGGCAATGCAACTTGGACGTTGTTCATGGTTAGTGCGTTGTAGACGCCAGCGACACGTTCAATAGCGATACGTTTTCGCCGAATCAAGGTAATAGCACGTGATGTACAATCAGCCATCAAAATCCGGCATCAAGCGGGCACTGTCATTTTCCGTGACGGACATAATGATTCGGAGTTTAAATGATTTTGGGGTACAGCCTCTTAATGGGGCTAATAGGAGACTGCCGAATAAATGAAACGGGCCGGTTTCACACGGTAGGAATAAACTAGTAACACATTAACCCCGCGGTAGCCTGGCAAATAGATCATAACAACATGGCATATAAACGGCCAGGTATCAGTTGTCTTTTCTTTCCAAACTCTCACTCAAACCAATATCGTTCATTTCTATATATACCTTATCCCCTCCAGTCATTCATCATGGCACTGAAAAGAAAACTCGAGGATGATTCAGAGCAGGCTTCAACTGTTGTGCGTCTATCACTTTGAGCGCTCATGCGCGCTACTTACTCCCTCGTCACCAGGCCAAGCAAATGAAACTTGTTCCTTTTCCTAACAGCGAGGATGATATGGACGTCGTCATGTCTGACTCGGAACCACATTATTTTGACGTAGTGCACAGTCGCCTTCAGTCTAATGCAAGCTCGATATCTTCAACTGCTTCAGACTCGTCCCTCGCTCCGTCACGTATGTCTCTATTACCACCCGTAGAAGTGTGCACTTACCCCGTATATGCGCTTCAGCGGCAGCTTATCCAACTTTTGACCTCTACCCCCTCCCATTCTTCAACAACAACGGCACCGTTGATCCTAATTCTCATGATTTCTCTCACTATTCTCGTATGTCACCCGACTCTCAGGTTGGCCTCCTCCAACCGTCAAAAACTTTCGTTCACCATGGGTATGACCACCTATTTTCGTATTCATGAACTGTGGCGTCTAAATCTTTGGGCCGGACCTTTAGAACGAACTGTACTCAAATTCCAAAACTTCGAATTGCGTGCGCCTCTGGAGTGAATGGCCAACGCACTATGTGGAGTCACTGCGAACAATGCGGCGCGATATCTATGGTAGAAAGTGACTGATCCTTCAATTGATGCTTTTTTTTTTCTTAGCTGGCAGACAACCTCCAACACCGACTCTTTGCTCTCATCCTCATCTTGTTATTCTTGATTTATTTGATTATTGCGCCGTATCTCTTGCCGACGTCGATAATTTTGCAACTTGGGCCAACACTCGCCGCCTCCGATACTGTATGTATATGTAGCCAACGATCCACCGTCGCTCCAGCATTCCAGCCCCAACCTCCAACACCAGTCTTCGCCTCGACGTGTGCCGACCTTCTCGTTATCTTGTTCGTCAAAACCTGCTTTCCGATATTGTTATATTCGTTCCCCTCTATATATATATAGAATTGCTGTCCTCTGTATTAGTATGTCTCCCAAAATGGACTTTATTGATGCTTTATTCTGGACCGACATCTCTTCGCCTTCGTGGAGTTAACTCACAGTGGTCATAGAACTCCCGGGTTTCACGGCGGGATCCACGGCGCTTGCATTGGCTAAAAATAAATGTCGCATACGAAGACGGGCCTTTCTTGTGAAAGCTGGAGTTGAATTATCATTCATGGTCAAAAAAATTCCCAGGCCCCACGCAGCTCCTCAAATTAGCCGACAGTCCCCGCCGCTTGACGTTCCAAGTCAACTATTTATAACTATGCTTTGTCCCACCGCGTGAGTTCCGTCACCTTACGAAGTAGTTAAATAGTACCCCACCAGGTTTCAATGGAGCCCCAGTACTTTTTCTGTTCTGCGCTACCAACTTCGTGTTGTAGTCATGCTAAAATACTCAGAGAAAGGCAGTCACGACCAACATCAAGAATATTCTAGGAAGGAGTCTACAGTGGATAATGTCAATGCCAAGTGCGTC
>Ga0247779_1000270_pt1 | contig 37507 bp, 27 predicted proteins | sample UWRJL221509R5_FD_179925 | JGI IMG/M metagenome (GOLD analysis project Ga0247779, IMG submission 179925) | Plant litter microbial communities from Arlington Agricultural Research Station in Wisconsin, United States - UWRJ-L221-509R-5 | ecosystem: Environmental > Terrestrial > Plant litter >...
CGTAGCGTACCGGCTGCCCAGCGGCCCGCGTGGCAGTTTTGTTGACTGCCACGCTGCCACTCGCCGGGTTCAGGGCGCGCTGACGTCTTTGATCACGAAGCTCGTAATCGAGAACGTGGACGTGCCGTAGTTGTACACCGGTCCCACGGTGCTCGCGCCGCCGCTGCCGCCTGCGCCGCCGCTTGCTCCGACAAGGCCGGCCGTGCCAGCACTGGCACCGCCACCACCGCTCGTGCCCGCAAGGCCGGCTGTGCCGCCCCCGCCGCCTCTGCCAGCAGTACCTGCAGTGCCGCCGCCGCCGCCGCCCATGCCAGCACCGCCGGCGGTGCCGCCCGCGCCGCCCGCGCCCCCGGTTTGCCCGCTCGAGAACGTGTTGTAGATGCGAACGTTGATCTTGATCACGCGCGTGGGGTCATAGGAGCCCAGCTCCGTCGTCTTGTTCGGCAGCGGGAAGATCACCGTCGCCCGATCGCCGACGAAGCGCAGCGTGGCCCGGTCCGCGACCGGCAACTCCGCCTCGGTGTAACCGGTGTCGGTGGTCACCGGCGCGCCCGCCGTGCCGTCACCCCCGCTGACGCTGCCGCCCGCGCTGGCATCGGTGCCGCTGGCACCACCGCCACCGCCTTTACCGGCACTGCCGCCACCGCCCGCGAGAGCCGCCAAGCCACCCGACCCGCCCGCGTCGGTTCCGGCGCCACCCATCATCACTACTCTGTCGAAAGTCGACACCGAGACGAGTGAAATGCTGTAGGAGCCCGCGGTTGCGCCGGCCCCACGCTGATCGGCGGACAGCTCGATGGTGAGACTGAGCTTCTTGTTCGTGAGGTCGACCGAAGAATACGAGTCGAGCGTGAAGTGCGTCACTTCCGAGTTCGCCTCGGCAGGGTCGGCGTTTTCCCAGCCCGTCTCGTGCGGCCAAGTGACGGTTGCCGTCTTCGGACACGGCTCCGACCCGAGCACCACGGCGCTGAAATCATTATCGTCCCAGGCTTGATCGGTATCCGATCGCGAGAAGACCTCGAGCGACGGAATCTCGCACGTGCCGCCAGCACCGCCAGTACCGGCGGTGCCAGCCGAGCCTGCGGTAACCGCAGGAACGCCGGCATTTCCAGCGAGCGCGCTCATGCCACCCGCACCCGCGCCCGCACTGGCCACCGCGCCTGCCTGTCCGCCCGCGCCCGACGTGCCCATGGGCGAACCGCCGTCATCGTTACCGCAGCTCACAATGGCCGTGAGCAGGCTAAGAACCAGAACTGAATGCTTCTTCATGGTATTTCTCTCGACGCGCGCCGGTGAAGGCAAATTCAAGATGTGGTCAGGCCAGATTGGCCGACAGCGGCAATAGAGCCCAGGCTCCAGCAACGGTCAAGGCGTGGTCTTTTGCATGCATGCCTCAAATTGAGCACATGTGATTTGCTTGTGGGCGGAACGAGCAAGTCTCGTCAGCCACGAATCAGCCTAGCTCGGGGCCGCGTTGCAACTCGGTTAAGCTCGGGTATCAACGCGCTCAGGAGGCCCAATATGAAGTCAGTCGTGATCGGAGTCGGCAGCGGCGCAACGATGGACGCCATCATGGCGGTTTATCCCCGCCACAAGGCCGTAGTGGATATGTTCATCGCGCGAGGCGAAGTGATCGGCATCGGTCCCTTTCACGATAGGGGCGGAAATCTAGCCATCTTTCGCAGTCGCGAAGCCGCCGAAGCGTTCGTCGCACAAGATCCCTTCATTCTAGAGGGGCTAATCGCATCCTACGAAATCCGCGATTGGGGCGATCAGCTGCTCACGTAGCGCGCGACTGCGCTCAGTCCTCGTCCTCGAGCGGTGGTTGCGCGACGCTCGAGCCTGCTCCGGAGATGCGAACCGTACGCTCCACGGGACGCGAGACACTACGCGCGAGCGGCACAGGCCCCGGTTCCAAGTCACTCACGCTCAGCTCGATGGTTGCTTCGGGCACGGCGCTGATGCGATAGGCGCTGCGAGCCAGCGCATCGCGAATGAACGACGGTTCGCGCGCGCTCAGCACGCTCACGGCAGGCAGGGCGGGCTGTGGGCTGCCCACGAGCTTTTGCACTGCGCCTTTCGCGGCCGCCCAGAACGAAGGTCGCATGCCACTTCTTCCTCGATCGAGCCCCAATGCCGACTGAAACGCGCTCCAAAGCGCGCGCACGTTGGCAAAGCGTTGTTCGCGATCGAGCGCCAGCGCGTGCATGACCCAGCCATCGACCGCAGGCGGCAGCTCCGGGCGGAACTTGAGCAAGCTCGGTCGCGCCCCGGTGGTCGCACTGAGGAACTTTTCCTGCATGCTCGTGCCCGCGAACGGCAGCCTTCCGGCTACTACACGGAACAAGATCACGCCCAGGGCATAGACATCGGCGCGCGCGTCCAGCAGATCCGACACGCCCTGCCAGGCTTCGGGCGCCATGAAGCTCGGCGAGCCCATGACCGTGCCTGCAGCCGTCAGCGGAGCTGACTGCTTCAAACGCGCGAGACCAAAATCGAGCAAGCGAACGCCGCCGCCCTCGAGCAAGAAGATGTTGGCGGGCTTGAGATCGCGGTGCAAAATCCCGGCCGCGTGCGCAGTCTCCAGCGTGCGCACGATGGGCTCGAAAATCGCTACCAGCCGCTCGAGCGGGATTTTCCCGTTGCTCAGCTCGATCGTGAACAAGTAATCGTCGAGGTCCATGCCCTTCAAGAGCTCCATGACCAGGCACAGCTCGCCTGCATCACCACGGAACACGTCGAACAGCTCGACCGCTGCGGTGCCCTTCAGCGTGCTCATCGCCGATTGCTCGCGCATCAAGCGCTCCACCGCATGCGCTTCACGCACGGCCTTCGTGCCCAAGACCTTCACGGCCACCATGCGCTGCATCCAGCGATCGGCCGCGCGATAGACGGTTCCTTGTCCCCCGCGACCGATCACCTCGATCAGGTCGTAGCGCTGACCAAGCAGCTCGCCGCTTCTGTCTTGGAGTTTCGGCACGGCAGATAGTGTATCACCCGGCGCCCGCTCGGGCGTTCGTGGCAGGAGTGCCGACTCCGTGCCCCGAGCCCCCCTGCGACGGCAGCACGAAAGCCGAATGAAAACAGGCATTCAGCCTTGCCGCTGCGCGGCGTCGGCGTCTCGAGTTACGCCTTCAGGTTGGGCAGCGGGCCGCCCGTGTTCAACAGCGGATCGCCGAAGCTCATCACGTCTTCGAAGCCCATGTAGTGGAAGCAGGAGACGAGCATGTCGGCGAATGAAGCCTTGTTCTGGAAGTCCAGCAGGCGACCCATCTTGAAGTGCCCGCCGGCGCCGCCTGCGAACACCACCAGCGCATCGCTTTCCGAGTGCACGTCGCCTTGGCCGAGCTCGTTCCAATGCACGACCAGGGTGTTGTCCCAAAGCGTGCCGCCCGGGCCGTCGGGTGTGGCCTTGAGCAAGTCGTGGAGCGTGACACTCTGCTGCCACAGGTGCTTGTGAATCACGCGCACCTTGGCGAACGCCTCGGCGTCGCTGACGTGCGAGATGTCGTGGTGGCCCTCGGTCATGCCCAGGTTTTTGTACACGCGGTTGCTGGTGTTGCCGCTCCAGTTGAAATTGATCGAGCGCGTGCGGTCACAGGCGAAGGCCCAGGCGCTGACCTTGAAGAACAATTGTCCGAGCTCGACGTGGTTTGCGTCGTCGTACACGTTCAGCTTGGGCATGGCGAAGGGCAGCGGCGCGCAAGCAACTCCGCCGCTGCCCTCGCTCAGCGTACGCTCGATGTCGCGCAAGGCTTGGGTGTGCTGGTCGAGCCGTTGTTGGTCGGCCACGCCGAGCTTGGCGCGCAGCGAGCCGATCTCGCCGATCGCGTTGTCGAGCGCGGATTGCTTCATGGCGATGCGCTTGGCAAGCGCACTGACCACGGCCGGGTCCTTGGAGTCGTTCGCGAACAGTGAAGTGTAGGCGTTGTACGGGTCGGTCTCCGGGTTGACCGGGCTCTGCTGGCCCGCGGGGCCGGCGTGCGAGCTCACGTCCCAGATATTGTTTTCCCGGGTATTGACGCGAAATACCAGGTGACGCGTGGACACGCCCGGGTTGTCCGCGAGCACGCGATTGCCGAGCTCGTGATCCGCGCTCGGTCCGAGCACGTAGCCGATCGTCTGGTCCGCGCCGCCGATCGGGAAGGCGCCGGCGCCGGACTTCCAGGGAGCGAGCGAAGCGCCGCCCTGTTGGTGCCCATCCGCGCGTTCGCCCGGCTTGAACTGACCGTAGCGACGATCGAGGCGATTCAAGAGCAACAGGTCTTTGCGATACGGCTCGAGCGGCGCCAAAAACTCGTCGAACGTGAAGCTGGTCTCGCCGGAATCGACGAAGCGGCGTGCGGTCTGATCGCCGTTGGCCTGAAACACGAACATGATGCGTCGCGGGGCGCTCGGTGTGGCGCCGCTAGCCGAGCGCGGCAACATGGCCTCCAGCAAAGGCAGGCCAATGCCCACTCCTGCTGCTCCGCGCAGCAACATACGTCGGCTGAGTTGCTTGCTCATGGGGCCTCCGAGCTTGGAACCGGTAGATAGAGGAAGGCGTCAGTCTGGGTCAGCGCAATCAGCAGCTCGGACAAGCTATACGCCTTGCCCTTGAACGACTTGGAGAGCTGTGCGAGCGAGCACGCGTCCGCAGGCCCGGTATCGCGGCCATAAAAGAAGCGAAAGGACTTGGTGAGGTAACAGGAGCGAACCTCTTCGCTCTGGGCCAGCATTCGACCCAGCTGTACCGGGTTGGACGCGGGGCCATTGGCGTCTTTGGTGGCGCTGATGGTGCTGGTCGTATCGACGGCTGCGCCGTGCTCGTCCAGCGTGCGCGGACGACCGACGGCATCGAAGCCTTCGAACACGACGCCTACGGGATCCATCAGATCGTGGCAGCCAGAGCAAGACGGCGAGACGCGGTGTTGTTCGAGGCGCTGGCGTTGCGTGAGCTTGGCATTGTCGCTCGAATCGAGGGTCAGGTTCACGTTCGGCGGCGGCGCGGGCACCAGCTCGCACAGCACGTCGAGCCGCACCTTGAGGCCGCGACGCACGATCGAGGTGCGCGTGGCCTTGTCCCGCGCGAGCATCATGCCTTGCGTCAGTACGCCCGCGCGTCCGGGCGCATCGACCTTCACGAAGTCAGTGCCGGTGGGGCCGCTCAGACCGTAGTGCTTGGCCAGCCCCGCGTTGGCGAACGTATAGGGCGCCGTGAACAGATCGCTCAGGTTGCCTTCCGGCCGTGCCAGCACACTGGTCACGAACGCGCGCGTTTCCTGTTGCAAGAGCGGGACCAAATTCGGATCCAAGTCGGGATAGAGGGTCGCGTCGCGCGTAAAGGTGCTGGGCAGCGTGTCGGTGCCTAGCCATTGGTCGAAGTACTCGAGCAAGCGCAATGCTTTCGAGCTCCTGAGCATGCGCCGGGCCTGGGCCTCGATTTGCGCGGGCGTGGCCAATTGATTGTTTTCGGCCGCGTCGAACAGCTCCTGATCGGGCATCGATTGCCAGAACAGGTAGCTCAGCCGATTGGCCATCTCGTAGCCCGAAGGACGGGTGGTCGAGCCGCTCGGTGCCGCGCCGAATTCCACGCGGTACAAGAACTTGGGTGACTGCAAGAAGGCGAACGCCGTGGCCCGCACGGCGCTCTCGAAGTCATAGGCCTGCAGCGACTTTTCGAAGATGGCGGCGTACTGCGCGGATTCGTCTGCGCTCAGTGGCCGACGGAACGCGCCCTTACCGAACTTTTCGATGAACGTGCGCGCGCAATCCAGCTCGGCGCCGGCGCTCGGCGTGCACGACAGAAAGCTCTGATTGTCCACGATCGCACCCAAGAGCTGCTCGGCCGCGTCCACGTAGCCCTGCGCCACGAGCGTGGACACGCCGAGGTAATCCGCGTTGTTGCGAAAGCCGAGCGACTCGGTCTCCGATGGGAAGCTACGCGTGGCCGTCGCGATCAGTGACTCTGTCGCGGGAGAGTCGCCGAGCAGATCGGTCAGCGTGTTCCTATACTCTGCGTTGCTCAGCCGGCGTAGCGGCGCACGCCCCGGCGCTGGCGCCTGGCAGGCACCGGAGGCCAGGACCTCTTCCGGGGTCTTGCCTGCCAAATTGGGGGCGCCCGCGGAGCCTGCTTGGGTCCCCGCGGAAGGTTCGGAATCGTGCGCCCATTTCAGGTCACAGGCGGCGAGGCCGAGCAGTGAGACGCAGAAACCGAGCGCGGCTGCGAAGCGAGAGGTCGTGACAGCCATCAGCCCTCCAGGGTAGCGCGCGCAACGCATCCGCGATCCAATTAATCGCGCACAACGCGTGCGAAGGCGATGGAAGTCGTCACGCTCGGCTGCACTTTCACAATCTCGCGGAAAATTCGCAAACCAGCGGAGTAAGGAGTGTTTACCTCCTATGCGCGGAGCGCGACATACATCGCGCACCGTTCGCTGCTCGCGGGCTCAATCAACCTCGAGAGTGAACCTCAGCTGCCAGCGTCGGGAGAATCAAGCACGAACGGCTTCACCACGCTGCACTCGCCATCCTTCAGGGCCAGATCATACTTGACGGTCGTGAAACCGCTGCCACTCACGATGAGCTGCGTGAAGCCTGCCGTAAACAGCCTGCAGTAGAGCGATTGCACAGCCCTCGGTGAGTCGTCCGCAGCTCCAGCGGCTCCAGCGGCTCCAGCGGCTCCCGTGGGCTCCTGCGCGGACGGTGCGAGTGGCACACCGTTTTCGTCCGCGACCTCACAGAACACGACTTCGTGCCGAGCCTTCGGATCCGACAGACGAAAGTCCTCCGTGGCCGAGCCGGCATAGACGACGTGCACCACGGTGTCCTCCGGCAGCGGCCGCCCTGCGAGCTCGAGCAACGCGACGAAGGCCGGGGCCTGCCCCGAGCAGGTCCTATGATTGTCCGAGGCGCAGCTCCAAAGCAAAAGCGCGCTCAAGGTGAGTGACGTAAGGACCCGTAACACCGACGCCCCTTATCGCGGAACGCCCAGCGCCGGAAGGGCCCGCGCGCAACGAGTCGAAAGCGCACGACATCCATCCCGCGTCCGCCAGCTGTCCCGAGCTGCGGTCACGAATGACCCACCCCGTAAGCCGGCACGCGGGGGTCACAGGCCCTTGAAGCGGGGTCCGAACGATTTCAAAGTGAGACGTTGCAGGACGCTCACGCCCTGTTGCTGGGCCTCGATTTCGAGCACGGTGATGCCCACCCCCGGACAGAAAACGGTCGTGGTCCGGCGTGTGGCGCCGGCCAACTGAGCGTCTTCCACCGTTTGTAGGCAGCCCGTGAACTTGCCTGCGGGGGCGTCCACGCTCTGATTGACGCTGGTAACTTTCACTTTACCGTCGTCGCCCGTCCACTCGGCGTTCAGCGAAAGCGGCGACTTCAGGAGATAGCCGCCGTGCCCGCTGCGCACGCCGGCCGGCTCGAAGTAGTAACGCTTGCGCACTTGTCCGGCAATGCTGAGCTCCGCCAGCTCCGGCCGAGGACGGCTGATCTCGAACACGGCGATGCCGCGCTCGTTGCTGTCTTCGATGTACGTTTCGTACGAGAACACGGTGTCGTTCTCGAGCGGCAAATAGCGGGTCAGCTCGCCAGGCGTGGGCTTCTCGGGCGCGCGCCCCGGCGTCGCCTGCCCGGCCGCGCAAGCTGCGCTGAGCACGGCGGATAGCAGCGAAAGCGAAGCCAGCGCGCGGCTCAAGGTTGACCCTTGTAAACGAGCCAAACCACGAACACGAACAAGCCAAGCGCGACGAACAACAAATACTTCATCAGCGGATCGGGCTCGATGCGGCGCCTGAGCTCGCGCGCGGCTGCACGGACGATCGGATCTTCGCTCGACTCCACCAGCGCGAGCGCGCCTTTTCGCACGGCCTGGTAGTCGCCCGCTTCGAACGCGCGCACCAACTGCTGCAGCGCCGGGTCGCTTGGAAATTCCAGCAGAAAGCGCGGCCGCTCACGGCCTTCGGCGTTCAACACCGGCGAAGCTTCGGCCGCAGGTGGAGCGGGAGCGGGAGCGTTTGGAGGGACGTCTTCGGCTTCGGTCATCGGGCTCAGAATTGGAAGTATACGAAGGGAACGGCTTCGGCGCTCGCCATTCGGCGGACCACGAGCAGCACGGTGAACAGCGCGACACCCTGCACGATTCCGGGCAATGCGCCAAAGCGCATACGCAGCTTGGCCTCGAGCTCGAGCGGCAGAAAATGCACGCCCAGGCCGAAAGCCAAGACCAACAGCACGCGCGGGTCGAGGTTCGGGTGATAGGCCGTCAAAGTCGACAATTCCCCGAAGATCGCGCGCGCATCGCGGAAGGTGTGGGCCCGAAAGAAGACCCAGGCCACGAGCACGAACTGAAACGTCGCAAAGGTCGACAGCACTCTCAGCCAAGGCTTGCTCCCGAGCACGTCCCCGAAGCGCTCGCGCCAGGCGCGGTTGCAGGCCAGAGCCACGCCGTGTAGTCCCCCCCAAACCACGAACGTCCAGCTCGCGCCATGCCACAAGCCGCCCAGCAGCATGGTGATGATCAGGTTTGAGTAGGTGCGCAACGAACCGCGGCGATTGCCGCCGAGCGGGATGTACAAGTAGTCGCGCAACCAGCTCGACAGTGAGATGTGCCAGCGACGCCAAAAGTCCACGATGTCGTGCGCCTGGTAGGGCGCGGCGAAGTTGGGCGGAAAGCGCACGCCGAGCAGCGCCGCCGAGCCGATGGCAATGTCGGTGTAGCCCGAGAAATCCGAGTAGATCTGCACCGCGTAGCCGACCATGGCCACGTAGCATTCGAGCGCCGAGTACTGCGTGGGCGCGTCGAACACGCGATCGACCAGGTTTAGCGCCAGGTAGTCGGCGATGGCGAGCTTTTTGAACAGACCCGTCGCAATCAACAGCAGCGCCGAGCTCGCTTCACCTTCATGCCACTGTGGGGGGCGCGCGAGCTGCGGTAAGAGATCGCGTGGCCGCACGATCGGACCTGCCACCAGGTGCGGAAAGAACGCCACGAACGTGAGGTATTCGAGGTAACTCGGATGCGGCTCGAGCTCCCTGCGGTACACGTCGATCACGTAGCTCATCGACTCGAAGGTGAAAAAGCTGATGCCGACGGGCAGCGCGATCGAGAGCGCCGGAGCCGGCAGATGCACGCCCAACGCCTCGAACGCAGCGAGCGCGCTATCGACGCCGAATTTCGCGTACTTGAAGTACCCGAGCACGCCCAGGTTCATGACCACGGTCAGCGCGAGCCAGGCTTTGCGCCGACTCGGATTTTGGGCTCGACCGATGGCGTGCGAGAGCAAAAAGTCCGCGCTCGAACAGGCGAAAATCAGAGCCAGAAACGGCACACCGGACTGGGCGTAGAAGAAATAGCTGGCCCCGAGCAAAAAGCTCAGGCGTAAGACGCGCACGCGTGCAGAAAGCCAAGTCACGACGAAGGCCAGGGCGAAGAACTTGGCGTAGTCCAGCGTCGTGAATTGCACGTCGGCGGGCACGTTACACGAACGGCGCGCTCGGGGTAGACTCAGAAACGTGTGCCATTTTCCTCCTTTTACGTACGGACCGCGCTGACGTGCCGCTCGCGCGCCTGTTGCTCTGGCTCCTCAGCCTAGCCTCCCTCGCGTGGTGCGGGCTTTCCTGGCCGCACACGACGCACACGCCGCTCGAGGCCGGCTTGGCCCTCGCGGTCCTGTGTTTGGTCGCGACTTGGGGCGTGCTTTGGCCGCAGTGCGGCATGTACGGCTATGCGCTGGCCCGCGGCCAGGCGGGCGGGCAGCGCGTGGCCCTCACCTTCGATGACGGCCCGCACCCGGTCACGACCCGCGCCGTGCTCGAGCTGCTGCGCGTGCACGAGGCTCAGGCCACGTTCTTCGTGCTCGGGCACAAGGTGGAGGCGTACCCCGATGTGGTGCGTGAAATCCACGCGGCCGGACATACACTCGGCATCCACGGCTTCGAGCACGATCGCTTGTTTTCGTTCCGCTCCCCCGGCTATGCAGAGCGAGAGATCGAACGCACACGGCGCGCAATCGCTCGCGCGTGCGGGGTCACGTCGAACCTGTTTCGTCCACCGGTAGGCTTCGCCAGCTACCGCACCTTTCGCGGCGCCGAACGAGCCGCGGTGCGCATCATCGCCTGGAGCGTGCGCAGCTTGGATGGTCTGCGTGGCGCCGATCCTGCGCGCATCGCGCGGCGCGTCATCGAGCATCTCGAGGACGGCGCGATCGTGCTCTTGCACGACGCGGCCGAGCGCGACGACTTTACCCCGGCATCGATTGCCGCCTTACCGGACATTTTGCGCGCCGTGCGTGAGCGCGGGCTCAGAACCGTGGGCGTCGAGCAACTGGAGGCTTGAACCAGGCTCAACCCGGCGCAAGCTCACCCGAAGCTCCGAGCACGAAGCGACGCTGATAGCCGCGCGTCTGATTCTGGATCGTGACGGTGACCGTGCCATCGCGCCCGTAGTGGTACTGTTCGACGATCTGCTCGGACAGCCCCTCGCAGCGTTCCGCCGAGCGTCCACTCAAGTTCGCGTCGCCCAAAAACCGCGGATCGTACGGGAAATAGATGTCGCCCCAGGGCGTGAGATCGCCCTCTGGACGCCCGTCGCCGCCGAGCTCACTGCACTCCAAGAAGCGCAAGTGACCCACTGCGTGCACGGGCCGGTAGCTGCGCTCGATCAGAAAATCTCCCGACTCACTGACGGTGCCCTTGTCCAAGATGGGATCGAAGATCTTCTCGCGACCGGCCTCACCCTCGCGCCAAACGCCGAAGTGACGAGTGACGGCCTCGCGCACGAACACCCCGGCATCGGGATCCGCGGCGATGGCCAGGCCAACGGCGGTCGCCGCGTGCGGCTGCGGAGCCAGCTGCACCTTGCGCTTGTAGCGCTCGCGCAGCATCTTGCCGACCATCGGAAACGCCGTCGCACCGCCGACCAAGTACACCGCGCCCAGCTGCCGCGGGTCGTTGGCATCGATACCGCGTTCCTCGAGCTTGCTGAAAACGCGCTCCAGCAAGGCCAGCGAGCGCTCGATCAGCGGTCGCGTGGCATCGTACAAGTCGGCTAGATCCAGCGTGATCGACTCGGCGCCGGGCAAAATCCGGCCCAGATCGATCAGCATTCGACGCGACGCGGGCGTCAGGGCCTCTTTGGCCTCGCGACACAGCTCGAGCAGGCGCGCGCGCTCCACGTAGCTGAGCGCGTGCGGATCGAGACTGGCCGCACGCAACGCGAACTCGAAAATGAGCTGGTCGAAGTCGTCCCCGCCGAGCTCGCCGATGCCTTCGCTCGCGATCAGCTCGAAGCGTCGGTGCTCGAGCGATACCGCAGACGTATCGAAGGTGCCGCCGCCCAAGTCGTAGACCGCGACGTAGCGCTTGGGGCTGCGCTTGCCGATCGTACCCAGGTTACGGTGCGCGAACTCGATCGCCGCGGCCGTGGGCTCGTTGACCATGCCCAAAACTTCGAAGCCTGCGCGGCGAAAAGCCTCGATAGTCAGGTAGCGCTGGCGCGTACTCGCGTTTGCCGGCACGGCAACCATCGCCTCCAGCGGTTCGTCGGGTGCGATATCCAAATTGCTCTGCTCGACGAGCAGGCTGCGAATACGGGTCAAGTATGCGGCCACCAGCTCGACGGCGCTGGTCTGCGCCATGCCCAGCTCGGCAAACACTTCGTCCGGCGAGACGCGACTGACCGCGCGCTTGATCGAGCGCAGCGCGCCGTCTGGATTTTGGTTGAAGCGCGCCGCGGCCTCCCAGCCCAGCTCGAGCTTACCGTGGCTGTTGGCGGCCAGGCCGGGCACGAAGTCCGAGTAGCCCTGCGTCGTTTCGAACTGAGCGACCGGATAGCGGCCTTGGTCCACCGCAGCGATCACCGTTCGCGTCGTCCCGAAGTCGATACCAAGTCGCATGCGTCAACGCATTTTGCGCCGCTTGCCGCGTGATGGACAAGCGGCGGGCGCATTGGCTGTCATGTTTTTTCGAGTCAGCGCCGAAACATTCCGGGAATTGTCCAACATTTACCGCGAATTCGCAGCCTTTAGCCACCCAGCGGCCGGGCCGAGGTCGCGCCTCGCGTGCCCGGTAAGTCGACCACGAAGCGCGCGCCGCGGGTAAAGGCGACGTCCAGGACGATACTGCCCCCGACTGCTTCGACCAAACCGCGGCAGACCGCGAGACCGAGACCGGTGCCTTTGCCGACCTCCTTGGTCGTAACGAACGGCTCGAACAATCGCTCACGGACCGCGAGCGCGACGCCCGGACCGTCGTCTTCGACGATCAATTGCACGCCCCCCTCGGCGCCCGGCAGCGCGCTGACGCGCACTCGGCCTCCGCCGTCCAACGCGTCGACCGCGTTCAGCAGCAGGTTGAGCACGAGCTGCATCAACTGCTCGTCGCCGAGCGCGACGCTCGGCAAGCCGTCGGGGATGGATAGCTCGAGCTCCACGTCGCGCATGGCCTTTTGCGGAGCAATCAATGCGGCCGTGTCGGTCACGGCAGCGGCGACATCGCCCTGATCAGCGCGAGCCATTTCGTGCGCCTGCGGCGGGCGCGCGAACTGCAGGAGGTCGCGCAAGATTCGGTTGATGCGCTCGGTCTCCTTGCGCATTCGTTGCAAAAAGTCGTGTTGCTCGGCGGCATCGAGTCCGCCCTCGAGCAGCAGATCTTCCAAACCGAGCAGCGCCGCGATCGGGTTGCCGACCTCGTGTGCCAGGCCCGCCGCGAGACGCCCCACCGACGCCAAGCGCTCGGAGCGGATCAGACGGTCTTGCGCTTGCTTCAGGCTGATCGTGGCGTGCTCGACCTCAGACACCTTGGCCCGCAAGGCTTGCTCTTCGCGGATCAAGTGCTCGGTCATGGTGTGCAGGTTGCGTCCGAGCTCTCTCAGCTCACGCGCTCCGCCCTCGGGCACGGAGAAGCGCCGCGCGCCCGTCGCCACGCGCTCTGCGGCGCGCGCGAGGTGGTCCAGCGGCCGAACGATCAGCCGGGTCAACGCGAAGTAAGCGGCGACCAGCAAGACCAAGCCGACGAGCAGCGAATACAGGCCGAGCAAGCGCACCAGCGGTGCGGCGCGCGCCGCACTGTCGTCGGTGCGCAAGATGGCGGCCACGGCGCCGTCCGCGCCGGGCACGACGACCTCCAGCGCGGCGTGCTTCGAAAGCTCGACCACTTGCTCGCGATCGGCCGCGACCCGCTCGGGCAGCAAATCGACGATGAAGGGCTCGCCCGCGCGCGCCACGGGTAGGCCATCCGCGCCGTAGACGCCGAGCGCAGCGACTCCTTGCGAGCCAATTTCCGCGCCCAGCAGCCGGAGCAACTGCTCCGGACTGCGGTGCGCGCGCGCTTCCGCGACGTGACCTGCGACCGCGCGACCGAGCGCCTGGGCGTGGGATTGTCGCACTTGGCGCAAGCTGAAGCTTGCATAAGTGGCGACGGCCAGAAATAGCGGCACGAAGGCGAGCAAAAACAGCCCGCCCAGCAGCAGCAAGATCTGGAGGCGTAAGCCGGCGCGCACGCGCGCTACCGTATCCGACCTTTTCGCACAGTCCTGATTTCTGGCGAAAGTACGGGAAAAGCCCCGAAAAGTAGGCCGTTTCGCGCGCGGTTTGCTACGGAAAATCGCACATGGACCCGCTCGTGCGCTCGGCCCTTTGGGTGCAACAAGTGATCACTCGAAGCACCGGACTCGCGTTGAGCTTCGCGCTGAGTGGCTACCTCATCTACTGGGCCGTCGAGCCGCCGCCCCTGTCGTGGAACGTGCTGGCCGTCGTGCTGCTGGGAGGCTCGCTCGGCTATCGCTTATTGAAGCGACTACGCTCGCTCTCGTCGAGCGAGACCACGCGCCTCGACCTGGAGCTGTTCACGCACCTGGTGGTGCTCGCCTACGGCGTGATCCTGCACACCCCGGGCGGCTTGGACGGTCCGTACTACCCGGCCGTGTATGCACTGGTGATGATCTGCGCGAGCTTCGCCAAGCCGCTCGCGGCGGCAGGCACGATCGCCTTCGCGATCCTGATGGAGGCCGCGCTCAACTTCATCGCCTGGGGCAGCCATGACAGCGCCCGCTTGCTGCCGCACGCGACCTTGCTCGGCGTGTTCGCGTTCTTGAACATGTTGGTGTTTCGCGCGGAAATTGCGCGCATCCGTGCGCTGTCCCGGCAACGCATCGAGACCGAGCTGCGCAAGATGAAAGACGCCGCGCGTTCGTATCGCCTGCTCGGCGCGCCGACCGCCGCCGGCGAGCGCGCCACGCTCTCCAGCCCGGACGCCGAAGAACGCCTGCTCCGCTCGGGCGTGGACGAAATCCACCAGGCCGTCGAGTTCGCGCTGATCCTGCTCTGCCGCACGCTCGGTCTGCGCACGGCGCTTTTGCTCGGTCTAGACACGACCGGCAGTCAGCTGCATATCCAGGAGCTCTCCAGCACGGAGGACGGCATCGCCAACGGGCCGTTCAGTGCGCGCGACGGGATCTTCGGAGCCAGCCTGGCCAAGGGCTCGCTGCTGGCGATCGCCGGCCCCAAGGCAGGCGCTCACGTGCCCTATTATACCCGGAAGCCGGCGATTGGCGCGGTGTGCGCGACGCCCTTGCTCGATCACGGCAACCCGCGCGGCCTGTTGGTCGTGGATCGCGAATCGAAGGAGCCGTTCAGCGCGGAAGAAGAGGAGACGCTGCGTTCGGCGGCGCATTTCGTGCTGCGTGCGATCGAGAACGAACGCGTGTTCGTGCAGCTCGATCGGGCGAAAGTCGAACAAGGCAAGCTGTACCGCGCCGCCAACGCGCTAGCCTCGGCGACGACCGAGGCGCAGGTGATCGAGGCCGGCGTGAGTGGCGCGCGTGAGTTCGCGGCGTTCGATTTTGCGGTCGTGACCTTGTTCGACAAAAACTCCGGAGAGCACGAGATCTGCGCGGTCAGCGGCGAGGGCTCGGCCGAGCTGGTCGGACAGCGCTTCAAGCACAACTCGGGCTTGGTCTCGATGGTGGTCGCCAATCGTCACGCCCTACCCTACCGCGGCGACTACGATCCCTCGCGTCAGACCGTGTTCACACGTCGCTTGAGTCCACCGGCCATGCCCTCACTGCTGGTGCTGCCGCTCTTGGTTCACGATCGCGCCCTCGGCACGTTGGTGCTGGGCTCGAACCGCCGTGGCGCGTTCGGCGACTCGGTGCGCCCCACGCTCGAGGTTTTGGCCAGCCACGTGGCCGTGTCACTGGCCAACGCGCGCATGCTCAAGCGCCTGGAAGAGCTGGCCACGATGGATGGCATGACCGGCCTATTCAACAAGCGCGCCCTGCAGGACGTCGCGCTTCAGAAGCTGAAGAGCGCGCAACGCTTCAAGAAGCCGCTCTCGCTTTTGGTGTGCGATATCGACCACTTCAAACGCGTCAACGACACCTACGGCCACGACGTGGGCGACCTCGTGATCAAGGGCTTTGCCGACGTGCTCAAGCGCGTGAAGCGCGACACGGACGCCGTGGGCCGCTTCGGCGGCGAAGAGTTCGTGATCGTCTGCGAGGAGACCGACGAGCGCGGCGCGATGCTGCTCGCCGAACGCATCCGCAGCGAGCTGGAGGCCACGTCTTTTCATTGCGAGCTCGGACCGATCAAAGTCACCTGCTCGGTGGGCGCCGCGCTCTTCCCGCTCGCCGGACAGACCTGGGAAGCCCTGTTCAAGTCCACGGACGAAGCGCTGTACGCCTCCAAACGCGGCGGCAGAAATCGCGCCACGCTCTGGACGCCGAAGCTGCAGGGCTGCGCGGCTTGACGCCACTAAACCAAGCGAAAGCCCATGCCCGCAGCGCGTGCGGCTCCGCCGTCCGCGTCGTCGCGATCACCAATCACTAGGCAGCGAGCGGGCGTCACTTTCAACAATTCGGCGGCACGCAGGTAGCCCTCCGGATCGGGTTTGAGCTGCCGCGGTCCATGCTCTTCGCCATTGGCGACGATCACGTCGAACAGACTGCGCGCACCGAGGGCGTCGATCTTGCGTCGCACGGGGTAGTCGCTGACGAGCGCCGAACGGCCGCCCTGGGCCTTGAACGCCCGTAGCTCTGCCAGCAATGCGCGCCGAGGAAAGCGGCCGATCCACTTACCAGGCCGTTCGAACATCCAATCATGAACCGTGCGCTCCACCTCTGCTGCAGGTAGGGCCAAGGTTTCTGCCGTGCGCGCGAGCTGTCTGGCAAATGGGCTCGCGTGCGCGCTCGAGAGCGCTTGGCCCGAGCTCTGCTCCGCACGCACGGCTTCGTGATCATGGCGGAACTGCCGCAGCGTTCTCATCGCCGACCAACCGAACACGGCAAGCTCCACGGCCATCGCCAGCCTCACCCAGCGCGCGCTGTACAGCGTGCCATCCAGATCGACCAGCCAGGCCTCGTATGCTGCGTCTGCCACGCGCTATCCTTAGCGCGAGGAGCGCGTGAGGAACAAGCGCCCTCGCGTTTCACTCTCGCTCTGCCAGGACTTCGCTGGCCGGCCCCACACGCTCGACTCTGCCAGCGCGCAGCAGCGTCACTTCTCGTCCGAGCTCACGGGCAAGCGTGCGGTCGTGTGTCACGAGCACCACCGGCAGCGCGAGCGAATTGACGTGCTCGACCAGCTCCGCGCTGAGCTCACGGACCATCGTATGATCGAGCGCCGAGAATGGCTCGTCCAAGAGCAAGGCGCGTGGTTCGCTGGCGAGCGCGCGCGCCAAGGCCACGCGCTGGGCCTCACCGCCGGAAAAGCTACTCGGATAGCGGCGCGCCAGGTGCGCCGCGCGCATGCGCGTGAGCCACGCGTGAGCGCGCTCGCGGCGTTCGGATCTGCTCGATTTACCGGGCAAGCCGTAGGCCACGTTGCCCAACGCATCGAGGTGCGGGAACAGTGCCAGCGACTGAAAAACCAAGGCGACGCGGCGTCGATTCGGCGCCAAATCGACGCCCGCTTCGGCGTCGAACAAGGTCTCGCCCGCGAGCGTGATGCGACCGGAGTCGGGCCGCAAAAGCCCGGCAATCGCCGACAAAATCGTGGTCTTCCCGGAGCCCGAAGGACCGAACAGTACATTCAGTCCAGGCCCGAGCTCGAGCGTCACGTCGAGCCGGAAGCCGGGCTGAGTCTGCCCCCGTTGCAGGCCGAGCCGCACGGCGAGCTGGTTCGGCACGAGCGCCTCAGAAGCCATCTTGTCGCTGCCGGGTGAGCAGGCCTACGCCGATCAGTACGGTCATCGAAAATGCGGTCATGATCAACGACAGCAGCGTGGCGTCGCCATCGCGACCCGACAGCACCGCGTCGTAAATCGCCAGCGAGGCCGTGCGCGTTTGCCCCGGGATGTTACCCGCCACCATCAACGTGACCCCGAAATCACCCAGCGCGCGGGCAAAGCCCAGCATCACTCCGGCCAAGATCCCTCGCCGACAGAGCGGCAAGCTGACCGTAAAAAATGCCCGAAATCGGCTGGCGCCGAGCGTGCGCGCGGCGCCGACCAGACGCAGGTCGACCGACTCCAACGCAGCGCGCGCGGCTTTGCTGATCAACGGCAGTGCGCCAATCATGGCTGCCACCACCGCGCCGCCGCGTGAGAAAACGATCGACGTGCCCGTCAGCGCTTCGAAGGCGTGCCCGATCGCGCTCTCGCGCCCGAGCAAGACCAAGAGGTAGTAGCCGAGCACGGTGGGCGGCAGCACCATCGGCGCGGTGACCGCTGCGTCAATCAGCTCGCGCCCCCAAACACGCGGCGATGCCAACAGCCCGGCGATAGCCACCCCCAAGACACTCGCGAGACAGGTGGCGAGTGCGGCCACCTCGAATGACAGGAGTAGCGGCTCGAGATCGATCAAGGCGCCAAGGCCCAGCTTTCGCCCGGCATCAGAAAGCCGAATTTACGAAGGATCGTGCGCCCCGCGGGCGCCTCGAGAAAGGCCTTCAAGCGCCGCGCGCCGGCTGCGTTCGTGCCGTGCTTGCACACCACCAGCGCCTGATCGATGGGCGCGTACGACGCCTCGTCGACCATGGCCCAGGAGCCCTGCGCCGTACCGATGGCCAACGACAGACCGACGATTGCCACGTCCGCGTTGCCGCTCTGCGCGAGCTCGAAAGCTTGCTGTACGTTTTCTCCGTAGACCGTGCGTTGCGAAACCTGGCTCCAAACACCGGCATGCGTGAGCGCTTCGCGAGCGGCTTTGCCGTACGGTGCGTGCTCGGGATTGGCGATCGCGATGTGCTTGAAGCGCGCGTCGGAAAGCGATGCCGGAGTGAGCTCGGCGCCGCCCGCGCCCTTGACCCAAATCACCAAGCGACCGCGCGCATACTTCGCGACGCTTTCGCCATCGCACGCGCCGGCCTTCACCACTTGCTCGACGTAGCTGACGTTTGCGGCCAAAAACAGGTCGAAAGGCGCGCCCTGCGTGATCTGGCGCGCGAGCAGGCCAGTCGCGCCCAGGCTGAGCTTCAGATCCACCGGCGTGGACGATTGAGCGTTGAAGGCGGGAGCAAGCTCAGCGAAGGCGTGAGCGAGATCCGCTGCGGCAGCCACACGTAGCGGCTCGGAATGCGGAGCCTTGCAGCCCACGGCGAACAGCAACAGCCAGAGCCAGGCGCGACGCTTCACCGGCGTTACTCCTTGGCTTTGCCGAAAATCTTGGAGTTCGGTGGCACGGAGCGCACGAGCCAGACGTTGCCACCGATCACCGAACCTTCACCGATCACGGTATCGCCGCCGAGAATGGTGGCGCCCGCGTAGATCGTCACGTTGTCCTCGATCGTCGGGTGACGCTTGTGGCGTGCGGGATCGCCGCACTCCGAGCGGCGCGTGCTGAGCGCGCCGAGGGTCACGCCTTGATACATTTTGGCGTGATGGCCGATGATCGACGTTTCACCGATCACCACGCCGGTGCCGTGATCCAAGAAGAAGCCGGGACCAATCTGCGCACCGGGGTGAATGTCCACGCCGGTCAAACCGTGCGCGTACTCCGCGATGATGCGCGGCACGATCGGTACCCGCTCCGTGTACAGCACGTGCGCGATGCGATGCGCGGTGATCGCTTCCACCACCGGATAGCTGAACACGATCTCTTCCACGCTCTTGGCCGCCGGATCGCCCTCGAACGCGGCCACGATGTCCTCGTTCAAAATCCGGCGCAGCTCGGGCATACGCCGCAGCAACCGCACGACCACTTCTTCGTGGAAGCCCTCGGGCCAAGGCGTCTTCACGTGGCCGGCCCGCTCTTCGTAGGAAAGTGCGCGCCCGATCTGATCGACCAAGATCTCGTATGCGCTGTACAGGTGCTCGCTCAGCGCATTGCGAAGGTTGTTACGATTCAGCGAGCGCTGGCTGTAAAAGCCCATGTAGATCAGGGGCTTCAAGTGGTTGTACGCCTGCACCACCTGGCGCTTGTTGGGCAGCGCCGCGCTCGCCAGGTTGTTGATCTCCTCGGGGCCGTCGTAGCTGTCGGCGACCGCGTCGATCACGTCCTCCAAGTCTCGAGTGCGCTCCGGGGACGTCATGGGCGGGAGCCTAGCGCGTGCTCAGTTAGTCGTCACGACCACGCCCAGCGTGGTCGTAAACAGGCTGCCGGAGAGCTCGCGCACACCCTTGGGGAAGATCTGTTTGGTCGACGAATCCAAGCGGTTATCGAGTCGGATGAGCAAGTTCTTGCTGGGCAGGTAGTCGAGCGTCACCGTGCCCGTGTAGATCGTCGCGCCGGTGATCGGGATGCCGTTCACCGAGCCGGTCGTGATGCCATCTTTGTCGTAGTAGATTTCACCGCGGCCCGCGACGGCGAACTTCTCGCACACCAGGTAGCGAGCGCCGAGCATGCCTCCGACCCAGGAATGGGCGCTGAAGGTCGTGGCGAAGTCCTCGTCACGCAGATTCTCGGTTGCGTAGTCGGCGTTCAGCACCAAGTGCAGCGAGTCGATGGGGTCGGACGTGATCAGCAAGTCGACGAAGTGACGCCAGCCGGAGCTGTTGTTGCCTGGGCGATCGAGCGTGCCCGAGCTGCTGCCGCTCGTGCCAGGTGAACAACCCTTGGCACTGTTCGGATCGAACACGCTACCAGCGGGGCATTGCACGGAGATGGTGTCGTCGCGCTCCGGACCGCCGAAGTAGCCGAGCGTGGCGGAGATCCATTCGTGCGAGTCGCCACGCGGCGCGTGCGCCGTGAGCTGCGCGCCATAGCTCTTGCCCGTGTTGTTGTCGATCGTGTTGTTCCAACCGTTCACGACCAGCGCGCGCGCGCTCAGGTTCTTCGAGATCTGCAAGTTGGCGCGCAGACCGGTGTGGAAGGCGGGCTGCCCGAGCCAGTACAACACGCCTCGCGTGTAGTTGATGTTGTCCTGACTCTCGGCGACCTCGGCTCCGTAGATGGTGTCGAACTTGCCGAAATCCAACGAAATTGGGCTGGTTTTGCCGCCCAAGCGCAGCGAGGCATAGGCTTGCTTGACGTTCTCCAAGCCGTACTCCGCGTCGCACTTGCCGGCGCAGCTCGAGTTGTAGCGCTTGGCGCTCGGACCGAAGCGCAGTGAAAGCGTGCCGCCGATCGGCTCGGGCGCATGCGAGATATCGAGACCTGCCCAGGCCACGGCGAAACCGTTCGAAGTATCGAACGCGCGAATCACGCCGTTGCCCGACGTCTGAGGCTTGGGGGCGTTGTAGTTCAAACTGAAGTACGAGTCTGCGAACACGCGCAGCTTGAACGAGTCGTACCAGTGCTCGACCACGGCGCTGGCCTCGGGCGTCGCCGCGGTGGCGGGCACCGGCTCGGGCGTCGCTGCAGCCGCGGGCACCGGCGTCACGGCGGCGGGCGGCGCATTGACAGGAGCGGGCGCTGGCTCGGGCTCAGCGACCGGCGCTACGGGGGCGGTCGTTGCTGCAGGCGTCGGCGCTGCTGGCGGTACCGGCGCGGGTGCGGCTACCGGTGCGGGTGCGGCTACCGGCGCCGGCGCGGGCACGGCTGCCGGCGGCGCTTTCGGATTTACGGCTTGCGCCAATACTGGAGCGCTCAGCGCAAGCACGCTCAGCGAGACACGCGCAGCACGAAATCGAACAGCCCATTGCCCTGGCACCAACATCTAAGCACTCCTCGGCTAAGCCGCTAAATCCCGAAGCCCTTGTAGCAACTGTTGGTGGTTTCGCCGAGAGCGGCAGCTCTCGGCGGGTCCGCAAACTGTGCGAAGCGCCGCAAACGTTGCGTCGGGAAGACGCTCGACCCAGCCTACCTTTGGCTCGGGACTGCCCTCCCTGGGGCGCTTGAGGTCGGTACCTAAGTGGAACAATTTCCTACAGTTACCGACATAGACAGACGGCCAGCGGGCCGACGATGGGCGCACGGCGCGGCCGCTTCGCCTATAAGGAGCACGGCATGAAAAACGCAGTGAGCGCGCCCATGCTTTGGCTGAAGTGCGCGCCGACGTCCGCGAGGCGCCCACACTTGTCGCATCTCGAGACGCTTTGGCTCGCGCTGATCCTGCTTTGCCTGGGCTTGCTGGGCTGTTCTTCGTCCCCCGACCGCGCTCCCGCCTTGGGCGACGGCGATGGCGGCGCGGGCAAGCCGCCTCCGCTGGCCGGCGCGTGCGAGACGCCCGCGCAAGGCTGCGAGTGCCAAACACCAGGCGAGGTCATCGACTGCGGACAAGTCGAACGCGTCTCCGGCGACTACGTGTCGTGCTCGATGGGCCGACGCACTTGCGACGACGGAAAGTGGGGCGCGTGCGTGGGCGACAGCATCGCCACCTTGCACATCCCCGCGGGTCAACGGCGCACGCAAGCGTTGGGCAAGGGTGCGGCCTGTCCGGACAATCCGTGTGATCCCTACTGCCGCGTGGTGGTCGACAGCCCGACCGACCTCAACCTTCCCGACGGCGGACCCTTCACGGGCGAGGGTGGGCTGCAACTGGTGCCGAGCACATCGACTGGCTCCGGGACCTCCGGGTGCACGTCGATGGTCGTCAAACCGACGCCGCAAGAGCTGACGGTAACCCAGCTGACTGCGACCGGCGCTCGCACGCAGGGCGTGCTCGGCGAATACTTCGACCAGTTCGAAGCAACCGACGCAACGATCTCGGGCACGCCGACGACGACGCGCATCGATCCGAACATCAACTTCGACTGGGATGCTTTCGGTCCACAAGCGGGAACCGTCGGCGACGACACGTTCGCGGTACGTTGGACGGGGAAGGTCGTGCCGCCGACCAGCGAGCCTTACACAATCTGCGTCTCTACGGACGACGGCGTTCGAGTTTGGCTCGACGGCAAGCCCGTGCTGGACGATTGGCAGGCTCACGCCGTCAGCGACTTGTGCGCGGAGCCATTGAACTGGACGGCTGGCTCGAGCCACGACCTGCGCGTCGAATACTTCGAAGATGCGGGGATGGCCACCGCGGTCGTCAGTTGGATGACCCCGACCATGTCGCGACGAGCCATTCCGGCGAGCGCCTTTTATCGAGGCGGAGCAGCACAAGAGGTCCCGGTCGATCACGCGGCTGAGTTCACGGTCGAGGTCAGCCCGCCGGGCTGCTTGCCGGGTGTGCCCAAGCCGGCCTGGACGCTCGATCGACTCGACATCGCCACCATCGACTCCGCCGGAAAGGTGGGAATGATCAGCGCCGTCGCGGGACCGATCACTGTCACCGCGTACCTTGGCCAGCTGAGCGCCTCGGGCGTCGTGAACGTGAAGGTCAACGCCCGCGACGAGTCTGCGGCGCCGACCGGAAGCGTCGCGGCCTTCACCACGGCGGCGACGAGCGCGGACCCAGGCGTCATACTGTACCCCTACGATCGAACCGTGCTTCCGATCGGCATCCTGGCGCCGAAGATCCAGTGGGACACCAAGCTCTCCGCCGCCAGCGCCGTGAAAGTCGGGTTGCGCTATCCGGCCGTTGGTGACGCGATTTTCGAGTGGTCGCAGATCTTGCCCGAATCGAACCCGCCCGCGGCCACCATTCCGCGCGAGGCCTGGAAGTACTTCGAGCAAACGGCCAAAGGGCAGTCCGCGCAGCTATCGGTGCAGCGCATCGTGCGCGGCAGAGCCAGGCTCCCGATGACACGCACGGTCGACTTTTCGAACGCGCCGCTGCGCGGCAAGATTTACTACACGCAGTATCACCGCAACGGCGACCAGAACGAGATGGTGGCTGATCCGAGCACGGACGACGCCGCACAGCCGGCGTTCGGCACCACTGACGGTTGCCCGGTCTGTCATACGATCTCCGCCAACGGCAAGGTGTTCGCCACCTCCAGCCGCGAGGGATACTACAACAACGACTACAGCCGACCGGTCGCGTTCAGCCCCACGCTGGGCGGCATTGCGAGCGTGAGCGAAAGCGGCTCGCTTGCCCCGATCGCAGACTTCGTGGACGACCCACCACGCGCGACCTACACCGCTGGCTCCAACGATTGGCGCGGCTTTGCCTGGGCACCACTCACCCCCGACGGCAAGTACGCGCTCGTCGCCAACAATTTTTGGGGCAACACCAACCAGACTCTGGTCGGCATCGACCCGAGCACGAGGCAGGTCAACACCGGCAACAGCCTTTCGTCCGGCGGTTCCGGGACCGGCTTGCTCGCGCTTTATTACCCGGCCTTGGATTTCACGGGCTCAGTCTGGAAGCGCATCGATCCGCAGCTCAATTTCAACCTCCCCGGTTCGCCGGGCGGCACGATTGGCGCAGACTTCTCGGTCAAGCGCAGCGGACAAATCCAAGCCTTCTTCAGCGAAACTTATCGATTCGAAGTCGTGAGCAACAGCAGCGACAGCTTCAGCCTGAGCGTGGCTGGCACGACAACCAGTGGCAGCGGACCGGGCACGTTGGTCGCGAACGTGCCGATGACGGCGGGCGAGCTGACGCCATTCGAGCTCGATCAGATCAACAGCAGCGGTAACGCCGATGTGCAGCTGTTTTGGAGCAGTCCCTCGACCCCGCGAGCGCTCGTTCCCCAAACGCAGCTGTATCCGCCCGCGGCCGAGCCCGCACATGGCGTTAACGTCGTTTATGCGGATGGCCGCGCCAGCGTCTCGCTGATCGAGCCGGACATTGCTGCCGATTGGGCGGCTCACAACCCGGCGCCCGGAGTCGCTACGGACAACTGGACATCCACCTGGGACGCCTCGGTCGAGTCGCCCTTCACGGGATCGGTGCAGCTGTGCACGGATTCCGATGGCGGTGTGAAGCTGTACCTCGACGGCTCCGCTACTGCCCTGCTCGACGTTGCAACCGGCAACACGAATGCCTGTGGCGCGGCGCAAAGCTGGACGCTTGGAGACAAGCACCGCTTGCACATCGTGCACACGCACGCCACGGGCAGCGCCCGGCTGTTGCTGAAATACCAGTACAGCACCGTCAGCGAGGTCATTCCGACCACCAACCTGTATCCTGGCACGCTGCCTGCGACGCCCAGCGGCTTGACCGCGACCTACTACGACGGCGACGCCTTCAACGTCACACTGCCCGCTTCGCCCAGCAACCCGCAGGCATTTCAACGCATCGATCCGAACATCGACTTCGATTGGCACTCCGGACGCCCGAATTATTCGGTCATCTCGGGTGACGACACGTTCAGCGCTCGTTGGACGGGCCACATCACCATGGCCTGTGACGGCGTGTACGAGTTCCGCACGGACGGCGACATCGACGACGGCGGGCGGCTCTGGATCGACGATGCGCGAGTGATGAGTCGCTGGAGCAAAGGTCCGCTGAACGGCGCCAGCTACTTCAACGCCGGAACGCACGACTTCAAGTTCGACTGGTACGACGGCAGCGGGGACGCCGCCGCGCGCCTGCAATGGAAGACACCCTGCACCGGCTCCCCTGGCTGGGTCACCATCCCGCCCGGCGCATTCAGTCCCAACCCCAGCTACGCGCGCGCAACCGGCTATGTCACCGATGGCGGCGACAACGGCAACGGCTCGAGCTACTGGGTCTGGCAGCTGCCGACCAGCGCCGCGCCCGCCCCGCTCGACGTCACGGACGAGAGTGCGGGCAACTGGGGTCTGGCCGGGACCGCGATGATGGTGCCTTCGTTTTCGCCGGATGGCACGAAGCTCGTGTTCATCGATGGTGACTCGGCGGGCGGCGCAGGTTGGCGCAAGGGCCTCAGCACGTTGGACTTCGATCAGGCGGGCAAGCTGTTCAAAAATCGCCGGCTGATCACCAGCACCTGGCCGCTGGGCGACGTGCTCAAGTGGCCCGCCTTCGAGAGCGACTCACGAAGCGTGATCTTCCAATCCACCGTGCCGGGCGACTCTTGCTGCCGCAACAAGTGGCGAAAATACGGCTACATGGGCCCCAGCAACTACTACGAAGATCCGGGCCGCCTATGGTCGATCGACGCGCGAGCCGCGACACCTACCCCAGTCGAGCTGACTCGGTTGAACAGCGGCGAGCAAGCCAAAGACGCCAACAAGTCGTATCAACCGACGATGCTGCCCGTGGCCGTAGGCGGCTACCGTTGGGTGGTGTTCAGCAGCACGCGGCCGTATGGAAACAGCGGCAATTTGCCAGGCATCCAGGAAGACTTCAGCGACACCTCGAGCTACGCGAGCTCGAGCTATACGGCGATGACGAACACGTCGGACATCCAGAGCCAGCTCTGGGTTGCGGCCATCGACGACACGGCCTCGGGCACGACCGACCGCAGTCATCCTGCCTTTTGGCTACCGAGCCAAAACCTGTCGGCCTCTGCGGCGAACGGCTACATCAACGAACGCGGCTTCTGGGCGCTCGACGCCTGCCATCCAGCGGGAAGCAACGCGGCTGCGAGCTGCGAGGTCGACGAGGACTGTTGTGGGGGCACCGGTCCGACCAAGACCGCGGCCTGTCGTCTCGACACACCCCTAAAGAACCCGGTGACCCGGCATTGCCAAGCCTTGCCCGCGGACGGGCACTGCATCGACGCGGGCAAGTCCTGCGGCAGCAGCGCCGATTGTTGCTCGGGCCTGACTTGCGTCGGTGCGCTATGCGTCACGCCGCCGTCCGTGACTACTTTTCTTCCGCAGAACTACGAGCGGATCTACAAGTCCGATTGTATGGACGGCAGCAAAGTAGTTTGGCGCTTCCTCGATTGGCAAACCGTCACCCCTGCCACCGATTCACGACTCGAGTTCTTCGCCGAATCCGCGGCCGAGCCGAGTGAATTCTCTACCTTGCCCGTGGCACCGGTTGCGGTGAGCTCCGAAACGGTGGTGCACGTCGGGACCGCCAGCGGCGAGCCGGTGACCATTTGGACGGGCAACGCGGTGGAGCCCCTGCTCGAAGCAAAAGACCTCAAGTCCCAGAAATACCTGAAAGTCACGGTCCGCTTCGTGCCAAACAGCGAGCTCAATGCCAGCCCGATCTTGAAGGATTGGCGCCAAAGCTACAGTTGCGTGCCCGCAGAATGACCCGCACCTCTCGCTCGATCTCACGCTTCCGTTTCTACTCGGCTGTCACGTTCGCGCTGTGTGCGTGCGCAAGCGGCGGGCCCGCCTGCTCGAGCGATTCGAGACATCCGAGCTTGCTCAGCGTAGCCGGGCAGCCAAGCGCTGGCGGACGCGCGGGTGCGTCCTCTGCCGAGGCTGGCAGTGCCGACCCAGCGGGCGCGAGCGGCGACGATACCGGCGAATCCGGCGCTGGCGGCGACCTGGGTGGCGCCGCTAGCGGCGGAAGCTCGGCCGCGTACGCGGGCAGCGGCGGCAAACCGCCCAGCGTGCCCGCTGCTTGCGATCAGCTGAGCCGCTGGTCCAGCGCTGCACCTGTCACGGGCATCACCAGCACAGCGAGCGAGAAGCTGCTGGCGCTCACCCCAGACGAGCTCGATCTGGCGTTCCTGCGTGACGGCGCGCTGTACGTGGCTCATCGCTCGAAGACCAGCGCCGCCTTCGAAAGCGGCAGTGCGTTGACGATCCCCGCGGGCTTCAGCGCGGCCCACGGCGCTTCGCTCAGTGCAGACGGAAGGCGCCTTGTGCTCGTCAGCGACCCGGATCAGAAGCAGCTCGGGGAGTGGACTCGGGCCAGCCGAGAGGTCGCTTTTTCTGGGCCGGTCGACACGAACGCGTTCAGCGTAATCAACCAAGACTCGGACTTCACGGGTAAGATCTACGCCTCGCCGATCGTCTCGGCGACAGACGACCAGCTATTTTTCAATTCCTCCTTCGAGGACCGAGATTCGCAGATCGTGGTCTCGACCCGCACCAGTACCGGGACGTGGAGCGCGCCCAGGACGCTCAGCGCCGGCATCTTCGACGGCGGCGCGGGCCAACGCCGACTCCCCACCGGCGTCTCGGCGGACGGGCGAACCTTGTTCTACTTCAACGAGGAATCAGGCGAGGAAGAGGCGCGTTGGCGGGCGGCCAACAGCGTCAATTCACCGTTGTACGAGCAGCTGAGTCTTGGTGCGCGCCGCGGCGCCACCCCGAATTCTGCCTGTAATCGCCTGTATTTCGAGAACAATGGCGACATAGTGGCAGAAACAGACTGAGCGCAGCATAGCCCACGACAAGTCCGGCTAGCTCTCACAAAAACGGCTTGGACTAAAGCTGCGCCCGTTAACCCCGACTCGGCACTGCCCGTTCCACGTATCGGAGCGTCGCATGAAGATTCGGTTTTTCTCGTTCGCTGCGTTGGCCCTGTGCACCTTGCTGGCTAGCGGTTGTTCGTCCGCGGGCGACAACAACCCGCCGATGCTGGCCTCGAACGGTAGCCAACCGATGGCAGCTCCGAGCGCGCCCGAAGTCTGCGCCAACCACGAACAGGGCTGTCCGTGCGACCAGCCCGGTGAGACCACCGACTGCGGCCGCATCAAGCGTGTCGCCGGCGACTACGTGTGGTGCTCGACCGGCATGCAGACCTGCGACGACGACGGCAATTGGGGCGCCTGCATCGGCGATCAAGTCGCGGGGTCTACCGAGTCCGATCCGTCGAACTAGGCGAGCCCGCGACGGCCGCGCTCGCACTCGAAGCAGTCAGCGTCGCTTGGGCAAGAATTTGCGATCGAACAGGCGCACGCGGCGGACCAACAGATCGAGCAGGAAGACCACGATCGCCGCCAGCACGAAGCGGTTCCAGAGCGGGCGATAGGAGACGATCTTCTGACCTGCAGGGTCGAACACCTGGGCCGGCGCGGGATCGACGCTGCCGCCACCGGCCAGCGCGGCGCGGGTCAGGCGTTCGAGATCGGGATCGAAGCTCGCGTATTCGCGCGGGTAGGGATTGCTGACGTGGCCGTAGCTCATCGCGAGCGGTTTGAGCTCGCCGTTTTCGGCGGGCTTCGCGTGCTCGGCGCGCAGTAAGAATGAACCGTATTGATCGAGGGGAAAATTGGCTTCGTAGCGCCCCGGCGCGGTTTGGCGCATGGGCACTTCGCGGCGGCCGGCGTTCGCGCCGGAGCCGGGACCAGTGACGATCAGCTTGGACACGATGCCGTTGTCGAAGCGTTCGTCGGCGGTGAAGGCATCCACCACGGCGTGCACATCGGAGCCGAGCATTTCGGTCTTCATGTCCAGCTCGCGGCGATGCTTGACGCGCATGTGCTCGCGCACCAACTGCCCCCAGAATTTGGAAAAACCCGACCAGCGCAGCCAATCGATCGACCAGTTGTTCTTGACGTCACTGGTCCAGGCCACTGCCCAACCGAGCCCTGCGCGCCAACGCGCCAAGATCGGATCGCCCCGCTCGCTCTGCAAAATCAGCTGAGCGGGGGCCGGCTTCAGCTGCGTGGCTACGTAGCCGTGTAGTAACGGAGCCGCGTTGATGGCGATGCCCTTCAGGAAGTCGGCCGGCGCCGCTTGCTGTACCGGGAACCAGTCTTCGACCGCGGCTTGCTGTGCGATCAGCTCGGTCTCGCGGGTGAAGATTTTGGGCAAGCTGTTCGGGTCAGGCACCGCGTGGAAGCGCCCGCCACCGGTGTCGGCGATCATGCGCAAGAGATCCTGATTGGAGCCTTCACCCAGCCCCACGGTGGTGACCGTGATCGCTTCGGAGAGCATGGCCTGCACCAGGTCCTTGATGCCTTGAGTCGGCGCCTGGCCATCGGTCAGCAGGATCACGTGCTTTTTGCGGGCTTGAACCACCGACAGATCTTGATAGGCCATGTCCAGGCTGGAGAAGATTTCGGTGCCGCCGCCGGGTTGGATGCGCTGAATGTCGTTCTGGATGCGGCTGCGATAGCGTGAAGGCTGCATTTTCACGTAGCGCACCGGCGTCGAGTCGAAGGCGATCACCTCCAGCAGGTCATCACCCTGAAGGGTGGATAGCGTGGCTTTGCAGGCGGCCTTGGCCATTTCCATGGGCAGGCCGGTCATCGACCCCGAGCGATCGATGACTAGCGCCATGGCCACGCCCGGCATTTCCTTGCGATGCTCGGCGTCCATGCGCACGGGCAACAGACGCTCGATGGTGGAGTGCGCCCAACCGCCGAGGCCGTAGCCGGCCTCGCCGCCAGCGAACAGAAATCCGCCCCCCAAATCCCGCACGTAGCGCTCGACCAGCTCCTCTGCGGGCAGCGGAAAGGCCTCGTGCGGCACATCCGAGACGATCACGAAATCGTAGCGTTCGAGCTCACGCAAAGACGCGGGGAAGGCGGCGGCCGGGCGCAAATCGACGTCGAATTGCTGGGCATTCAGCGCGCTCATCAGGTAGCTCGCGCGCTGCGGCTGGCCCTCGATGTACAGCACCGTGGGTCGTCCCGGAACGTCGACCGTGACGCTAAAGGCGTTGTTGTCCTTGAACGTGTCTTCGGCGATTTCGTCCAGGCGCAGGGCGTAGGTCACTTCGCCGCCCACGCGCACTACGGACTTGAACTTGAGCTCGTTGCGGCCCGCTTTGAGCTCGAGCTCGCGCACGCCATCGAGACCGTTCAAGGCTTCGCCTTGGAACAAGCGCGCCTTGGCGTGCGTGGCGCGACTGGCGTACACGTCTGCCACGAGCTCGAAGGCTTGCCCCACGTCCACCTTGTCCGGCACGCTCAAGGCGCGCAGCGCGACCTCACCGGGCGGCGCACGGCGATAGGGCACCGTGTACAGGGTCACGCCGAAGCTGCGCGCGCGGTTCGCTTCTGCCAGCAAGTCGCCGTCGGTCTCCAAGCCATCGCTGAGCAGCACGGCGCGCTTCAAAAAACCCGGCGGAAATAGCCCATACGACAGCGCCAGGGCGGCGCGAATGTCGCTGCCGGCAGTCAGCTTTTTGCCGTCCGCGGCGCGATGTCGCAACGCCTTCAGCTCGGGCAGCGTACTTTGCTCGTCGCGATAGATCTCGATCAGACGCGGACGCTCCGCAAAGGTGACGAGCTTCAGTTGGTCGTCCGTGCCCTTGGCTTTGGCGTACGCCTCGAGCGTCTTGTGCGCGTCGGCGAGCGCCTCATCCGGCACCGAGTCGCTGACGTCGAGCAGCAGCACCGTGCACACCTTGTGCGTCTCTTCCGAGCGCACCAGGCGAGCCAAGCCGAGCCCGAGCAAGCCCAGAAATGCCAGCCGAAACAGCACCGACAGCACGCGTTGCGGCAGCGGCAAATCCGCCAGCGAGCGGCCGAGCACGAACAACAGCAGCGGCAAAACCAACAGCACGCCGAGCGCGTTCGGCTCCAGCAGCTGATAGTGGATGCCGTCTCGGAGCCAGTGGAACGCGCCCGCGCCAGAGCCCGCGCCCAGCACGTAGCGCCGATAAATGGCGAACGAAGTGACGCCCACCAGCGCGATGAATGCGCCCCAAACCAGACGACCGAAGCGAGGCACTAGACCGTCACCCGGCGGTGGTAGCTGATCCACTCGAGCACGGACAGCCCGAGCACGGCCAAAAGCAAATACACCCACAGCTCGCGCTTCGAGCTGGGCGCGCCGATGCTGACCGCGGCGGCCTTTTGGCCAGCCAGCGCAAGCTCCTTCAGCGGCGTGATACGGCTTTCGGCCAAGTCCGACAGGTTGGCCGCAAACTCACTGTTCACCGCGTCGCTACCGGAGCCTGCGCGCAGCTTGTAAAAGCCAGCTTCCTCGCCCAAGTACACCGCGCGGCCCTCCTTCACCGGCACGACGTGCTGGACGCCGCGCGGATCGATCACGGTCGCCGAATCGACCGAGCTCGGTGCCGGGATGCGCCAGACGTCACCTGTGCGGAAGGAAGAGACGTAACCCGTGTCTTCCTCGACGAAGCCGTTGATCGCGTTCAGCACGAACAGCGGCCAGGCCACGCGCAGCACGAGATCGCTGCTGCGCGGATCGAAGCCGAGCGCCAGGAACGGATGACCCGAACGCGCGCCGGAGAGCAAAATCGGCCCCTGATCGCTGGCCCCGAGCACGCGATCCCCGGCTGCCGGGGTGAGCGCGCGACCGCTCTCGACCTGCACGTCGGCCAGCGCCAAGAACCGCAGAACTGGGCTCTTTTTTTCCCAGGTATCGAAGCCGAAGTCGCTCAAACGAGCGCCCAGCTTGACCGGCACACCGCCTTCGGGAGGATTGAGGTAGAGCGCAGCCGCCACCGTGTCTGGCAGCACGTCGGCCACACCGTCCAGGATTGCAACGTCGAAGTGTTCGCTGGGTAACGGTTTTCCCGGGAGCACCGTGGTCACGTCCAAGTACTCGTCCAGCAGCAGCGCGGCCTCCAAGTAGGTATTGCCCTTGGAGATCACGAGCACCCGCGCCCGGTGCCGCTCCGGCATCAACGCGTACGCATGGTCGTCGGCGGGCAGGTCGTCGGCGTGCCCATCGGCGAAGCGGACTTTGGCTTCGAGCGTGCGGCTGGCACCGGCCAAATCCTGGTAGTAGCGCGGCAAACGCTCGTTCGGTCCGAGCGCAAAGCGACTGACGTCGATGATCGTGCCGTCACCGAGCAACGTGAGCTCGACCTGCGCGGGGCGATCGTTGGTGTTGGCCACTTCGAGCATCACTTCGGAGCGCGACTTGTCGAGTGGATAGCGGCGCACCGAGAACTCGGAAATCGCCACATTCGTGCCTGATTTGCCGATGGGCAGGAACCTCAGCTGCGCCTTGCCCAAGTCCACGTGGCGCGCGATCTCGGCCACGTCACCGAGCACGCCATCGCTCACGACCACGACCTCCGCCTTGGGCAAGCCACGCAGGCTGTCGATCGCGAAAGACAAGCCGCGCTCCAAGTCGGCGCGCGTGTCGGAGGCGCTCAGTGAATCAATCGCCGGATCGAGCTCCGTGACGTCCGAGCTCATCGTCGACAGTGGGCTCGACAACGCGCCCATTTGAACGATCAGCGCACGATCGGCGCTACCGAGCCCGCGCACGAGCTTCTTCACTTCGGCCTTGGCCGAGTCGATCCGACTCGGCTTCACGTCGACCGCCTTCATCGAAGCGCTGCCATCGACCAAAATGACGAGGTGCCGCCCTTCGAGCAAGCTCTGCTTCGGCTTCGGGTCAGCCAGCGCGAAGATCAGCAGCGCGAGCAGCGCCAGCTGAAACAACAGCGAGAGTAGCCGACGCAGCTTGGAGAACAGCTCGGTGGCCTTTTGATCGCGAAATACCGCGTCCCAAATGCGCGCAAAAGGCACCGGAACTGCGCGCCGGCGCAACTTCAAAATGTACAGCAGCACCGTCACGCTGGCGGCGCCGCCGGCGATCATGAGCAGCTGTGTCAGAGGCAAGCCCGACAACGTCATCAGCGCAGAAAGCCTCCGCGCCGGAACACGCGCAGCACGAGCTCGTCGAACGGGGTGTTCACGTCCGCCGGGAAGTACGGCACTTGCTTCTGCGCGCAGAAGCGCTGGATGCTCGCGCGGTAGTCGTTCACGGCGCGCTCCATTTTGTCCAGCATGCCATCGGTGACGGTCAGCTCGCGCTCCTCGCCCGTCTCGCAGTCGTAGATGCGCACGTCACCTTTGAGCGAGGGCCGAGCCTCGGCCGGGTCGACCAGCTCTACGACGTACGGCTCGAACTTGGCGAAGCGCAGCACGTTGATGCCCGCCTCGAAGCCCGCTGGGTCATACAGATCACTGAACAAGACGGCCAGCCCACGCCGCTTGTGCTGAGCGACGAAGGTCTGCAGCGCCGTTCCGAGATCGGTGACGCCGCCTGGCTCGAGCTCGGACAGGAACTCGAACACCTTGAATATGCGCCCTTTGCCGCGGGTGGTCGGCATGCGCGAGATGACCTTCGAGCTCACACCGACGACCGTGACGCGGTCCAAATTGGCGAGCCCCACGTAGGCCAGAGCCGCGCACAAGCGACGCGCCTGATCGAACTTCTTGTGCTCGCCGAACGCCATCGAGCTCGAACAATCCACGATCAGGTAGATGCTGAGATCTTCTTCTTCCTCGTACAAGCGCACGAGCAGCTTGCCGAAGCGCTGGTACACGTTCCAATCGACCGAGCGAAAGTCGTCACCGGCGACGTAGTCGCGATGGTCGGCGAATTCGATGCCGCTGCCCTTCTTCTTGCTGCGTCGCTCGGCGCGCAGTCTTCCGGCGAACACGCGCCGACTGACCAGCGCCAGCATCTCGAGCTTGCGCTGGAACTCGTCGTCGAACAGTGCACGCTCGCGCCGCTTGGCGCGCGGCACGGGCTCGCTTCGAAATAGATCCAGGAGGCCCATGTGCCGGGGTTATTCCTTGGATCCCGGCAATTTCTTGAGAATTTCGCCGATCACGCGATCGGGCGCCACGCCCTCGGCCTCGCCTTCGAAGCTGAGCAAGACGCGGTGACGCAGCGCCGACAAGGCCGTGGCTTTCACGTCGTCGATCGACGCGGCAAAGCGCCCGTCGAACAGCGCGCGCACCTTGGCACCGAGCAACATGGCTTGCGCACCACGCGGCGAGCCGCCCGTGCGCACGAAGCGCTTGACCAACTCCGGCGCTTCCTCCCCCGTCGGATGCGTGGCTTGCAAAACGCGGATCGCGTAATCTTGCACGTGACGAGCGACCGGCACGCGCCGCACCAATGCCTGCATCTGCAAGATTTGCTCGCGCGTCAGCACGCGTTTGACCTGGGCGTGTTGCGTGCTGGTGGTACGGTCGATGATCGCATGCAGCTCGTCCCGAGACGGAAACGGCACCTCCAGCTTGTAGAAAAAGCGATCCAGCTGGGCCTCGGGCAACGGGTAAGTACCCTCCATTTCCAGCGGATTTTGCGTAGCGAGCACGAAGTACGGTTCTGAGATCACGTGCGTTGTGCGGCCCACGGTGACGCGATGCTCTTGCATGGCCTCGAGCAGCGCGCTCTGCGTCTTGGGTGTGGCTCGGTTCACTTCATCGGCCAAGACGATGTTGGCGAAGATCGGGCCGCGTCGAAACTCGAGCTGTCGCGCGCCGCCCGCGCCTTCCTCCAGCACGACCGTGCCGATGATGTCCGCAGGCATCAGATCGGGAGTGAACTGGATGCGCGAGAACTCGAGCCCCAGCACGTCGGCCAACGTGCGCACGAGCATGGTCTTGCCCAGGCCTGGCACGCCCTCCAAGAGCGCGTGCGACGAGCCCAACATGCAAGACAACACGCCATCGATCACCTCGCGGTTGCCGACGATGACGCGCCCGATTTCCTCGCGCAAGGCCCCGATCCGTTTCTGAAATTCGGCGACTTCTTCGCGCGCCTGCTCGGCATCCGTCATCTCTGGTCTCCTCTGTCCGTCGGTTCGTGGTGGGACTCGCGAAGCTCACTCTCGCGGGCGAATCAGCTGAAAATAGCGGCGCACGTAGAAGCGATAGCCAGACGGAATTTGATCCTGGCTGAGCGCTCGTTCGGCGACGGTTTGATAGTCGGTGAACACTTGCTTGTAGCCGCGCCCGACGAAGCCGCGCTCGGCCGCGCCGTAAATCACTTGTGACGACGCGGCACCCTGTCCGGTGTCGGCACCCGCAGCGGTGACGTCCGTGGTCTTGCCCTTGAGGTCGGTGGCATTGCCCGCGAGGTTCGGATCGTGACCGGTGCCGTAGTTCGGACCCGAACCGGGATCCGAGCCGCCGGGCTTATCGCCGCTCGGCTGGCCTTGGCCTTGGCTGCTGCCGCTCTGCGGAACTGGGATGTCGATCGACACACTGCCGGGGCCGCTGCCCCGGCGCAGCGGGCCATCCTTCTTGCCCCCCGGTTGACCTTCGCCCTGACCTTCACCGGGCTTGCCTTGCCCCGCGCCGCTCTGACCGCGCGCGCGCTGACCGAACTTTTGCAGGCGCTGCATTTGGTCTTTGCCGCCCTTGCCCTGCTGGCGCATCAACTCCCGCATTTCTTGCAGCTTTTTGAGCAATTCCTGCTTTTGCTCTTCGCTCGTCTCCTGCTTGGCCATGCGGTTGATGTCCTGCGCGCCCTGTTCCAAATCTTGCGCGCTCTGGCCGGCGTCGCGCATCAGATCGCGTGCGGCTTGGGCGAGCTGCTTGTCGAGCTCGGACATCTGCCGTTGGCTGCGCTCGGCGCGGTTCTTCTCGCGCTCCAGATGCTCGAGGCGTCGCTCGTTGTCCGCGAGCTTCTTGTCTTGATCGGGGCTCGCACCGGCATCGGCTTGGTCGCTCTTTTTCTTTTTGAGCAAACTCTTGTGCTCTTCTTCCAGCTCGCGTCGACGTTGGTCGATGCTGCGAGCTCGCTGTTCGCTGCTCTGGCTGGCCTTCTCCAGGGCTTGGCGAAGCTTGTCGAGCTCGGCTGGGCTCGGGCGCCCTTCCTTCTTCTTCAACTTCTCGGCTAGCTCGCGCAGGGCTTTTTCCGCATCTGCGAGCCGTTTTTCGTCGAGGGCGTTGGCGGCAGCCTTGCTCAGACCGCTCTTTTCCAACTCACGCGCGAGCCCCTTCAGGCCGTCGTCACGCGCGTCCCGATCGAGCTCCAAGTTGTCCTTCAGATCGCGCTCCAAGTCGCCCATGCGCTGGAAAACTTCGTGGCGATCCAAGCGGTGCTCGGCGATGTCTTCCACCAATTGGTTGAAGCGGTGGACCGCGACCAGCGCGTTCGGGTCGTCGTTCTTCACCTGCAGTTCTTTGGCGACGTCGCGAAAGAGCTCGATGTCATCGGCGCTCATCACCATCGGTTCGAAAGAGGGCGGAGCTGGCAGCTGCCGGAGCTTTTGCACCTCGAGCACCGACAGCGCGCCCAGCCCGAGCAGCAAGCCCAGCGTCACCGCGAGCTCCCGCGGCAGACCGACGGGCACCGCGCGCCGGGGGTCGAGCTTCCCAGCGAGTGCCACCCCATCCTCGATCGCTGCTTCTATCAACGGCGTGCGCTCGGCGACCGGAACCTGACTGAAGCTCAAGGCGCTGGTCACCCGGTCGTGAAAACCGTGGAACTGGTCGAGCGCGATCGAGCCCTGCCAGGACGGCCGACGCGAAAACAGCACGCGGCCGACACCAACCAGGAAGATGACGAGCGGCAGCAGCCCGAGCAGCCACCAGCCGCGCTGGCTTGCCGTGTCGAGGCGGAGTGCCTTGACCAGCGTCAGGACCAGCACCGCATAGCCCAAGGGCAGGGGCAAAAGCAGCGCAATCCGGCCGAAAACCGCGGCCGCGCGCGCCCGGCGTCCGGCTCTTCGTGCCGCATGCCGAAGCAGAGCGATGCCGTCGCTGGAGGCCATCCGACTCAAGTTAAGCACCCGAAGGGCACGGCGCACAGCGGTCACGGTGTAGGCCTTGGACCACTCGCCCCCCCGGAGCTTGGGCGGTCAGGGTGCGAGGCCGAGCCACTCGGGAGGAGCCGCGGCGAGCCACTCGCCGACACGGCCCGCGGCCCGAGTCGGGAGCCGCGCGTCACGGGGCTTGACCGGAAACCATGCGCTGGTCTCGAATGGCAATGAATTCGCGCCTCTCCACCGATTCTTCCCCCCGGAGTTCTTGCTGCTATGCCAAACGATTCAAAGCCCATCGTGCTCGTCGCGGACGACGAACCGAGCATGGTCGCCATGCTGTCGAGTCACTTGCGCTCGAAAGGGTTCAGCGTACTCGAAGCCTCCGATGGCGATCAAGCGTGGGAGCTCGCACAAGAGCACCTGCCCAACTTGGTGCTGCTCGACGTGATGATGCCGGGCATGAGCGGCTGGGAAGTGTGTCGCAAGATCCGCGAAGCGGTCTCGCTCGCGCACACGGGCGTGATCATGCTCACCGGCATCGGTGAGAACTTGAACGAGATGACCTCGCCGCTGTACGGCGCCGACGCTTACCTCGACAAGCCGTTCGAATTTTCCGATCTCGATCAGAAGATCACCGAGACGCTCGATCGCCGAAGTGCAGGCACACTCGGTCGCCCGGACACCGAGGACGACACGGAAGAAGACGGCGATTTGGACGACGATTTGGACGACGAAGAAGCCGACGAGCTGGGCGACGATGACGCGGACGACGACGACGACGACGACGACCTGGACGACGACGACGACCTGGACGGCGATGACGACGACGACGATGCGCCCGTGAAGAAAGCGGCCAAAGCACCGGCCAGCAAAACCAAAGCCGCCGAGAAGGTGTCGGCTCCGGCCAAGCCGGCGTTGGCCAAAGCCGTCGCGCGCGCGGCGAAGGCAGAGCCCAAGCCCAAGGCAGAGCCCAAGCCCAAGGCAGAGCCCAAGCCCAAGGCAGAGCCCAAGCTCAAGGCAGAGCCCAAGCTCAAGGCAGAGCCCAAGCTCAAGGCAGAGCCCAAGCCCAAGGCGACCGCGACGGCCGCGCCCGCGAA
>Ga0247779_1000271_pt1 | contig 37435 bp, 32 predicted proteins | sample UWRJL221509R5_FD_179925 | JGI IMG/M metagenome (GOLD analysis project Ga0247779, IMG submission 179925) | Plant litter microbial communities from Arlington Agricultural Research Station in Wisconsin, United States - UWRJ-L221-509R-5 | ecosystem: Environmental > Terrestrial > Plant litter >...
AGGAGATTGGCTTCAAAGCGAGTTTTTTGATACTATGTAGACCGTAGCACTCGGGTGCTGGGTGGGATGTCCGCGTAGCTTCTCCGTTGTCTTCTCTTGATCTCTCTCTCTGGTTCACTATTTGAATTGGATTTCGTCTTCCTTTTCGTTCCGCGTGAGGATGAAGATGTCGAGGGTGAAGGTGAAGGTGCGGAATCTGGCGTGCTGGTGGCATTATTACCAGACGAAGACGAGGATTCGTTAGGACTTTTTCGTCTGAAGATATTGGAAGCAACTATTTGTTTGTAGAACGATCTATAAGATTCGTGTGGTTGGAGCTCGTGCGTGGCCAGTACTTCGAGATGCATGCCAGGTGCGAGGTCGACGAGTATGACGCCCTGGCCAGTATTGATATCTCGTGCAACAGTGATCTTCTTCGTGGCAGCAGTAGATGAAGAATCGTTGTTCATCTTGTTGGTATTAAATGTCGTCAATAGCTAAACTGGTAAATCAGAAAGATGGATATACTTGAATCAATAGAAAATCACTTTGTGGTGATGAATGGATGTGAGAGCAAAAGGGTGGTGACACGTAAATACCCGGTGGCGATCGTTACTCCTTTGCTTATATGTTGTCGTCTGGACGCCGTGCCGTCTTCGTTCTTTCTTTGAACCGTGATCATCTTTTTACCGACGCTCAATGTATATCGATGCCGCAAAAAGACATAACTCGCGGGAAAAACTATACTGTTGTTACAAAGTGGTGATAATCAAGATTTATTGTCTTTTCACAAGGATCGCCATATAGAAATTTAGGACGCGCTAATCGCAAATGAAACTAGTTCAAGGATATCAGCGAGATTTTTCTATTCTAAAAGGGCCAAGTATGACTGAACGAAGTATTTGGTTCTCACCGCTCCAACGTTGTTGTTCCTTCAGCGTTCTACAAGCTACAAATCGTCGCTGCTAATTCCCAGTGAAAATGTTTCTCGGGAAATTCCCTCTGTAGTCAGATCGGAGTAGAGGTCTTTTTTGATATTGCATGAATCAATTGCTTATATATTTTGCAGGTATCTGGTTTGACCGCTGCGACAAGCATTTCTGAAGATCAATCTGTCTTTGTTATCGTCCTCGAGGTAGGGCCCAAAAATCTACAAGGCGACATCACACAGATTTGACATTCCCTTGCAATTTAGGAACAAATTCGGTAACCTAAAGGCATTCTACTCTCAGTAGTGCACAGTTTATTTCCATGGTCTATACGCTTCTCGAAAGCATGAATGAATATGTCCCATCCCGGAAGCCAACCCAAAGCAGAGATATTCGGAAAAATAAATCTGGTCAGAGGAAAAGGCTGGGTAAGGGATTGAGCTTAGGCGATATATTTGATTTACTAGGCTAAGCCGGTATCCTACCTCTGAGCTAATACTCTATATGCTATTCAACCTTGGGCTTGCCCAGCCTGCAAGACATGGTCGTCGTTAACAAAAAAAACTTAGGAATCCTGGGTTGAATTCGTCGGAATACCTCAAATATCTAAGAAAATCCGGAAGGTACGTTACAAATTCTAAATTAATTTGTTCTTCATTTTCTAACCAGCTTCCATCTTCCTAGTAGAAATCACGCTACCACTCACGTCCAGAATAGACGGGCAGCGACCCTACCCCCTCACGTGGACATATGCAAAATAGTACAAATAATGGACAACAAATGGGTGAAGGGTCCCGAGGGCCGGTCAGGTGTTGATGCAGATGGCCCACGTTGACTTGCGTTGGTGACGCATATGGCGGCGAAGTCATTTCTTCACAATATTTCGTCCTGAAAAATTCCTTCGGCAAAGTTTCTGGACTAAGAAAAGGTGCATGATGAACGTCCTTCGATTTCTACCGCGAGTTGTGTGTGGATGTGATCACTATTCGCATCCCGCAAAATATCTATATGGTTCCTAATCAATCGCGGGTGTGCTGTGGGGGACACGCCAGTCGCTCTTGGTAACGTATAGTCATCGAAGACGCATGTAATACGTCCGATCATGAGTCAATAACGCAGGCAGTGGTTCCATACACGGTAGATTTTTCATTCAAGAAGGACCGATGTTATATATGTACAATTCAGACTGAGAGTCAGTTGTAAGGAGCCCATTGTGCCGGAGCGTCATCAAACTCCCAATCTCAAGACGGTGTTTAGATCGAGAGCTACATTGATATCCTCTTTAAATCGACTAACGTGTATCCTGGCTAAACATTGCCTTTATCCAATAAGCGCACATCATATAACGATTGTTAGCAAAGAATGAACGAATTATCAATCGAATCAACCGCAAAAAAAAGGCTAAATTTCGGTACTGTTAAGAACACAAAGTCAATGAATCCTGATTGCGGAACATTATAACATTATATGACGACATGTTCACTTCAGAGCCCGCCCTATTTCAACGACATTGACCAAAAAGAACAACGTGAAGCTCAAGGGGAACGCATAATAATAGGACGTATTGGGATGATAGCCATTTAAGAATAAGTTTGTTGGCTTAACGGTTAGTTGAATGTGCACAAAGGCAGAACCCTGTTCCAAAGGGTTACTTACAAATGGAATGACGCCTTGATATCGGCAGGCAGGAGAGCTTTCCAGATCTGACAACGAGAACGGAGAAAAGACCTTGTCCTCTTTCCAGAATCTCTACGACGTGTTTTCTAAGGAATATGAAACGTTTTTGCAGGCTCTGCTCATTTGTGATGGTGGCTCGACAGCGTCAAAAGGCTCGGCGTGCGTGTTTAATTCCTTACTCTTGGGAAGGAGCTTTGCAACGGCACGTACACTGGGAGGGTGCGAACGTTGGCTCGCATATGCTTTCGTTACTTATTCGCTTTCGCAATCTCCAGACCCTGAAGGTTTCTTGTTCTTTAACGACCCGCTCTTATTCTATTGAAGTGGTGGCGCTCAACGTTAACTATGATATCTATTACTCGTACAACACCGACAAAAAACTTCTCCCGCTTTTGTCATACAGTGGCACGACATTGGAACTACTTCAGCGCAATGCTTTGCTAAGGTTAGCTTATTTATTATTTTAAACGGCGCTCAATTGTTCGGCGCTGTTATCTAGTTCCTTTTCAAGGACCCTGTACATGACACATACCATGAGTCAATGCCTCGAGCTTCTATTAGCAGACTCGACATGTTATTATAAAAAAATCACCCATCGCTACGCTTTGGCCTTGTATTTGAACGAAAACTTGGTGATATATTTCAGTGCCCAGTAATATGAATCGCATCGCATGCAAAGTGAATTGTATGACCAGGAGCCCGAGCGTATGTCTTCTTTTCCTCGGCAATTACATCTAATCTAATCTACATTATGTGGGGCTCACGTGCGACGCCCACCAACGCTTCCCACGCCATGATCCGTTATGGCTTACCGAAAGTAATGAAGCTGTTTCCCTGGGCTTTACTTTTTACACGACCAATGTAGGCCCACTGGTTTAAAAGAACGAAACAGGTCAGAAACCACTACGGGTGAATGCACAAAGTTCAAAAGCATACATTGAGCCATCCGCCATCACCAATGCGCTTGAACGTGCCTTCCTTGAACCAGTAAATTTCGTAACTAATATCATAGGACGCAATTCAGTATCTGATATCTTATTACCTTGTAAGACTATCACTTACCCCACAGTTTTTCCGAATGACACCTTCAGCTCCTGATGGCTGTGACCCCAGTCTTTTCCGCGCACACCTTTGAAGTTCGTCTTATGCTTGACATGGCATACGACAAAGTTGAAGTGCGGGTATTTCTGTTTGAATTTTTTGACCATATCGTTTGTCCATTGTCCGCGCATCTATAAGACATGGGCAATTAAAGTTAATATGCGTATTATGACGGTTTGACGAACTCGGAAGCAAGTTACGTACCTGTTTATCGGCCTCGATTTTGGCTTTAATCCACTGCACGATCTTGACGATGCCTTCTACAACGGCCTTACTGACGGAAACAAGCATGTTTCGTTTTACAATCGGTGGCTCCGTTGTTGCTTCGGCGAATTCCCTCTCGCTAATTTCATAAACATCGTCGAAGTATCTGGCGAAGAGAGGATCGTCGTCTCGAACAAAGGTTTCCTGAGCGGCATGTAAGCTGGCATTCAGCTGTGACTTCGAGTTGAGGAGAGTTTGCTGGTCTTTTGATAGTCGGATGGGAGATGGAAGAGCCGATACTGCCATGATGCAGCCAAATAAGGCAAGGATTGAGTAGGTGAGGAGCTTCATCGTCGTTCAAGTTGTCGTTTCCTTGTTTTTTTCCAACGTATAGCGGACCAGCCGTAAGATGTGAGGTAGGAGTAATCAGGCCTGCTGATGTTGAGGTGACAATTCGTTGATTGAAGGTCTTTTATACTGGGAGGTCAGGTCTCCTGAAACTCATTCCAATACAGACGACGCAGTTTTCTTTCTAGCGCTTCGTATTGGCATCAGTGACTTCTCGTCATATCACGTCAGTCCGAGGAGAGTGTAGCGCTCGTTCATTAAAATTCCCATAAAATCTTTAGCACTTGGCTTCCATCATGGTCGAATAAGAAGTACACGCTGTCTTCTTACGATGTAGATTTACAGAGACCCAAAAAAATCAAAATCTATTCAGAATAAATCGTCAATACCAACGTTGAAGCATCGGTAACGGCTGTATTTACCTTTGTAATGTGGCAAGTCGGTCGCATCTGAAGAATATTGAGTCCGTGTGGGTGCTATGATAGATGCCAAGAGAAAAGTAGGCGCAGTTAGCATGGCCCCATGGGAATTGGTTTGGGAATAAGTAGTCCAAGTCGCCGATGGAATGATTGGCAGTGTTTCCGGCGATGTCAAAAACTCAATAGGCACATAATAGACAAGAGGTGTAAATGTCGAGAAACATTTTAGCAATGCCGCCCTGGAAGCTACCGCAGTGAGTGCGACTCCGAATACTTCTTTGCATACATTCGTTTTTGTGCTATGGAGCTTGTGCGGGGCAAGCCGTCTTGATGATCGCCCAACGAATGCGTCTCAAACGGATGGGCAACGCTACGCGAGGCACGAGCGCAGATGCCAATGGTCGATCAAGCGGCGGCTCCATGTTGAGCTCAGCGCTCAAAATATCGAGTACTAGATATAAAAATACATCCGGATCTTTTCCAAAGTTACTCTTGAGTGTACTTCAATACAGCAATACAAAAGCGCCCTGTGACAGATTATGCGAATCATACCAAGTGATTAATTTCCCAGGTAGTATCATATCAAAAGGTCAGAGTCTCCCGAAGGTGATGACGCTGTTGCTATTTTCGCGCTTCTTGATGTTTCCACCATAGGCCCACTGAAAAATCCATTGTCAACGATTGAAATAACGATTTTGGATGTTACTCACGTTGAGGAATCCACCATCCCCTGTGCGACGGAATATGCCTTCCCTAAACCAGTATATCTCATATCTTGCAACTAGTTTTAACCCAAGAGCCTAATAGCTTGGATAAAATCTACTCACCCAATGGTCTTTCCGAAGGACACAGGTATCTCTTGGTGACTATGACCCCAGTCTTTACCTCTCTTGCCCTTGAAGTCATAATTGTGTGCCGTATGGCAGACAACGAAGTTGTAGCGTGGATATTTTGACCTGAGCTTGCCAATCATCTCTGAAGTCCATTTACCTCGGAACTGGAAAAGACAAGTAAGAAATAAGATCGAGACACTCAACCACGAGCGGTAGGAACGTACATCTTTGTCCTGTTGAATTCTGCCCTTGATAAGGTCTACAATTTTCATCACCCCTTTTATAATAAGTTTTGCTACTCGAGCAACGTTGCGCTTCTCGACAGTCAGTTCTTCCCATTCGCGCTCCGTTATGTCGAGCGTACGACCGAAATACTCTTCGAAGATGGGCTCATTGTCACGTGGGAACAAGTCGTTGCGCGCTGAAAAACTAGCGCTATTCGCGAGTGTGGCACTGCGCTCCTGTAATTCGTTGAGGGAAAGACGTACAGGCGAAGGAAGACCTGAAACGGTCATCACAATGATGCCGAAAAAAAAGAATAAACAGGTAATAATCTTCATTGAGAAAAGTTGTCGAGGTATATGTCTTCTTTTTTGTTTAAAGTGCACTAAAGACCGGCCTTAACGCGAGGGAGCGACTGGAGAAGGTTTATCAGACCGGCTGATAGTAGTGGAAAATACGATGCTCACAATCCGATCCTTTTATACTTGACACCAACTGCATGCTCATCGGTACACGAGCCCCACTCGAAATAGCTATGAGTCTCTTGCGGCGGGTTTCCTGGAGGAAAATTTACAAATTAGTTGTTCTGTTACAGCTCAAACGGTGATCTCGTATATTGTCCTACACCTCAATTCGCACTGCCCCACACCTATGGTGCGGGCTCAGCTCAATTTTGGCCTTATGCCAAGCTTCCCATAGTGTGTCGCTCGTTGGCAATCGCTGGCTAGTATTTTGATTCTTTGAACCGTGCTGGCACGGACAATTCCACCAGCCCTAAAGTTATGGCAAAATTCTTCTGATCAGCTTCAACGTTCAACTCGAAATAATCGAATATGGACGACGACAGGGAGAGGATTCAGGAAAGCAAGGTGAACATTGGCTGAACCAGACGCGGCGATTAAATCCCTGACTTTGCTTACTAAGCTGTAAGAGTAATAAATTCTGACTAATTATCCCTGCCTGCTGAATATTTAGATTAGATTAGATTATGATCCACTATTTTTACTCTTCCCTCGGTCCACAAAACAGAATGCACTGCGCAGCTTTTTTTCCCGTGCAAGTGTATTGAAACCTCAAAAATTCTCATCATATCCAGTCACGCATGAGAAATATGCTTGGACGTTGACTCTTGAGATGGCAATTCCCGGCTCGCCGATTACATTAACCTTCTTACCGACGCGCAGTAAGCTTTTACTGGAAGGTATATCTACCCCCAGCTATTTCTCATTGTTTTCTTCTTATCCATCCACGCCATAATAATGGACCTAGGTCTTGAAGGTGTCCACGTTCTGATCACTGGTCAGTACCTTCCTCGAAGAGTTCGCGCGTTTAGGTGCCGTGTCCTGATTTCTTTCGGGTGTAGGAGCGAGCGGGGGAATAGGGTTGGAAACTGCAGAACTTTTTTATGGTAAGTGTACAAAGTAGGTTATATCTAAAACTCTAACCTGTAAGAGCTTAGACCAGGGGGCAATTGTTACAGCGCATTACAACTCCAATTTCAAGCCATTGGAATCATTCGTCGACTCACGAAGTCAGGCCATCAAAGCTGATCTCACTAAGGAAGATGAAGTAGAAGAGCTCTTCAAAAAGGCTATTTTACCCTTTGGTGCCATACAGATTCTCGTCATAAACCACGCCATCAGCGTTGTCGAGGACGCAAATCTGTGGGAAATGTCTTACGAGCGGTGGAAGAAGACTATTGATACCAACTTGAATTCTTCCTTCCTGGTGGCGCGAGAATACTTAAAACATTTGAAAACTATGTCTCCTGATATGAAGGAAGAAGCATGTATTATCTTGATTGGAAGCACAGCAGGAAAATATGGTATGATTTCTCTATTCCAGAAAGGTACGTGTGCCTTCACTGACATCGTGTATTTCAGGTGAGGCGGGTCATGCAGATTATGCTGCATCGAAGAGTGGTATGATATGGACCGTCCAAAGCTACCAACGTGTCTAACTTCAAAATCAGCTATGATGTATGGCTTGACCATGAGTCTCAAGAACGAGATCGTGAAGATCGCCCCAAAAGGTCGCGTGAATTGCATAGGACCAGGATGGGTGAGGACGGTACGTGAACGATTCACACTCTGTAAATATTCCCATTTTACTCAACCTTTAACTTTTGGTAATTTGGTAGCCAATGGCCACTGACTCGCTAAAGAATCCACGCACTAAATACAGTGCTTTAGCAACGTAAAAAAAATCATGTTCGATTAATAAAGTCAAAAGTCCCACTAACTTTCATGACTGTATCACTAGCACGCCACTCAAGAAAATCGCAGAACCGATAGATATAGCAAATCAGATTGTTCTGCTTTCCTCGAACAAGATATCAGGGCATGTTACTGGCCAAGTCCTCATGATTGAAGGTGGAATGGAAGGTGGGTCCTCGTCACATTCTGGAAGAACGACATAGGTTTCTGATCTTCGAGAACAAGGTCGATTGTTAAACACTCCTGAGGAAGTCGGAATCAAGTTATAGGGCGGCAAAACCTTCATCAAAAAATAACACCATGAGTCCAAGGAGTCAGATCTTCAGAGTTGTTGCTCTCAAAATAAGTCGACGTGATTATTTGTCTAATATATGACGTATAGCTATCTAAATAATTATCCAGTGTCCATGAATGTCAATTATGCTATGCAAAGGTAAGGTGTCGTCCGTGATTGTAAGTGGAAAAAGAAAGCAAAGTTCGCGTCGCCAATCGTGTCGAGTCACTGTTCTCTAATAACCATACCCTCTCCCTCAAAGGTTAGGTATTGTACCGCTCAGCCTGATATCTCGACTGCTTGCCCCCACGCTCACGCCAATCAGGCCGTCTGGTTTCCTCCAACCCTGCTTCTCCGTATCCCAGATACTTAAATCATACCTGGAAAGAGTGATCGTCACTCTCGCTGTCTCCCCTGGTGAAAGTTCCGTATTTGTAAACCCTCTCAAAACTGAAGGCGGTTCGCCTGATGATTCGGGGAAGTTGAGGTATAGTTGTGGGATCTACGCCGCCCGATGGATTCCAGTGTTAAAATTTCTTTCGCATAAAGTATCAAAGACGTACCTCTCCACCGTATACATCTCCTACGTTCTTGACATTGAACTTCGCTTGATATGCGGGTCGATGTAGCCTGTGATTTAAAAAACCGCGATGTGATAAGACAGAAAGGTTAATCAGTTGGCAACTGTACGGCACGTCGCCTGGTGTTTGGTACGTACCATTTGGCGCGGGATGATCCTTGGCCGAGCTCAGCCACGTCTCCTTTTTCCCAAGCCGATATGGAGGCTTTCTCATCGTCGTCGACCTCCAAAGGCAATTTTGATACCTTAAGTTGGCTGTAGGTGAAATTGGTGTAACTCAATCCGAAGCCGAACTCAAAACGTGGGGTGATCTTGTTCTGTCGAAAAATAAAAATAAGTTAGGGCCTTGATCTCCCTACAAGACCTGGAAAGGGAAGGACTAACAGCGTCGAAGTGGCGATAATCAATATGCAGACTGTTCAAGTAGTTACAATCAAATTTAGGAGAGTTTATATGCTGGCGCTTAAGTATCCAAGATTAGACCACTCACCCCTCAGTATAAGGAATAGTCGCAAATTCTGCGTCATCCGGCTTTTCTGTGATGAGCTGTGCGGGATAATCCTCAAGTTTCTTCGCGATCGTATACGGCAGCCTTCCACTGGGATTCCATTCGCCGTACAAGATATCAACCAAGGAGTTACCAGCTTCCTGGCCTGGCATACCAGCCCAGACCAAGGCAGTCACGTTGGGGTGCTCGATCCACGATTCGAGAATAAGAGGACCAGGACTGCTCACGATGACTATGGTATTGTTATTCTGCCCTGCGACAGCATTTACGAGGTCGTCTCCATTACGCCACGCCGTAAGGTTCTTTCGATCTCCAGGATTCCCATCAACAGTGATGAAGGCCTCCCCACTGTCAGCACTGATGAATACAAGAGCGGTAGAGCGTTTTGTAGCCAGGTTCCCTGCGAGAGGTAGGTCGTAGTCATCTAGCAGATACGATATGCTTGATCGGAACTCGCGAGCTTTTCGTTGAATAGCGTCAAGTGGCTTTTACGGTAAATACAACACAACAGTTAGCAGGAGTCCATTTATCACAGAAAAAGAATAGGGCCTACAGTGACAAGGTAAGTAAAGTTGGAAGTTCCAGACCCCCAACCGATTCCTAGGACGCCATCTAATCCACCCTGGTCGAAAACAAGCAGCACATGAGAACAAAGTCAACAAGTTTCTAGATATTACGACATACCTGATCGGCAAATTGATTCGGCCCCGCCCTTCCAGGACCTGCAGCGCTTCCAATAATCGCAATGTTTCTATCCTTCTTACCTAACGGCAGAGCACCCCCGACGTTCTTGAGTAAAACCATACTCGCAGCTCCGAGTTTCCGGACAAGCTTCCAATGGTCTTCCTGGACATCGACGTGCTCGTTTGTCTCCTCCTCGTCAGGCTTGAATGCGTCGAAGTTTACAGTGGGGTATGAAGGATCATCCTGTCGAAGGAGGTAATACGATGTCAGAATTCTGGTCGCCATGTCGTCGAGACGGGATTCTGGGATAGTGCCGTTGTTGACATAATCCACCAAGGTGGATCCCCAGTAAGATGTTCCCGAATTGAATGTAATGTCTCCTGGCATCGACATCTATGACGAGAACGAAGAGTAAAACGGAGTGAGAAACAGATATGGCCTTAATGTTGCGAAAATAAAGCTCACATCTAGGCCAGTTACTGCAGACATCGTTGAATGTTGTCTATTCAAGTGATGCTATGTGAGTGTCCTGACGGTTAACTCTCAAAAAACTAAGCGTACGCAGACCAATCACTCATGATATCTGTGGTCCCGAGGTGTGCTTCAGATATTCATAGGAATAAAACAAAATGACGTACATCCTTCAAAGCCGTACTCCTTCTTCACAAGTTCATTCATAACCTTGTCATTCTCGCAAGCGTATGTACCATTGACCAAATCTATTGCCTATATCAAGGATACATGTTGAGCAATGGAAGAGCACAAAACTCACTGTAACTGCACATAATGCTGGCCACGCCAGCCATTATGCTCTTCAAAAATGGATGTCCATATAACTCATGTGCAGATCGATCGTCGATTTCTGAGCTCGAGCTCGTCCGGAATATCTCCTGCTCACTATGAAGGAGTAAATTGAATCAGATCCAACGCATAAGTTGTCATTTAGAAATAAAATTGCCCCTCACTTTCCCATCAAATGCTTCGCACATGCCTGGATCCCAGCTTCTTGCATACCCAATATCGTCTCATACGACGCTTCACCTGCTAGGAAAGGATCGGCTCCAAAGCCCTCCCAGTTTCGGCCTCCTTGTGGTAAGCGGCCCAGGTTCATCATTGGTCCTAAACCGACATGAACACCTTTTCCCTTAAATTCCCGGCCCATGAATAAGCCTCGTCGGCGAATTAACTTGCGGTTAAAGCTGTTCATTGGTTAGCCTTGTAGAGCATGAGCATAGCGAAGGTGCGAGCGAGCTCACGATGCAGCGGAATTCACTCCAGTGGGAAAGGTAGTAACATAATCTGCGAACCTAACGCCTAGTGGAGAATCCTTTACCGTGTTAATAAGTCGATTAGACTTTTCCTAACCAGTGTTAGAAAATAGGACGTACCTCGAGACATAGGCCAGGCCATCCATCCCGTCCATCTGTAGGTTCTATTGGGGGTATGTTACCCTATAACATCAAGTCAGAATTTACATGTAGCACAGAATCGAAGTTGACGCACGACACAGCGGCCTCCCATCCATCCCACGCCAGTGGTAACGTTAACCTTTTCTTCTAGTGAGAATTCAGCGACCTAAAAAAATTGTAAGCTTTCCCGAAGAAATCTCCGTGTCACTGCCAAGACAGTCGCTGTCAATACATCAAACACGATGCATGGGCGGGTGTCATGTCCGTTCGATAGTCATCCAAAGTTGCAGTTACCTTTGCTGTTGCTTTCTCGGTCGCTGCTTTCCATGCCGCCTCAAAGTCTGGTATAACATTCGTGCTTACTTCTACCTGTCCATTGAGGGGTTGAGTTACGGTGATGGAGAGAGCATCGATACGAAGACGGTTCGCTGCGTTCACAACACACCTTCGGTGGGCTACTGGGATCCGCTACAAGAAAGTGCTGCTCATGTGTAGGGAGGACGTCTTGTGCGAGGACGTAAGAAAGGATGACGGTAGACTGCCAGAAAATGGCACTTTTCTTGATATAAACCATCGAAATGGCTGTAGTAAAGAAAGAATGGTATTTTGTAAAAGTCTGCGGTAGTAGCAGCGCCCAATGATGTATGTGCATGTATATATCATCGAAGGCATGCTTGGCCCGCGTGTAACCCAAATGAGAAGTAGGGTGATTCAGACCACAACATAGTCTATAGCTTCCATGCCACAGTCATTCCGCCCGAAATTCTTCCACTGCACCTGCGGAGTACTCGACGCTCAATGACAACCGCCATAAGTGGTCGCTTTGAACGCAATCACTGGCTTTTTAAGTTGAAAATGCAAGCGCTCCAAGAAATTTGAAAACCATCTCATGGGATTGTTTGATAGTTGGAGTAGATTCCGAGTGCATAGGCGAGTGCTATGTTCAGTAATTCCGAAAGGAGTCGTCCATATGAAACAGTCGCGAGAAACGCTGAGGCCTAGGTGCAGAAAGAAAAGACGGGAAACTCGGTAGACAACTGCGCAACACCGGGGGTCCGGCCTGGTTCGGCATTGCCGAGCTCAAGTAAATAATACTCCCGTGGTACAAATTACATCTAATCTTATCAATAATCAGGCTTTTTTAACTTTAAGTTGGACACGAGCATGTGACTTACATTTATTTAGTCGGGACTCGGCAGGCCCTACCCTCGACATCTTGGTTTTTAACGTTCACGCTGACCTTCGATTCAAGCCTGCTCAGCGCTGCTAGGAGCATCTGTTTCTCCACCATCATATGCAAAGAAGACGCCTATGCTTTTGTTAGGAATAGCGACAGGATGAAGGATCCTGAAACGCAATTCCCAAGCAAACTTGACCTGTCTGGTTCAGGAGCTCCGCACTCGGTCGTGGAATTGAATCTGAAGGTATACCCTTTAACATCCCTATGCAGGCATATTATGTGCTCAGCCATTTTTTGAGGACTTAGAACTTCTTCCTATGGCACTCTTGAGAAATCTCAGTGCTTTTAACCTTAAATCACAATAAACCAGCCGGATTCAATTGGATTGAAGAAATGAATGAATGAATGATGCTGCGGATAAAAGGAACGCCTGATAAAGATTTGAGCTGCTAATCCCTCCTGGCATCCGCTGCCGATACCAACAACTATGCCTTGAATTCCATTCGCTCCGTGGATTCGATATGCAAATGTGCCTCTTCTTTCCAACTTGAGATCGACGGTCCGGGAGGTTTTATTCCTGGACATGCTCCCCGCATTGCCCCGGAAGCTTGCATGTGGCATTGATTGAAAGTTTAATCGACTATGAAACTAGACCCATCGGACGAAGACGAAAATGTTGACTGCTCTCTGTCTCAGTGCACAAGTTCAAGCTTATTGGATTCACTCGCGACGGTTTTATACATATCTACTAGGATACCCATGGAAATACAAGCTCCAATTGTGACCATACTTGGCCCCGCCAAAAGGAGCGATATTTAACTATGGCACGGTGAGCAAAACTTACGATAAACCGGTCCGTTAAGTTGACATACCTAAAGTTATTGCAGATACTCCTCGAGCTCATTCCTCGTAATACCAAGCTTATATCAGGCAGATAACGTTCTCCCAGGACAATTCCGACGTCTTTCCATGTTGAAAGGCGCTTGAGAACTGAGAAGTATGTGTACAATACTCGTAAATGGAGGATATTTCTATCATATAGTTGTGTCGACTGGAATTTCGGAAAATAAGTTCACCCTCAATTACAGCATTCGGTGGCGACGGTGGCATTGTGGCTGGGATCTAAGCAGCAGCCGTAGGAAGATAAAGACAGTCATCCCACCGCACTGCCTCCTATTTTCTCTTGAAATCGATATAAAGAAGACTCAAGGAAATACAATCGAGGCGTTGCTGAAATATCAATATCCTCGAAATGCTTTCAATCTGGGTGCACACGTTACTGCTACTAGCTTCTATAATAGTAGCAAGTGCAAGCGGTACTGCACCTGTAGTTATCGTTGGAAAATCTTCCATCGTGGGTGCAACATTCGAGCCTTCCAACGTCGAATTTTTTGGAGGTACGATGGTTTCCAAAAGTAACTTGCGCAACCGCTTAGACTCTTTTTCACCTAGGAATTCCGTATGCTAAGCCGCCGTTGGGAGAACTACGTCTGCGACCTCCAGTTCTCTTGCAGGATGTACCTGTGAAAGTGCTGGATGCCAAAACCTTCGGCCTTGCCTGTCTTCAACCTGTTTGTCGACTGTGGATATCAGAGTCTTTAGACATCGATCTAATCGTTTATTTCAAAGGAAATTCCTGCAGATACTGTCTCCGAAGATTGCCTTACATTGAACATCTTTCGGCCTGCACCAAAGACAACCAACTCGAACCTCCCTGTCATGGTTTGGATTCATGGAGGTGACTCTTCATTTTCTCTTGACCTCGGTTACTGCTCTAATGCCTGATGGTTGTACTTTTCAGGCGCATTCTTTGGTGTGTACCGGGTCTATCCTACAAGCTCTCGTACGACTGAGAAACGTATTTCCTTCCACTTAGTCGGCAGCTCTTCTCTGTATAATGCTACCGGAATAGTCGTCCATTCTATGAGCAGGGTATGTTCTTACTAAGGTGGGCCCTAAAGTCTGTCGTAAACCTGCTATTTCAGGGTACTCCGGTCATTGTCGTCAGCATCAATTATCGCCTTGGTCCATTAGGATTTCCCCAAGGAATCGAGGTTGGTCAGGCCGGAACGGAAGTTATGAATTTAGGGCTACAGGACCAATTAGCTGCTTTACAATGGATTCAAAATAACATAGATAAATTTGGCGGAGATAGAACTAAGGTATACTTCCTCATCATACGTTGAAGTTATTTGAACTTGATGATATTTCAGGTTACGCTTTTTGGCGAAAGTGCGGGTGCTTATTCGATCAACATTTTGTTTCAACATACGAAAATAAGGAGTTTGGCTCATGCAGGTGTAAGCTAAATGTCAAATAATCTTTCGTAAATTTCTCAGACCAATAATCAGATCCTTGAATCAATGGGAGTTTTACCAATATTCGGTCCTGAACGGTCTGAGGCGATTTGGCAACTATATGTCGCTGCAGTGCCGGGTTGTGAATCAGCCGGCCAGACAAATTCAACGATTGCATGCCTCCGGAAAGCCAGTTCGAAGGAACTATTGCAGGCATTGATTACTGCAGGGTTGATGTTCGCCAATTCCACTGTTATCCAACCCGTTCTCGATGGACCTAATGGTCTCCTTGTCGGTCGTCAGTCTCAGGTTGTCCTTAACAAAGCAAAGTTGCCAATTATAATGGGCACTAACCTTGACGAAGGGACTCTATTTATCGATCAGAATGTGAATTCTGTGGAGCCGATATTTAATTTTCTCAACGGTTCTACTAGCCCACCTCTCGTCAGTCAAGAAGAACACCTTCGAGTGGTGGAGCGAATATTGGAGCTTTACCCTGACATTCCTGCTCTTGGCTCGCCTTTCGGGACTGGTAACGATACCTTCGGTTTAAACAGCGAATTCAAGAGATTTTCCGCCATTTGTAAGAAACTTCATGATTCGTGGTATTCATGATTTTCAACTGTTGTGATTTATTTGAAGCCGGAGACTTTGTTTTGCAAGCACCACGACGAACTTTCACGCATGCGGCAAGTGCTGCTGGGGTCAAGGTCTTTGCGTATCTTTTCACAGATCGAGATGGAACTATAATCCCCGAGCTCATAACTTCTCCTCCAGCCCCAGGTTCTCTTGGAGGTGCGTATATTTGTGACTTACTTCTGATCAGTACTAACCAACTTCTGTTCTTTCCGTTGCCAGTCCCACATACTTCAGAAATTTACTACGTCTTCAATATCTTGGCTAATCGAACCCCAAACGCAGTGGGTTTGAGTAGCATAATGCAAGATTATTGGATATCCTTTGCCGTGAGTTTGAATCCGAATGACAATCACGGGAATGTCAGCCGTATGTAAATTTTACTTGTTGCAAGGAAGTGGCCTGATTATCTTTAAAGGGCCACGATGGGAGCAACACACTCCTGAGAATCAAGTGAGTTGCGTACATACATGTATAACCATCCCAGTTGAATGAATGTTGATTCTTGTGATAGATACTCCTCGAACTCAACGGGCACAAGTCAAGCATGATTCCAGACACGTTCAGAGAAGGACAAATAGCCTTTATACAAGAGCATCCGGACGCACTCCACGTCTAATATCCCTAATGCCCAAATCCCACCCTATAGGTAAGGCAGAGCCACAAATACTGCCACGAAGTTTTTTTTGGAGTCCGAGAATTATGACCAATGAATATTATCGCTTATGATCCTATCTTACATTGAATACAAATAGGGATGAAAAATGTGTGTGTCGCTTGAAGTTATAACAGCTTGCTCGATGCAGCAGGAGCCACCTTCCTCTTAATCGTTTTAAAGATGTATAAAGGTAACGCGCTGATCGCAACAATGACTGCCACTTTCCAAGCGAATGGCAATGAAATAACGAAAGATAGGTCTTTTGAAAACAGATCGAGTCAGGACAACAATTTCAAAGGAGACGTAAGAATTCCTCACCGAAGTATTCTGGAAGGAATGCCATGCTGAAGATATAGAAAAACAAGGTAGAGATCTCGGATACGACCATGTAGACATGCCTAGAGATAAAATGAGCATGTGAGAAATAGGGGAAAATGAAGGGACCTACCATGTTGTAATTTCTAGCGCGACCATGATGAGTTCATTCAGGATGAGAGCGGTAAACGAGATGGAAACGATATGAAGGAATTCGTTCTCAAAAAGAACAAGAGACATAATCATGATGGCAGCGCCTAAGAAAATGTACCCTGTAAAATTCCGGATTGCTTTGGAATTAAATGCGTGCTAACCTTGATACAAGCTGATCATTAACCATTGGAAGAAGGTTTTGAACGACAAAGCACGACCCTAGAAAGTCAGGAACGGTTAGTTTACAACCCCATTGTGTAAAGAGGTCTGAAACAAACCTTTGTCAGTTCCTTGTACAACTCCGGATAGAGCAACGCAAGGTCCTCGCTGACATCTCTATCCAGGACTAACGAAAAGACGGGAGCCATTGTGTATATCGTAGCGTAGCCGACCATTAGCCACCCTTGGTATAATGCGATAGGAGCGAAATAGAAGATGGCAGAGAAAACAGCCTGCATAATCGAGATAATCAAACCACGGTGAATGACAAACTGTGCGAGCTTGGCTGAGCGACGGTACGAATTACGTCCATGCCATAATAACAGCTTCGTCAAGAATGAAAACTGAGTGACGGAGAAGTCCGCTGCAAGTGAGGCCTGCTTTCCTTCCTTACCGACGATTCCGACACCTGTTTATCGGATAGGTTTAGCATACACACAGGCAGGGTGGAAGGGATGCCCACTCACCAACGTCGGCAGCTTGGATCATGCTCACGTCGTTACCACCATCCCCTATACAGCATACCCGCTTCTTCGTAAATTGACGAATTAGCCGAGCGACGTCAGCCTTTTGAGTAGGCGAACACCGACATGCCACCACCGCAGAAAGTTTGGTAGCGATTTCGATGAATTCGTTTTTGAACAGGTTTAAACAAAGCTAGAAGAAAGCATAAAAAGGATGATTATGATGAGTAAAATAATTATTCCTACCTGTAGGGACTCTCCGTCGATGACGAGGCAACAGTCAAGTTTATTCTGCAGGAAATCAAGCTGATCCCGGATCTGATCACTGGTTTGCACTGTTAAAAAAACCAAAGCAAAGTCATCAGACAAGTAGTGGAATCATACAAGTAATAAACGCACGTTTGGCCATTTCATGAATATATTGCCCTCTCGCCACCAACTTCGTCGAAATGGCAATACACCTAGCGGTCTCAACTTTGTCTCCGGTCAACATCCATATCCGTATTCCAGCATTCCTGAGGAGTTCCAAAGTCCCCTTGACATCGTCCTGTAATTTATCTTCGACGCCGGTCAGCCCCAAAAGTTCCAAATCGTGTTCAAGGTATTTAGCAACAACGTTGGCCATGGCATCATTTCGTCCTTCGAGGCTGATGGATGCTTCGTGGTATGCGTTGACAAACTCGTTATACAATGTTCCAGAAATACGTTTGCGGGCCATGACGAGTGTTCGAAGACCCTCTCGTGCCATGTTAGCGGTTTCTTCCTCGAGCCAGTCGTTCTTTTGAACAATTTTTGCCATGACCACGTCAGCGCCCTTCTGCAAGAACATGATTTCCCCAGTTTGTGCATCTTTAACGACAATGCCCATTCGCTTGCTCTCTGAAGTGAATGGAAAGATATTGAGAATGTCGTAAGTCAAAGTACCGCCAGTTGGCGTCGTCAGTGATATGCGAGTACGATCTCTAAACGTTAATGTCAGTCCGACGGAAGCAGTCCAAGTAACTATAGCCACTTCATCAGGAGAAGAAGCTTGATAAGTTACTGTTCCATCGTCGTTTGTGACTGGAGTCACCTAAGATATAAAAACAAATATTAGTGAGGACAGAATAAAATGAAAATTGTCCAGAGAACTTACATTGTGACACAGCGCCAAGCTCAGAACAACGTCCTTGACTCGCGACGACATATCTCGTCGTCCACGAGCAGCGAGCTGAGCACCGGTGGCAATCGACCCTTGTCGGTGATGCTCGCCTGTCGAACCAAAAGCGACAGCCAGTTGATGTGCGATCTCATCCATGGAATCGGAACCATACGACATCGTACCCATGTGCAATTTCTTCATCTCCATCTCTAATAAAGATCCGAGTAAGATAAATGGATCAAGTCCGCAGAAAAAAGCCAACCGTTTTGCGTAAGAGTTCCAGTTTTATCGCTAAGAAGGTAGGTGATTCGTCCCAATTCTTCCGGAAGCGTACTGGTCCGAACAATGGTTTCTGGGATTTCGGAGTCGTTCATGATCTGGTGCGCATATAATGTCTTACCCATATCAAGATTGACGCGAAGACTAAGGAGGTGTTAATCCCAGAAAAGAATAAAGAAAATGAACTGACCTGATAGGAATAATCGAGGAGAAGAGGATAAGGAAGCGGAATACGTAAACATACCACTGTCCTCTGAACCCATTCAAAGCAACGAGGACTAATGACAACGCAAACGTTACAGCGCAGAGAATCTAGAGGGTTATGAGACTTCTGTCGTTGAATATGACATCCATGACATACCTTTGATAGTCTGTTAATTTCCAAATCTAACAATCCCATCTTGGTTTCAGGATGACTCGTGTTCATCACCGCACGCGTTTCCGCGCCGGTATATATGACGAAACCTACAGCAGAGCCAGCTGCCAAGACTGTGTTTGACCATAATACATTTTCCACTGTGAGGGGCGAGACACTGGGAGGAAGGGGGTGTAAAGGAACTGAGCTATCGGGCGATGACGAAGCTACATGTTTGTTGAGAGTGAGGGTGCCAATAAAGGAGTGAATGTCTTTAACTGGGGCGTCCGCTGCGATTCATGTGAGCAATTATGCGAATTATTCAACATGAAAAAATAAATTACTTACCATAAATCTCCGCATCTATTCTTACCAAGTCACCCTCATCCATCTTCTGACATTCCGGAACAGCAACGCGCAACTTCCAATCCGTTTCTCCATCTAGCTGGTCCGTACGGATAAAACAAGTACCCGACGATTCTGACGTGTGCAACAAGACCAAGTCCGCCGGTACTCTCTGATTTTTCTCCAGAAGTATCAGATCGCCAACCTTGAGTGCAGACGAAGGTACTGATCGCGTGTTTGCATGCGTGTTCAAATATGCTTGCTCGGCGTCTGACTCTGAGGTTGTAGGTGGGGTCAGGACAAGATAACGCTGAGAGTTTGCTTCCCGATCCCGCAGGTGCCGTTTGTAGTCATCGTAAGCCTCCTTCCCCATCGTTACACACAACACAAAGGCGAGTGGTGCGATGTAAGTCACAATAAAACCTAATAATGTTTAGTACACATAGGATGAGACAGTAAAAGCTAAACCTACCAATCTTTAGCGCAGGGACAAATTGAGAGAGGGCGACAAGGAGAAAGTATAGGTTATAGAAGTACTTAAACTGTTCGTAGAATACTATTGGCAGGAAAGTGAATGCGTTGTACTTTTGGTTTCGAACGATGTTGGGAGGGTATCGTGATTGAAGCTTCTCTGAGTTGTAATTCAGCAGGGACGGAATTATATTTCATGTTGTCACATACCTGGAGCATTGAATGGTATCGTCCTTGATTTGTCTTTTCCTCCGAAACCTGGGCTCTTTGGAGGGGCGCTTATCTGGCAAAGAAACAGTCAGGAGAACTTCCAGGCACACATTCTGTCATGATTACGCACAGGTGAACTAGTTCTCATTTCCTCGAACTCGTCTACATGCCCATATGATGAACTCGACCCTAAAAGCCTCTCTTCCTCGTCAGGGTCATCCGCGTAACGTTCATTCCGTCTCCCGAGGATGTTTCGGCGTGAGGCCACGACAGCTTTTGTGGTTGAAGTAGGGGGCATGGTGTCTGTATCCGGAGAAGAAAGAGTAATCGATGTTCCTTCCTCAGCTAGCCGTTGGTACTTGGATTTCCGCAATTTCTTTAGTGGGATGCTATCCGACATGAACTAAGCAATAGACAGCTTGCTGAGTGTAGCCTTTTCTGCAAGGGCATAGGTTGATAAAGAGCACACATTGTAAGCAGTGTTAATCTTACTATGAAGAAGGCACTAAACTGGCAGGTAAGTCATAAAATAGAGTCAAGTATGAATTGAGTAGGATGTTGTATAAGTAGCACGCGAAGTTCGTCAGAACTGTGCACTTCTCGTTGTAGCGAACACGGGGCACTACCAAATCTGGTGAGCGGCGAGCGGCGAGCCGTGTTGTAATTATTTGCTCGTATTTGCATTGCACTCCGTCGCTCTTGTGGGCGTGCTGCCTGTTTGAAGTTTGAACTTCGATCCTGCGCTACGGCGAAGCCCAAGTAACTTACACAAATGAGTCACAGCTGACCCTTATGAAAGGACAACTCCTTCTAGGGCTCTTGCCTGTTATCTTCCTTAATCAATCCCCCATCCCCCGTCAACGGCGAACGCGCTGAACTTGTACCGAACTGCCTTGCTTCTGCAAGTCTTTGGTATGGCATTCTTTTATATCTTTTCATCCATGGAAACACCTAGATTCGCTTGATTCCTTAAGTCTATTTTGAACTAGCTGTTATTTGAGTTCGTCGGAGCCCTTACTGTCGCGTGCTTTTTTTTTTTCAAACGGTGGTAAATTTTATAAAATGTAAAGCCACATCCGCAAACGCACTGGCCGCAGATTCTTCCGACTAGACTTGTCAGTTCATTACTGCGATCAAACTACGAGAGCTCGATAAACAGCGTCCGGCTTTTCAAACTCTACTGCTTCTCAAATAATTGACAAAGGGAACGAATTGTCCCAACAAGGCAAATCATCAACCAAGTCGAAATATTGGGCCAAATCGGTCAAGTCATGGATTGGATCAGGAGCTCTTGATTTCGATAAACGAGAATCCTCAACTCTCTGACCTCGAGCTTTTGCTGCAACGGACAAAAAGTATCCCAGCTCTACTCAAGAAATAGCAGGAGGATGTGCCAATGCACCGAAAGAGCATATGCGGCACGGTAATGAGCACTCTGATGCAGTGAAACTACTTGGGAGTCTCTTTGACGAATGGCTTGCAAGCGGCGATTCGGGTAATCGGAAGCACCAGGTCGGCGGATTTGGCAAAGGTTTCGACGTCGTTCCAGTCACGCCAGTCTCACAAGCCTTGACATATCGGATGTCGGAAGAACGAAAATGTAGTGAAAAAGGGATTTTTTTTCCCGTTGCCTTTGATGAACCCTCTATCCATGCCCAAGTTCCGAAGACATATCTGGAAGACCTTTCAAATCCGAGGAATCGCTCATAGCACCCAAGAAATTGTGCAAAGATGTCAAGGAGTTCAGTTACGTCCTACAGCATGAAAGGGTTACTATCGATGTCGTCGAAGTCGCGATACAGGGTATTCTCAAGTCAGGACCAAATTATAATGTATGAAGAAAAAAGTCTATCATGAAAGCTTCTCAAGGGAATCCTATAGTACTTGTGGAACACTTACAGGTGTGTTGAAAATGCGCATGGCAAGCCTGTATTTATGGAAACGGCGAACCCGAGCAAGTAAGCACCATATCTGATGGAATCTTGCCATAGTCTCTCATAGAGGTTCGAAGAGCCCTTACAGATCCGGACATCACGAACGCTTTATTCTTGTACTTCGTAGTTTCTTCAATAGCCAAGCTTGGATTCCATTGAGAGCCACCGACTCACAAAGATAAGGAAACCACGACCGAGCAGCTACGGGGCAACCAAGGCAATAAATCCGAAAGAAACAGGATTATTGTGGATCCGAACTTGATTGCAGTTGTGCTATTATAGATATGTATAACTTGAATGACAATTGAAAGTTACGTATGATCGCGATCTTCCTTAGGTGGCCTCTAGAAACGGAAAACATTAAACAAAGAAATGAATTCAGAAAGAAAGTTCTGACTTTAGTCATCACCCAAATATCGAAACCCGTGGCTTCCTCCCCAAATGCCTTCACCCCTAAGACATTCGATTTTCCTCGGCCCAGCCTGACAGGCTTGGAATGCTACTAACGAGTCAGAAAATGGTGACACAATACAGGTTATAACATACATTAAATCCCAGGTGGTCGTATTGGTTTCGACTCTTGGAAGTTGTAGCTTCCAAGACGAAAGTAGCGTTGGGCGAGTGTAAAAATGCCTCGCGCATTAGGCATGATAGATGGCCTACAAAAGAAAAGATTTCAGATTATTGTACGTTACTTCTTCAAAAAGAGGTCTCGCCTTTTCCTTGATGCTCAGGTATTGTATAAGTATATTGCAGATACCACGAATCGTGCGGTGAATCCGCCCAACAATTTTCCGCATAGAACTTTTTATATGCCTTCTCGCATGTATCATGATATCCAAAATTAATTCTCTTCAAAATACCAAAAAAAAAGTTGATGTTAACATTTACTCTACTAGATATAGAATTGCTCACATTGAATCCTTCCGAACCCCATCTCCAAAGGACAGAAAGAGCTCCGCTCTTCACGATTGTAGGCACCATCCAAGCAGCCAGCCGTTTATGAGGAGGATACCACGCCGCCGCAGCCATAATTTTCTCTCCTTCATTTACAGAGGGATCAACAACAACCGTAATTCGTCCCCCAAGGAGGATGCATGCCTTGGTAAGGAAATAATAGTGATCCCTCACAACCATACAAACTTTTGCATCTTTATCTAGGTCCAGTGGTGTCTAAGAGTCATGCATTAACATTTGATTGTATCGTCGAGGCTTTCCTAGAACTTACTTTTGAGACATTGCCGAAAAAGTTCATGACCGGATCGTCTACAAATGCAAGGAGGGCACCATTCGCAATTTCTGTTAAATCGTCCAGTGTAGCAAGCCTGATGAAAACTCCCGATGGGTTGCTGGCCAGCGTATCCGTCATCATGGTAAGTGTATGGATTTTAGTGCTGCGGATCTGATTCAGTGGAACTTTCCCCTATGTTGGAACTTGAAGTCCTGGAATCAACTTGAGTTTGACGAAACGCGTGTGATTATATGGGTAAGTAAAAATATCACACTCACTGCGATCATACGTCAGTGACAAAAGGATTTTCGCAGGGTACTCCGGGGTAAAGAGCACTCATTTCAAAAGCCCAGGAAATCTACTATAAAGGCCTAGAAGGCATGTGCAAATGCTTCGCGAACAAGGACATGAAACCTAGAAAGTACACCAATATCATGTTCGTTTCACGTTTTCAAACTGTACCTTTACCTGGATGCTCCGGTTCCGTGAAGGCGAGGAAAAGATACCACGAACCATCAGGAAACTCTTTAGATCCTGATTATTTGTAACATTCCCTGATCTGCTTCTCCACCGTGACTTCTGTCCCGAAGTCTACGACGACTCTCTATGAATGATAATCTTCTTGAGCAAAGAGCCGCGTGGAGTAAAACGGGCATGAGTACCTTTACGCTCGTGAAAGCCCCCATGTCCAAAACAAGGAAACGAAGCCCGACTGCAACAAGGTCAATATTCTTCAACTGTCAGTCGTTTGCCAGGCGGAAACCACATCGTTCCTGCTGGTACACGTTCGTCTCCGAACTTTTGCGAGGAATCTACGACCAAGATGACTCTCTCTCCAAGTAAAATGGACGCGTTGACCAACAGTTTTCCAAAGGCTCTTCTACCCGTGCAAGCATCGATGTCCTTGGTCATGTCGAGCATCTTTGGATTCAAATGATAGTGAGTACATTTTCAGTTTTGAATAGATGGATTGAATGGCGCGTACATGTAATATATTGCAGAAGAATTTGAATTCAGGATCCTCTAGCATTGCTCGAAAATAGGAGATCTGACACCTTATCAATGTCTGCAGTCGTCACGAACCTTTAGTTGGTCTTGACTATTGAGGGGTTATGTTGCGCAAGAGGTTCGTTTCTGTGAATTGAGAATAGTGGGTCTGATTTATGCATGTTTTGTTTATATCGTTGTCGGCCAGAACGAGAAACCGGAACGAGTTATGAGCGCCTGCCAAGGGAACACTAACCATCCACTGTCACGGATATGGCCAGTCGACCAACGTCACGGTGCAGGAGACAACGACGTTTATGAGTCATAACTTTGTCCTCTCTCAACAAACAACCAATTGATTAGGAGTGGAACACGTTTCATCTACTTTCCTCATTGCTCCACCTTTTTCCAGACGTATATACACAAGTTTTTCATAAACCTCTTGTTATTGGACACCATCGGCGCTAAAAACCCCAAAACCTCATTTTTTGAGGAACTACTGATATTGAACATCATGATCAGGCTGTTGGATCCTCTTTCTTCCTCTTCACTGATGGCCACTATTGAAAATCACAGACGATTATTAACGCAGTACATTCCACTTCCACGGTGCGAGAGTCGCTTACCCTAACCATTGCCCAACATTCGACACCAACAGCAACTTCACCTGAAGCCGTTAATCCTTGCGCATCTGCCTTACCATGACCAATAATAATAGGTGTTGGTTGCTGATAAGTCGCAAAATACTGTTAGATTCACACACACACAATATATACAACAAACAAATATACCTCGAATCCTAGATGAAGATATCGAGCCCGCGACTTGGGAGTTGTTGACTCTAACGTGAAAGCGCAATCTGGTGCATGTGCGAACGCCTCGCGCAAAAGAAGCGACAAATACCCTAGAGAAAATAAAAAGGAAATTGAAATCAGGACTTATTTTTCATACAACGGACGCAGACATGTCATACCCTTTCCTTGGTGATCAGGGTGCGTAAACGTCATTTGAAGGTACCATGAGTCCATAGGTGATTCTTCAGACCCGCATGCTTTGTAGCATTCGTTTGTACTGATTTCAGAAGGTCCTTCATAATCATTGAAGATCCTCTACAGGTTTATTCAGATTTATCAGCGACCGCAACAATCTAAATAATCTTACTGGGCAGAAGATTGATATTACCACTCACCCAAAACGTCCCCATGCCCCATCTTTGAAGAACAGACAACATCCCTGCATTATACAACATGTGTAGCTTCCATTTGCCCAGACGTTTCTGAGGTGGGAGCCACAAGCATCCCGCCCGAATATTCTCTTCATTGTCAACGACAATCGTAATCCTTCCTCCACTATTGACGACAGCATTGACGAAAAATGAGTGGAGCATCGTGCGGTCTTCATAGGCCTTTAAATCGTCTTTTACATCAAATAACTATGGGACATCCTTTAGCTGGGATCTTGCGAAGGGATAACAATTGGATGTGCGTACCTTGGCCGTACCAGTGAAATAATTAACAAGAGGATCATCCGCGAAAGCCAACATGGAGATTTCTGCAACTCTGTTGTAGTCATCTGGCCTTGCAACTCTAATGCAGACGTCTGAGTGGCTGGCAGCCATATTGTGTGTATGGTTCTATAAAAATACTGCGACGGGGAAAAAAAAAGGGGGGAAAGAGAGAATTACTAGCGATTGTTATAAAAACCAAAAGAAAAACTCATTTTTTCTTTTGTATGGCTTGAAAGTCACCGAGTGGCAAATTGTTGAAGAGATTCCAAGCCTTTTTAGGTCCTCTTCGGCATTTCGGCATTCCGAATAGTCACTGAATGCGCTCCTGTTGACAGGCGCCTAACTACTCGATTACAGTGAGGTGACTTATGCACCAACCAAAGGCTGTTAATATCATTCAATTATATGTAAGGCCCCCTAATGATCCTGTTAGCTGGAGGCTGGATCCCCGCTCCTGCTGCACCGGTAAAGAAACTAAGATCAGATAACTTTGTATATACCCCTCCGTTCCTTGACTCGGCCCATTATAAAGGGAGACTGGTCATGCGAGAGTCCGATCATAGATAATGCATAGAGAGGCAAGGGAAAGCAAAAGGTCAAGTAGGATGTCATACTTGACATGACTGAAGTCTGGTGGGGGCATGATGTGAGGAATGTAGGGAGTGAGAATATGCAATTGGATTCTATACGATACTTCGACAAAATGCTCTAACGAATCATAGACCCAACTCGTCAGCGTAAGGAAGTTGGGACTCTCCAATGGTAACGTATGTGGGCTTAGCGTTGAGGAGAGCTGCAGCGGTCTAAAAGTTGTGTCAGGAGAAGAAGAAAACAATCCATAATGTAGACTGACCTTGGAGAAGGCAGATGCAGAAACGTTGTCCAAAGCAGACAGGGTGGAGTCAAGGGAAGTGACAGAGTCCGAGAAGATCTTGAAAAGAATTGTTTAGTAAAAGGAAGCAGAAATATAGAAGAGGAGCCTTATGCACCTTTGAGCTTAGAGCGTTGACAAGGCCTTCACGGGTGTCGACGGCACTTGCAGCAGTGAATTTGGCTTTGCCAATAGCAGCCTTCAACTCCTCCTCCTTGATACCCTGGGCTGCAGCCTTGAGAACAGAGACGGCAGCCTTTCCAGCTTCCTTCACACCGGCGGCGGTTGTTCCTTGGATGAGTAATCCGAACAGGGTGGCATCGGAGTAGGGAAGGTAAACAGGTTGCACAGAAGTACCTTCAGGGAGGGATGAAAGGGGGGAGAGACCCTTTGACCACTTGACGGAAGGAGCAGGTGAAAGGTGGGCAGCAAGAGCAGCGAGCTCGGCAGAAGAATTGCCAGTGGTTCCAAATCCAATGAATGCGGTCTGGGGTCCTCCGTGACCTTCAAGGCGTGTCTCTCCACCAAAGTATTTTGATACTGAGGAGGAAGTTGCAGGGCCTGCAGAAGCGTTAGCAAAAGCCTTCTCGACAAGGCTGCTGAGCGTTGCGGTGTCAATGCCAGTCCCGATGACAGCAATGTTGCCCTTAGTAAAGGCAGCGGAAGCGTACGACTTGATGTCAGCGACGCTGATGTCGTGGTGAGCTGGGGCAAACAACGATGAGCCGAGTCCAGAACGGAAGGCAAGCGTGTGGGCAATATCAATGGCGCGAGATGCTGGGTCGTGGGCAGCGGCTTCAGTCTCAGACGATACCAAGGGAGCGACGTATTCCTCGAATTCGTGACGGGTGAACTTGGCGGAGGTGATGAATGAAGTGAGGACGTCAACGAAATATGGGCTGCACATCTTTTGTTCAGGAAAAATCAACATGAAAGCGTTCACCACTCACGCATCCCCCCTCAAGAACTCTGCAGTCAAAGCAAGGTGCTCCCGTCCTAGGGTGGAATACAAAACCCCGCCATAAAGTTCACTTTCGCGAACAGTTCCAATTGCTGACCGTGTTTTTGTGCTCTTTTGTACAGCTAGTCAGACGTCTTACACCACCCGAGCTTGGTTTTGGCGTACCTTAAATGCGAAGTTCTTGAGAGCGTTAGCCACACCATCCTTGGGCTCGAAACGACTGCCAGCTTTTACGAGGACAGTCACTGAAGCAGTTGGTTGGTTGTAGTCGACAGCGGCGACCTTGACCCCGGTGGTGTCGACAACAGTGGCAAATGAGCGCGCAATGCGCTGGACGTTACGCGCGGTGGACGCTCTAGCGGCCAACATAATGAGCTTTTTGAGATAGAAATTGGGTAAGAAAATCTGGTAGTCCGCCGTGTCGTCTTTAGCGGTTATTTCGGAGTTTGTTGCTGACTTTCCGAATCCGTCCGTGACTACCTTTTCTGGCCGCTGGCCTGCCTCTTCTGCCTCCTGTTTTCTTCTCATTCTTCAATTCTCGTAGGGCAGCATCTTTCTAATGTACAGAAGGCTTCAATAATATGACAAAGTTGTGTTTCTTCTCTTTAAAGAAAAAGAGCCAAATATCTGCTTCTGTCTTTAAACCCCCCCTCTGCCTCGATTCTCGGACAGCCTATATCTAGCCTGAGCCAACAAATCTCTCCAAAGACGACTCAAATTAATGGATGAAATATCTTGTTATGTTGGCTCCGCTTTTTCCAGCGCAGATTCTAAAATCATACGGATAGTTTTCTTGATCACTGGATTGGTAAAGGATTGCCGATGGATATAGTTGACATCTAAAATGCTCTTACCGACAGCGGACAACAAAAGCAAGCGAAAAGGAAAATCCCGAGTTCCGTGTACTTCTATCTATATGCAGTGAACTCACCCCTTTCGTAGGCACATCCTCCGTCGGAATGCATCTAATGAAGTTGCAGAGTGCATATTGCTTGCACCAGATTCTCGGGAGATTTTCTCACTCTGCGTACTTCTGGGCCAGAATGTTCACGAGAAGAAATGATAAATTGCATCATGCCTTAATATTTGACTACGGCACCGGTAAAGATAACTTGAATATGTAGCCCTCCGGTTGCTAAAAACTTGTGTTATCGGCGAGGTGAAAATAATCTACTTGCAGTGAATTGGACATTATTCTTGAGAGTGCAGTGTGATTCTGTGTGAATAGCATAGAAAAGACTGGATTGGCATGCTGTTTACAGGAATGACTATTATTATGCGAGAAACTACGTGTGTATGAATGTCAGATCCTGCTAAGCTTGTGTTAGATCAGGCCGCGTATGATCGTCGTCTCTTCAGCTTGAGGAAGGTGCTCACCACATTATAAATAAATAAAAATATACTTTGCCGGAATCGACCAAACGCTTGCTCCAGCATGGAGAATTGTGGGTAACAATTTCGTGGGTGATCAATCAAGTCCAGGCCTAGACTTTAAAGGCGTGGACGGTAAGTAGAACGTTGCATAAGCCGTCAGTATCAACAAGTTCCTGCTTGTAGTCCTCCAGTAACCCGGACATCTGTTCGTCTCCCCAGCCGGCCTCGATAAGTAAGGGTTTGACCGAGTCACCGTATCTCCTGTTTGCTTCCAGATTCATTTCTGCAATATTTTGTACGATAGCATCTGGATGCTGGCCGCCAACGGGAATGCGATATTGGGCCATGGTTATTCCAGTAAACGAACTCGTATTCGTCAGAAATTCTGGAACACGCTCAGCAGGGGATGTTAATCTTCGTGTCTGTTGAAATGCTTCGTTGACGATGCTGTGGAGGTGAGCGATAATGGGAATATAAGTGCTTGGATCTTGTTGGAGAGTGGGGTTGATTGGTGGACGTGGTGACCATTCGTAGGATACAAAAAGACCCCCAGGCCTCAGGACTCGAGCGACCTCTCCCAGAACTTGGCCGTAGTCTCGTACCTGGAAGTGACTTTGTGAGAAGAGGACTGGCGAGACATTGGCTCAATATTACTCACGGCCATGGCAATATCGCGAGCGTTCACAACATCGAACGTCCCATCTCTGTACCGGAAGGGTGTATTAACGTCATGTATCTCGAATTGTACGTTTTCTGGTGGATATCTTGTTGCAATAGGCACTTAGAAAACGGCACATATTTAGTTAGTCTAGAACGCGCAAATCATGGAATGATAGAACGCGGAATCACCTATGTCGAATGCGGTGAAATGAACGCGGGGAAACACTTCCGCCATTTCAAGCGGCCTGTTCACACATAGGAATAGGATTATCGATCGGATAACAGATATTGACCCAGATTGTGACGTACCATTTCCCATTACCCGTGCAAATATCCAGGACTAACTTTCGCGGGGAATCACGCAGGACCTCGGCTACAGGGCCGACATAGTGGGAGCCAAAACATTGGCGCAAGATTCTATGGTTTAGAGTGAGCCGCTGAAAAATAGGGAAGAAAACAGTCAGAGCATCGCTCTCCTTCGGATATGATACATTTACCTCTTGCTCTGGGGTATCGACTGGGAGAGGGTATGGAGACGTAGGGCTGGCATGGAAAAGACGATCATCCCGCTCAGAGAAGTGCAAGGGGAAGTCCTCAGACTGAATCTCGTATAAAGAACCTTCTGATCCAGAGTCGGATTCACTGTTAGGATCTTCGTCGTGCAAGTCGGAACCGTTTCCATTGAAAGGTAGTTGTCCTTGTGCAGAACCAGAAGGGATTGCCATGTTGTTCGGAAAGTGTGGTCGCTATCTTAATGAGAAGAACACCAATATTTTTTTCCGGGTGGCTTTATACTCGCAAGCAATAATTCCGTTAAAAAGGCCACCATGTTCCATAAGATCACAAATCTGACAGTTCTTTCGTCCTGCGGAAGAGGTATACCAAAACCAGTCTCGAAAGGCAAAGTGACATTAATTCGAGAATGCGAGGATTTAATCATCAGGCTCCAAAAGTTGAGTGGGGACTGTCCGTAAATCCCGTGCGGCGTAAGCTTTAAGGCTTCCGCAGTTGCAGAGGGAAGTTAGATGCAAGATTCGGTACGAAGTCGGCAGGCGGGCGTCTATAAAAATATTTTTAAATCAACATACAGGCCACTTGGAGCGTATCCAAGTTCCAGGAAATATATGTAGATCACTAGGGCCTCGGGGGCAGTTGATCTCTACTACGTTTTTGTGCTCATTTTCCACTCCGAAGTTTTTGAGATGAACGTCAGACTGGGATTAATGGACAAGGAGAGACGGAGACTCAGTGTTACAGCTGGTCCATATGTCTGAGTCAGCCTCGGTATTTTTTCTCTAGATAGTTTCCGGTTCATTACTTACAAAAACTCTCTTGAGCAATGATGCACAAAGTAGTAAGAGCACAAGATGAACGTGGGAATGCCGAATGGCCGCTTTCTAAAATGCGACTTGTGACCACACGACTCAAAAGTCACGTGTAGCTGACCCGATGTGAGTCACAAACGCGCTTCTTATAGAGTGCGTGACAGGCGGTACCGTTGATTTGTTGTTTCTTACATGCCAACAAACCCACTCTTTTTCGATTTTACCTGACTCACTGGAAGACTGCATAAAAACTACGGATTGCCTGGCCTTTCCTTTCAAATAATGGCGCCACTTAGTTTGGATGAATTCTATGCTGAGCAAGACGAGCGTATGAACATGCCTGACGAGCCGATAGAGGATTATATGAAACGGATTTCTGCTCATAGACTAAGGTATGTCTCAGCAGTCCAGCGCGATAATAGATCTTTCAACGTGCTTTTTGCAGTACGCAGAGCCTCAACGTCACATTTCCGTCGTCCTCAAGGCTGCCTCACACCACGATTTTGCCCGAGACTTTGCGAAAACAGACGCTAGATCCCACAATGGCCGCAACGACAACTATCGATGAGACGACGCCCGTTTCTGCTTGCGTGGAAACCGGAAGGAGCAAGAAACGCAGAGCAATCGATGATTCAGACTTCCTCCAACCAGGGCCTTCCCGAAGGCAAAAGATAAGCGACCCTGACAATCGAGATAGTGACATTGTCGTTGGTGATTTGCGGCAAAGTATTCCACCTAGCTCCTTAACCAAGGATATCTTGCGTACCGAAAGCACTGATTGCCACGAGAATTCTAAAATTGAAAGACAAGTATCTCCAACGCTAGATGATATAGATTCTTTCACGATCGATTACTCTGTCACTCCGGTATCTCCTCCCATGAAGGGCAATAAACGAAAGAACCACACTCCAGACACGCGACAAGTCACAGTGAACAAACCTCGTCTGGTACAGGCCCCCAGTCCGCAGATACCCGCAGCATTATCCTTGGAACCAATGAGCCCGTACGTCATATCTGATCAGCGTAAATCTCCCTAGGGGTACTCATATGCATACATATCTAGAATACTGTCATTCTCTAAGAGTGTTGACCTTTCTCCGAAAAGACCCAATCGAGGAGCAATGAATGCACCTCCGAAGAAACCACGACTTGATATGCGTCCAGAGAGTGATCTGTTCCAAACAAGGAGAACCATGAAAGTCAACCCGAAGCCTTCGACAAGTCATCGTGAACCTTCAACATCCCCCATCGAAGACGCAAGTCTCCTCAAAACGTCGGCAAAAAATAAGACTTTGGGAACAGCGTCCAGTTCTTTATTTCTTGAAATTAAGGACCGCATTGCGAAACATAGTGGCGCAAAGATGGATAAGGTTATGAAATTACCTAAAAAGCCTGTCTCGAAAGAGCCTAGTGTAAGCGAGGTAGCTGCGCAAACGGACAATACATCTTTCTCCATGTGTGTTTCTTCATCTCCGTCTGCGCAATGGTCGTGTCCTACAGCGAAGAAGATAACAAAAGAAGCAATTCCCAAGAAATCAGAAGCAAAAGAAGCAAAGGCAACAAATTGGCCAGTTGAAAAGGGGAAGCCTGGGAAAGGGAAAAAAGAAAAACCGTCCCCGATTATGCCTGCTGACTTTGTTAGAGAATTGAGAGCAAAATTCCAGGAGGCCTCCATTGCAAACCCAGGATTCAAACATCCAAGAAGCAAATTTCTTGAAGGGAAAAATATTTTTTACACTGGAGGAGATATGAACCGAGCATCTGAACAAACACGAAGAAAGATGACAATCGTACGAGCATCATTACTTTTTCTTGACTTTATTATTATTTCTAATACGTAAAAATTATAGATAATGCAGTGCGGCGCCAACCTCATGCCCGAATACGATCCTGAGGTTACGACACACATCATCACTGATGCTCCTAGTGCATATGCCACTTTGCAGGCACTCAAACTCAAAACACTCAAGCAAATTCCTCCACATATTCCTACGGTAACATGGGGCTGGGTTCTGACTGTCCTCGATAGGAAACACCTTGCTCAGGAAGAGATTGATACGAGGTTGCAGAACGCAGTAGTAGAGTATACTCCTTATGCCGAAAGAATAGACCTTGGTTTCGAGCCATCAAAGCCAAGAGCACGGGCATCATTCTCAAAGCCGGACAAGGGGAAACAACGCGAATCTTCCGACGAGGTCGTTGAGAACGGAATCAAATCTTTGTAAGCCTTTCAGGTAGTTCATTTCACGGAGTTCTGTCGTAACCCACGGTTATTATTCAAAGAAATAACTCATCCGCAGACCCCTTTGGATCAACAGCTATTAATACTGCGGAGTCATTCACGTCAGGGCGGCGTCAGGACCCTAGAGCACCCATTTCTCTTCCAGCTTCACCCATCCGTGGCAACTCGGACGCGTCTACATCCAGAGAGGCAACCTCAGCTCATATCAAAGACGATGATCCTTTGGCTGAATTCTATGACCAAGCACGCAAACAGAAAAATCTGGAAGATGGGGTGGGTGCTGCTGTAATCTTTCAACCGGAATATGTGTCACTCACACATGTAATGCTAGTGGTCTAGCGTCGGTGACATCGGAGACACTGAAGACGACGAGACAGACGACGAGCCTGATTTCAAGCCCATTCCATGGGTCAAGAAGGTCCGTTTGACTTTCCTCGATGTTTTGAGTAATGTCCTTCTAACATATATAAAGCAGGGCTGGACATGCGATAATAAGCAGGCGTCGACGTCGGGAGACTGTCCGAACCAAGATATTATTGATAAGGTACAGTATGATTACTTATCACATGGATAATTCTTTTGACGCCCTGCCAGCTTAATGAACTCATGGAACTCCATAAAATTAAAGGCGGAGATGAAGATCGTTGGAGAGTGGTCAGCTATTCTAAAAGTGATTCGTGTAGTTCCATTGGCTTCGTGTCTTATGGCTGATTTTTCTTTGACTTATACAGCTGTACGAGCTCTTCGCAACCATCCCACCCGCATCTGGAATGGTGACGAGGCTCGACGCCTTCATGGTGTCGGTGAGAAGACAGCCCAAAAGGTAATAGTGTTCTGACGTCATGTGTACCATTGCCAGTCGATTGATTGATATACGCACCTTACTAGATTGATGAAATAATTAAAACCGGCGATCTCCAACGTATAAAATATGAAAATACTAAAGACGTTGAAGTCGCACGCCTTTTCCAAGGCATATACGGTGTCGGTAAGAACTTACAAATTATAAATGAGAGCTATCTTTAAAAAATTCTAACTTTAACAGGGCGTTCTATTGCATTCCAATGGTACCAGGCTGGATGTCGTACCTTGGATGATCTACGGGCAGGAAAAGGTGGCATGAAGTTAACTGTAGCCCAGGGCATTGGCTTACGATATTATGACGGTCAGTGCTCCAAGTATACCTTAGGTGATACCTCATGTCATAGCATCCATAAACTACTTCCCATATATCAGATATAAACTCACGGATGCCGAGGGAAGAAGCCAGAGCCATCTTTGAATTGATCAAACCAATTGGTGGGTGTGCTTCATACCACATGCATCTTTGATTCTACTGGCCTGATTAACCTTATCTTCAGCGTTATCTATTGACCCGAAATTATCTGTCCAGATAATGGGAAGTTATCGAAGGTATGTAGGACCATTAGCCTGATATTGCTATATATTAACTATCAGCTTGCCACTCAGAGGAAAGGCCGATTGTGGTGACATAGATATTCTGATCACCCGTCCGACGGACGATGGCTCGACACATGCTGGTGTTCTCCCACGATTACTGCGAAAGCTGCATGCGTCCAACATATTGACCGAAGACCTTGCGTTCCCGGACGACCCGGAAGATCTCGAAGCTACGTATCGCGGTCTATGCCATCTCCCAAATCTCAAGGGAGCAAAACAACGGAGAATAGATTTCTTGACAGTTCCGTGGACGTCAAGAGGGGCTGCGTTGCTATATTATACAGTTCGTTCTTCCAGTATCTTCTCAATGCAAGAGATCTTATTCTTAAAATATAAAATCCGCAGGGAGATGATATAGTATGTCTTGTCTGTTATATATTCTTCTTCTTTACCTGCGTTCATCGCACCCGTGTTCCGTGATATTCTGACCTACTCGCTTCGCAGTTCAACCGCGCGATGCGCCTCAAGGCTAATGTGATGGGATATTCACTCAACCAAAAAGGGCTATTTGGAAATGTTGTTCGGGATCCACGCGACAAGCGCGTTAAGCTTACTTCAGGTAAGTTCTGATGCCTATTGTTATATGGAGGTCTTAATAATGCTTTTGACCCAGGTGTCTTAATAGCTTCGGAAACAGAGGAAAAAATCTTTGAGATTCTCAAGGTACCATGGCAAGAACCACACGAACGTGTTCGAGGATGATCGGTGTTATGTTGTCTCAATTTTCTCCTGGGCAAAAAACAGATAATCATATGTATAATCACTAACTTTATCGCTATCAGTGTATTCAGTGTATCACTAGTTAACTATGCGTATCAATTTGTGATAACAGTCGAAATATATGTATAAGTTTCAAATCAGTATTTTTATTTCCATTTTGAGGGAGCGGGATTTGAAGAAGAAAAAACATGATATGGATAGTCAGCTAGTCAACTAGTCACCGGCATCAGCCGCAGCGTTTGAACACTTCCTGAAAAGTGACAGCGGTTGTCGGTGCCCTCTTGCCAACATATCGTGTCCAGTCGACGGTCTCTTTCTTGGAGTCACTTACTCTAAGTCGACACACACTCAAAGGAAGAAAGAACATTTACTTACCTCTGCAGATATACGCTCGAAGCTTCAAGACTAATACTGTCCCAACGTAGCCATATATTAGATTTACAACTCGCACTCACGCTGGACGGTGAACAATGTATGCTTGATTGCTATACAGCTGCTACAACTACCTTACATGTCCCCACACTTCCCAACCCCGAGTGTTACTATCATAATGCTTGTCGTAAATAAGTTTGCCTCCGCTAACTATTGGTCTTGGCTGACTTTTTCCTTTTCTTCATTAGCAGCAGCCTTCAATAACATACTAACAAAAGGAAATATCCGAGCGGATATGTGTAGTATGCTGTGTTCGTTGCGCGCCCTTGATTGTGCATCTATAACATTGTTTTCCACTGTTTCCAACCGTATTAGTGAGATACATACCTTGCGTGTGCCGCATTACTATGCTGGATGTCTCCTTGTAGCCCGTGAACTTTGAAAGGTCTCGACCTGAGGCATTTTCGTAACTTCTGGTCGCGTATCAAGGGGGATCGTTACCAATAGATACGAGTAGTACTAATTATGATGCCCAGTTAACGATCTCCCACGCGTCTACAGGCACTGAGGATTTTGTCAACTAAACCCACGAGCGGGCGCCGATCGATTCTATCAGTGCAGAATGGTTGAAAGATGCACTGCTGTAAGGCCTGATTCAACCCATCTACGCTGCATTTCCTGAGTGATGAAACGAAGTTATATATGCCGTACAATTTCCGGATAGTTTAGCATTTTCCAAGTGCTGATTATAGTACCTCTAGTCTCTGTTCTCGAGGTTTTGTCCGATTCCAAATCAGTAAGAAATTACTACAAGAAGTTCATTTCTGATGACACGATAATAGGTAGTCATATGTAAATTGAGATTTTATTCCATCTAGAAATGGACGATTTTGCTCCGTGAAGACATCTTGGCTCATGCTGTTAGTTGATCAGACGCTTTTTTGCACAGTAGGTAGTAGCTAACTAGTTACCGCCTATAATGAGGCAATCCAATGACTCGTATGGGACGCACAAAACCACTCGCCTTCAAACACGAACCAGGAAGTAGCCGTGTACATGCCAATTATACCCTTGTTTAGTAGACTCAGGTAGCTCCTTAACAAAGCGCTTAAGGGCGCTCATAAGTACATTCTACACGTCTCATCATCATTGCACACACATCCAGACGTGTCCATCCTCTCAGACCATGTGTGTGCTTCCCATGGAGGTCTATTAAAAGTTTTCCAAGGACAAGTATATAACCCACCAGGCCAAGACCCTCAAAGTTCATCATACTCGACTTTCCTCCTTTACAGAGATAAAAACATCCTCCACATCCAATAAAAAGACCTTCGATATGCAATTCAGTCTCAAGTTGTCTTCCCTCCTTAGCGTCTGCGCTCTTGCTGGAGTCGCTCATGCATTTAATGGAGACGGTATGCCGCTCTTAGACATCATAATAATCCGGAGCTGACTCGTTATCGATTTCACAGCGACCTGGTTCTTCCCTGGTGTTCGTCGTGCCTACCTCACCCATTAATGTATCTAACTTTATTTCACCTCGACCTCATCTAGCTTGGTAGCTGTGGAGTCACTAACTCTGCCACTGACTTTATCGTCGCTCTCAACTCCGCTCAGGCAGCCTCCAACTCGAATTGCGGGCGCACCATAAATGTTCAATGTGGGTCGTCGTTTATCAAGTAAA
>Ga0247779_1000272_pt1 | contig 37346 bp, 51 predicted proteins | sample UWRJL221509R5_FD_179925 | JGI IMG/M metagenome (GOLD analysis project Ga0247779, IMG submission 179925) | Plant litter microbial communities from Arlington Agricultural Research Station in Wisconsin, United States - UWRJ-L221-509R-5 | ecosystem: Environmental > Terrestrial > Plant litter >...
TCTCTCTTTGCTTTCGCCCTTCACCTCACAAGCTCGAAAGCAAAAAACCGCCAGCTCATCCCTAGCAGATTCTCTCTTACTCTTGTTCTTCGCCCTCAATTTCTCTTTCCCACCCACCCTCTCCTTGTCTCCTTTTTTTCAGTGCTTGGTATAGCCACAGGGCTTCCGGATCGGTTTGCCTTGGGCCTCCAAGCGCTCAGGTTTTGGCGGGCCTCGCCCAAACGCGCGTTCAGCTCCCGAATCGCGTCGCGTCGGCTCTTCCTCAGTGGTTCACGTGCATCATCCGCTCGTGCCTTCCACGCAAGCCTGCCAAAACCTCCACAACTCACCAAACTATCAGTCCACACTGACAGTTGGTCCTTTCTCTTCCATCCCTCAGGCCACCTCTCTCCCTAACTCATCCTCCACCTCTCCTAGACCCAATCTAGATACCTAGCGAATTCATACATCTTATCGAGTTAATCATTGGCCAATGAGTCGTTCCTGAATCCTGATTCAAATTGAGCCCAACACTTGTGTCTCGTGACAGCACTTACCTGTGACTGACGCGTGACGCGATGATCTATGTGCTACATACCGGGTACTTATTCTACAAGTATAACTCACACTTCCTCTTCATCGTGTTTATCATCGATCAACTGTCGACGCGTCTGTACATACAAGCCAGTTTAAACGCGACTTGCAGTTCAAAAATATTAGAGAAACAGACTTGCTTACTTCGATGAACTCGCCTGATATCAATATTGCCTCTGGCCAAAGCATCTTGGGCTTTGAATCCCCTAACATTTCCTCCGGTACTTCTTTTTCTTATGATAATAGGGAAGACGATCTATCCCTCTCAGATTTATCTCTCAATGATCAAACTGCCATCATGAGCAAACCCTTCAGTCTCCTGGCTAGACCAGAATCAGAGCCAGAGTTACGAACACCTCAGCGTGACAGAACGCACAGCCGCAATGACGATGAAGGCACCAAAGATGACTTGAATGAAGAGGTTATTGATCAGTTAGAAGAGGAGGATAAACGCAAGCAAGCCGCTAAACTTCGGGAGGAGAAACTTCAAAGTGACGTCTTCATTCTGAAAAAGCTTAACGCTTCTTTCGAAATGTTTAAAGAAGCCTTAGAGGATACAGGCTCAGCGAACGAGGTCCGTAATACTCTGCTCCTTACTCCCTTGCTCCTTACTCATTATATTTAGCGACTTGCAGCCCAACTGGAGCAAACGGACGCTCTTCTAAACAAATACATCAATATATTGTCGAAATCTGAAGAATATTCACGCCTAATCTTTGATGATCAATGGCTGGGCGCCGAAGAGGTATGTATCTACTTTTGACGTGTATGCATATTGTAATGAAGAATAATCAGGACGAGAGAATAATTGCTCGACAAGTCGAAGAAAGGCGAGAAAGAAAACGCCGTGAGGCTGAAGAAGCCAAGCTTCGTGCTGAAGAAGAAACCGCTCGTCAGGAAAAAGAAAGGCAAGATCAACTGCGACGAGAAGAAAAAGAACGTTTGACAAGGGAGAAGAGCGAAAGAGCTATACGAGGAGGTTTAAGAGGCGTTCGGGGGACACGAACGTCAATGAGAGGCACTGTACGAGCAGATGCTCCATCACGAGCAGGTACGGAAAGTTAGAAATAAATTGGGAAATCCCTTCTGAAGAAGCCATTCTATAGATTCTGGGATTCCTTCTAGGGGTGGATTGAAACGCCCAACCTCAGCAACAGGTCGTCCAAGTAGTATCGCAAGACCGGCACGCCCAACCTGATGGCATACCGGACATCATTTTTTCTCTAAACCCGTGGCCCATTCTCATTTTTTGCGTGTATCTTCTGTATATTGTAAACTGGTGTAAATCTGTCTTTGATTAACCTGTCGTTATTCATACCTAACAGTATCTGTATATAAAAGTAAATGGGACATCCAGAATTAAAGTGTCAGGTCACCTTGGTTCTCCGGCCATAGAACCTCCGCGTTCAGCCTCCTCAAACTATTGCCATGATCAAACCAAGATCAAACTGCCATTTATTCGACCACCGCCAAGACGAACGTATGTCAGTAGTGTTATTATAAGTACGATATGCGATATGTTACGTAAACATTTCTCTGGTCCTTTTTTGGATCACAGACTCGAGCTTCCAGGAATTATCCATCCCTTGCCATCCTCCGTTATGCCCCTCTCAAAACGAAAACGTACGAAAAATGTGGATGATGATGCTTCTTTTTCTGCATCCTCGTTATCTGAGCACGAACGCTTTGATGAGGACGACATCGACATTTCTTCAGCACTAACAGGAAAACGTCCAAAGTTAGATCTAGATGCACAGGAAGAAGAGGAAGAGCTTGCAGATTTTATCCAAAAGTCAATAGCGAAGCGCTCCATGAAGGAAGGTGTTCAAGTGATGAAAAACACAAAAGGAAAGGCTAAATTAACAAAGGGGGAGACCGGAGGAGGCAGTTTTCAAAGCATGGGTTAGTGGTTTCTCTGTTATCCTCTGCAGTTCTTCATATTTAATATTGTTTTGTCAGGACTTCATCCCTCTCTTCTTCGCTCCCTAACGTTGCAAGGGTATCGCATACCCACACCTATACAACGTTTATCTATACCAGCTTTGCTTGCTAAACCTCCTCGCGATCTTGTCGGTATGGCCCGTACTGGTTCTGGCAAGTCTCTTGCGTATATGGTACCTCTGGTACAAAAGCTTGGTGGAAGACATTCTAAATCCTTTGGTGCTCGAGGACTAATATTACTGCCAACCCGTGAGTTGGCTTTGCAGGTATTGAAAGTAGGAAAAGAACTGGCGAGAGGATTTTCAACGGGAAGGGGAGATCATGCCGGAGACAAAGACGTAGAGGATTCAAAACGCGGCGAAAATCTGCGATGGGGGTTAGTCGTTGGTGGCGAGAGTCTTGACGAACAGTTTGAAATGATAACGAGCAATCCAGACGTGTAAGTGTCATTTTTATGAGACATATCCATTTCCGATGTATTTCTCTTAGTATTATTGCGACTCCCGGACGACTGCTGCACCTTATCGTGGAAATGGACCTCGACCTTAAATCCATTGAAACTGTTGTTTTTGACGAGGCAGATCGTTTGTTCGAGATGGGATTCGAAGTTGCGCTTCATGAAATCCTACAACGACTTCCTACGACAAGACAATCTGTTCTTTTTTCTGCGACACTCCCCAAGTCTTTGGTCGAGTTCGCGAAAGCTGGTCTTCAAGACCCCAAACTCGTGAGGTTAGACGCCGAAAGCAAAATTAGCTCCGACTTGAAGATGGCTTTCTTTTCTGTGAAACAAGCAGAAAAGGATGCATGTCTCCTTTCTCTCCTCAGGGATGTCATCAAAGTACCTCTAGGTTCTGCCCATACTGAAAACACAAACGACGAAGGGGATAAAAAGAAAAGGCATAAATCAAAGCGTACGGAACAATTCACCGCTCCACATCAAACTCTTATATTCGCTGCTACCAAGCACCATGTTGAATATCTCCTCAACTTGCTGACAATCGTCGGCTACTCAGTATCTCATATTTATGGCTCGCTCGATCAAGCAGCTCGTACGATGCAAATGGATCACTTCCGCAGAGGCGTTACAAATATCTTGGTTGTCACGGATGTCGCCGCCCGTGGTATCGATATCCCAGTTCTTGAAAATGTCATCAATTATGACTTCCCGCAAGGTGCAAGGGTATTTGTTCACCGTGTTGGTCGTACTGCTCGAGCAGGGCGTCAAGGTTGGGCATGGTCCTTTGTCACAAATCCCGAATTGCCATTTTTGCTAGATCTCCAATTATTCCTTGGAAGGCCACTAGTCAACGACGTCACTCGAGACGGCGACCAAATATACACCGAATCATTGGTCTTGGGCAATTTCCAGCGGGAGAAAATAGACGAAGAGGTTGAGTATATTCGAACAATAGATTCCGTCAACCGCAACCTACCTGTTCTCAGAGATGTCATGAAGCGTGGACATGCGATGTATGAGCGTAGCAAGGGCAAAGCCAGTCCGCAAAGCTACAAGCGTGCCAAAGACATGATCAAAGACCCCAAATGGTTTTTGGCCGGCTCTCACTCTGGTATACATCCTGTTCTGCTCAGGGGTCCAGGTGCAGATAGCCAGCGCGAGGCAGAAAGAGCTCGCAAGGCTCTTCTGAGTGCCGTTAATTCATTCACACCCTCTGAGACCGTTTTTGAAATTGGCTCGAAGAACAGTGCCGAGACGGCTGCTTTAATGAAGGAAAGAAGGAAGGCTCTATCCAAGTCAGCCCAAAGAATTGCGAAAAGGTCTACGATTACACAAGAGGCGGAGGATGACGATGACGATGACGAAAAACTTGGAGCAATTGCAGCAGGTGTAGAGATGGCTGATGAGGCGGACATTGTTGTAAGTGTCTGATTTTCCCGTTTTGTAAGTTCATGCCGCTGATTGCGTACCTGGTAGGCTGTTTTCGGCGCTGATGACAAGAAGAAAGGGTTTAAGGACGAAGAGTTCTATATGTCCCACTATCAAAAGGATGCAATGACTGAGAAGGGGTAAACGTTGTCTGTAAATTGCTTTGGAAATTATGCTGACCATTCTGTACAGCTATTCATTGAATGACGGCGCTTCGTCTTTTGCAAAGCAAGCACATAACGTCACGTTTGATCTCACTAATGATGATGGGAAGACATTGCGTAAGAGCAACCAACAGACGTGGGACAAGAAGAAGAAGAAGTTTGTTCGTGGAGATGGTGTTGGTGCAGACAATGTAAAAATGGTCCGGACAGAAAATGGGACCCGCTTGCCTGCGAGCTTCCGCAGTGGACGATTTGACGAATGGAAGTCAAAGAGTCGGGTTAGTTTGCCTAGGATTGGGGAAGCAGAAAATACGTCCCATCTGAGAAAGACGCCCGGCGATCGTCGCTTTAAGCACCATAAAACGGAGGACGCTAAACCGCTCGACAAGCGTAATACCGACTATGAACGAAAATCGCGCCTATTGAAGAAGAAGGCGGAAGCTAATGAAGCTGATAACAAAACACCTCCAGCAGGCAAATCTAAGAAACCAGCACCTCGTGGCACTAAGCATTATTCGCGGGTCAAGTCTGAACTGAAAACGTCTGAACAGATCAGGAAGGACCGGAAGATCATGGAGAGACGCAAGGCCAAAAATGCGCGTCCATCAAGGAAGAAGGGCAAGCATTAGTTGTTTGTAGTGGCATTACAACCAACCCCATGTATCATTTTATTAAGCGGAGAGATATTATTCTTTATCATTTCGAGCTTTGAGTATTAATATCGGCGTATTCCCATTTCGCACCACTGCCGGGAATGATTTTGACATCCGGATTTCCTTCTAACAAATCCACACCAACACTTCGTAGTGCATTCACGCACCACTCAGGATAGCCCGCATCCCCAAAATATTGAGAAAAAAATAATTTAAGATATTCTGGGAATCGGCCTTCGATGATAGCCTGGCGTGCACGTCCCATTACTTGCGCTTGAAAAACAACATTGTGAAGAGTAATAGCTGTGATGTTTTCAGACCATTTCGGGCCGAAGAGAGGACAACATTACGCACCATGAGCAGCAGCCGTTTCATGAGTGATAGTATGATGAAGTATTGCTCGGGAAACTTTATTCGTGCATGTAGGGCAGGGACAAGATTCGTCGATCGTCTGGAAGTCTTTCGCGTGTTTGCTTAGTTCTAAGATACAAATATCTACGGGTCAGAAATGCACATAGAAAGATTAAATTGCACACACTTAGGTTTATGGGTCCTTTATGCGTCAGGGCAACTCCAAATCGAGCTGTTCGTGTTGGGAAGACACAATCGGCCTACTACGTGGTCAATAAAGATAGATAAGATCTGCACAAAAAAAACTTGCCATGTCAACGCCAAGAGCGACACAAACAAGCAAGTCTGGAGATATAGGTATCACTCAGTTTTCTTACTGCAGCGACTTAAAGGCTCACAGACCTTCTGCAAACCCAATTCCCATGGAGTATCTAGGCCCTCAAAAATTGTCAAAAGCTACGAAAAATCCTAGGCTGGAAATCTAGCTTACTTTCTTCAGGTAACTTGGCAGCACACTGCTTGATGCTTGAGATTGACAACGTGAGCAGTAGAGATGGTGAAAAGATATATACAACCTACATCCTCCAGAAAACATCTGATATCGAGTTGAATTCAGGCGATTAAAGATTTGGATACAGAAACATACCCTTCTCTTCGCCTCCACTCAGTCCACCGATTGCATAACCAGCGACGCCATCCCGGCGTTCGATCATAGCCTTCAAACATCGGTCTCGCAGCACTGGATCCAAACCGCCTTGGACAATGGCAAACAAATTTTGGGTAGGCTTTTTTCCCGATTTCTCGTGTTGGGCGATACATCGGTCTAGCCACCTGATTGACCTTTCCATAGCTTCTTCAACTCTACTCCCAGTTGTTAGGCTTGACACTGTATCTCGTCAATTTAACGCGTCAATGATATATGAACCGTACTCACCCACATCGTCAAGTTGCATGATGATATCTGCACCAATCGTGTGTTGTATCGATATACTTTCTTCTGGCTGAGCACGTTCAATGCAATTGAGATAATATGTAATAACCCGATGACTTACCGTAAGCATTGTGGGTTCACCAGTAAATGGACTAGCGAACAGAGCACCTTCTTCCGTGATCGTGGTAAATTTACTTAGAGAAACAAGTTGAAATCCGCCACTATCCTTTACTTGCAAATGTTAGTTGATGAGAGATAAGTAGACGAAAACCTATAACGAACTGACGGTCAACAAATTTCGATTCCACCCTTGGAATTTATGAGCCCCTCCGGCTTCGTTAAGTACTTTCAATCCAGGACGAAGGTTAAGATGATAAGTATTGTTGAGGATGAGGGTTACACCGAGAGACTCCATCTGCTGAGGCGTTAAACCTTTGATTGCAGCTTGAGTTGCGACTGGCATAAACGTTGGTAGCATTGTAACACCATCTACATAGTTGAGAAGGTCAGAGCGCGTTCAGAAACCGATAAAGACCATATTCACTTACGACTCAAAGTCATACGCGACACGCGTGCCTTTGTGGTATGGCACTTTGCGATAACCTCGAACTGCATTGGGATACGTCGGAGAGCCAGTGTTAAAGACAGAAAGGACGCGGAATCTAAAATTAACGCGTCCTCGATCACTGGCCGGTATTTGGCATCACTGTCCTTGGCAAATAAGGCTTAAATTATGCTTACGGTCGTGTTCACCGTTCATTAGTTCGTAAACCTTGACACTGGCCTCAGGCCTCCTCCCTGGACAAAACAATGACCAGACCAGCGCTTTATGCAGCTTTTCTGCTGCTCCTACCATGCGTATATGCCTTCTATCTTCCAGGTGCTGCTCCCCATAACTATGTCGAGGGAGATCCAGTCGAGCTATTTGTAAATGCTTTAACGCCCATGCGTTCTATCACAAACGACAAAGTGGTATGCAATATAAACATGATGTATGCGTGTATCTACTAAAGCTACGTATTATTGCAGAAATCTTTGATTAACTGTAATTCTTTATGGTTTCCTATGGCCTCCAAAGCTCGGTGTTTACAACATTGTACTAGATGACTATTACAACCCTAAATTCCGGTTTTGCGAGCCTGAGGGTGGGCCCAAGTCACGACCAGAGTCATTAGGTTCCATTCTATTTGGAGACAGAATCTTCAATTCGCCTTATGATGTACGTCGTACCAGACATAAATTGGTTAATCTTCCTTACATAAAATACCCCTGAAGATCCACATGCTCAAGGACAATGATACCTGCAAGACACTCTGTGTAGTTCCTGATGTCACAGGCAGAGAGGCAAAATTTATAAATGATCGTATACGGGAAGACTATGCTATCAATTGGCTTATTGACGGTTTACCAGCAGCAGAAATGAAAACCGATACAAATACGGGAGACCTTTTCTTTGATATGGGTTTCAACCTAGGAGACAATGAAGGGAAACACCAAAATCTGCCAGCTTTAAACAATCATTATGAAATCGTCTTAAGGTGTGTTTTTGGCTGTGTTTATCCAGTAATGTATATTTAAAGGTAAGTAGGTACCACAGGCCAACTCCAAATACTTTCCGTGTTGTTGGTGTTCTTGTTTGGCCCGCAAGGTCAGTTGTTCGTAACATTACACTTTCTTTCGATTCTGACATGACTGAAGCATTGGTGGAGTACAAGATTCGACACCTAACTGTGACGTCGCACACGCACAACCTCTCATCTTAAATGAAGATCAAACACAGAGTATACGCTATACGTATCGAGTTTCCTGGAATGTAAGGTTTCATATCGAACCCTACTTTATCTTGCTAAATCTCAACGCAGGAATCGGATACACCTTGGGTGTGTTGTGGTGCACTTCGTCATTCTTGAAAATGAGATTGAATGTTAACTCTAGGCTACTCGTTGGGATAACTACCTTCACATCTTTGACCCTCGCATCCACTGGTTTAGCTTGTTGAATTCCATTGCGGTCGTTATTTTACTCTGTGTTATGGTATCCATGATACTTGTTCGCAGCGTTTCTCGTGATGTACGTCGTCTTCCGCAATCTCAAACCTCCCGTCAGAGACTAAACCTTTACAGATAAATCGCTATAATGCAATCGACGTCAGTGTACGTGTTAATTTTTGGATCTATATAAAGACATGATGGTTTATCAACCTGACAGGAAGACGTGCAAGAAGACTGGGGTTGGAAGCTCATACACGGCGAGGTTTTCCGATCTCCTAGATATCCTCTAACGCTCTCGGTCTTTGTTGGAAATGGCTCACAACTCGCAGTAATGGCAGTCGTAACCCTTGGTGAAGTCCCTTTCGTTCAGGATGACCACCACTGTAAACTAAATTCTCTGTACAGTTTTTGCTCTGCTGGGTTTCCTGTCTCCGTCCAACCGAGGGTCTTTGGCTACTGTCATGATGGTTTGTTGGTCAATCTTTGGATGGTATATATCACTAGTCTTCTCTAGGGACACAGCTGACGCCTAACTTTTAGTATCGGAGGTTACATATCAAGTCGAGTGTATGCTTCTCTAGGTGGTACTAACAGAAGAAAAAACGCATTCCTCACCGCCACCGCAATGCCGACGTAAGAATCGTCCCAAAGTACTACTTGTTCTAATGTTCATTCGTCTTACCCCAGTTTTATCTTCATGGTCGTCTTCGTTTTGAACCTATTCTTACTCTCGGCTGGGTCATCCGGAGCGGTTCCTTTCGGTAAGTTAATGCTCTAACATCTTTTTTTTGCCTTGGCTTCTCACAATCAACATAAAGGTACGATGGTGTTAATCATCGTTTTGTGGTTCGGAATTTCTGCGCCTTTGTCGGCGATCGGTTCATACTTCGGGTCTAAGCATGGGGTACGTTGCAGTCCATAATCTGAGCATTACCCGTGCCATAGTGACTCTATTTGCAGGGTATCCAAAATCCTGTTCGAGTAAATCCTATTCCCCGTCAAATTCCTCCAGGTCCCAAATATCTAAGACCATGGGTCGGTGTTGTCATTGCCAACATTTGATCTGGGCTGACTTTCACTCCAATTTTATAGGCAGCATCACTTCTCAGTGGGATCCTTCCTTTCGGTACGCTTTGGGTTTTTCCATTATTTTATTTTATTCATTTTCTGATCTTCTTTAGGTGCTGCTTTTGTGGAACTTTATTTCGTCTTGTCGAGTCTCTTTGCATCCAGAGCTTACTATGCCTTCGGATTTTTGGCTATTACGGCTTGGATAGTTGGACTGACCACAGCAACAGTTACAATTCTGTTCACTTATTTCCTCCTCTGCGCTGAAGAATATCGGTGAGAGCGTCGTCCATTCACCCTCCGTGCGAAGTGCTAACTGGTCATAGATGGCACTGGAGGGCTTTCATGATTGGAGGCGGTAGCGCCTTCTGGGTTTTGGCTTATGGGCTATTCTATTGGGCGACGCAATTAACACTGCATACTCTGTCAAGCATTGCTCTATATCTAGGATATCTCTTCCTCTTGGCTCTCCTTGACTTCTTAGTAACGGGTGAGTGTCTATATGCCATTGACATACATGTACATGAGGATACTCAAATGACTTCCCAGGTACCATCGGATTCTTCGCTGCGTACTGGATTGTGCGAAAATTATATACAGCTATTCGAGTCGATTAGGCGTATATTTACAAGTATATTTATTATAATTTTATGAGTAGGTGAAATATTAAGGACAGCCATTCACTCTGTGGCGGCCAGGACCATCATCTTATCCTTCCCAGCACGTAGAATAATTACCTTCGAGTCAATTAGATCGTTTTCGGAAGCAGTGTACTGAGTATTTTGTAAAGCTTGACCATTCAAATATAATCCGCGTGAAGCTACGAGGTTGCGAGCCACGGCTGTGAAACTGTTAGACATAGAACGTAAAAGCATATTCTTACTTACAATTCGATGCTACTAAACCATGCTTAGCTGCCAGCTTGGAAACCGGCGTGCCAAGGATGTCGGCCATTGTTGTCTTTACTAAACGAGGGTCATTCTCAAAGGCAGAAATGACTTCGTCTGCTTTGAGGTCTTTGTACTGGGAACCAAATAGTAGTTTCGTCATCACACTAGCTTGTGTAACCCCGATTTCTAAGTGATATGTAAGAAAATGCATTTCAGGAAGCGTGAGCTTGTAAAATCACTTAGGTGGACCATTTCAGTGACCTCCGCTGCAAGACGATGCTGTGCCACTCGTTTTTCAGGCGCAAACTTGGAAGGATAATTATCAGTAGAATGAAGTCATCAAGCTTACTAAAACTTACGCTATGAACCTCAAGCACCTCCACAATCTCATCAGGCGACATCAACGTGAAGAGATGCAAATATTTCGATACATCAGCGTCTGTCACTTTCAAGAAATACTATAGAAAATATCAGTAAAATGGCAATTGATTGCCTGGCGCACATACCTGATAGAAATCAAAAACACTTGTCAAGTTCGAATCTAACCAAACGGCGTTTCCTGCACTCTTCCCAAACTTTTCTCCCGTCGAGGTCGTTAATAGAGGGGTGGTTATTCCAAACGCGTCTATCGATGTCTGCTCTGCATTGCTACTGCTCAGATCCTTTTTTCCAATCAATTCCAGTCCTGCTACAATATTGCCCCATTGATCTGACCCGCCTATTTGAATGGTGCAACCGAAATACTTGTGCAGATGATAGAAATCATACGCCTGCAGAAGTTGGTACGTGAATTCAGTAAACGACAAGCCCTGTTGAGAGCTTAGTCGAGAGCGGACGCTAAAAAGTAACGCCTCAGTGAATTTTAAGAGATGACTGGTCTGATATAACATACCTGTCCCTGTTCAGCATCGTATTGACGCGTGCGTGAACTCCAACTTGTTGCAGAAAATCCAGGAGGTTGAAGGATTCGTGCCATTCTAAGTTACTGACAATTCGTGGCTCTAAGTAGGCAATTCCTTGTGGAGCCACGAATGAGCGGCTGGAGGCATATAGAAGAGCGCGTTTAAAGAACTGCTGTATACTTGCAGTCAAGCTAACAACATTTGTTTCAACTTGTTTTATTTCAGCGAGCTGGCGTTCGACTAGACGTCCGGACGGGTCTCCGACGCGTCCAGTTGCTCCTCCTATCTGAAAATAGTTGATGACTGTCTTTTGAAGAGTGAGATCGGTCAAAGCGGCTCACAAGCGGAACAATTCCATGGCCACGAAGTTGAAAGTGTAGGAGACATAATAGAGGTATAAGATGGCCTATGTGTAGAGATTTGGCAGTTGGGTCTACTCCCACATACACGGTTTGCTTTTTCAACGCGACAGCCTTGTCGAGTAGGTCGCGCCTTGGTAATTTCAGCTTCGAAAGCTGGCGACGAAGTTTGCAATACAACAGACCTTGATACATCTTGAATAAATCCTCTTTGAGTCAGGTCTTCTAATAACGTTTTTGGGGAGTGATATTGCCTTCTGTGAGGAAGCAGACAGAATTTCTGGAAGGCGTGTAGTTGTCTAAACCGCATGAGTGGAAAAGTACAGTGCGAAACGTGACTGACATTCTCATCAGTCTCGATTTGGCTTGTTCCTTATGGCATTGTCGAAGGCGTCGCACAATGCGCAACAGAGGAATTTTCTCAACATTTTTTTTCCAACAGTTTTACAACAATTCATGCACCGTCGGAATAAAATCGATGGTTACTGGAAAAGCATATGAGATTAAAGATATAACATGGTTAAAAGTTAAGAACAATCTACATCTCCCACTTCATGCACAAAGGTCATGTGATGGCTGAGTTTTAATACCTTACAGTTTTTCAAATAAGGTTCTCCGGCTGTTTCCCGAGCAGCCTATCGCCAGCATCACCATCGACAACCACCACAAGAATGGGCTGTACGTCGTACTCCACGCTGTTGCCGTGCTGAAGCGCTAATTCATGTCTTTTCTCCAGCCAACAAACCTCGTGGTCTTCAAGCCGCCCGCAAGCTTCGGACTGACCGCAAGGAAAACCGATGGGTGAGATTGTCTGAAATACACACCGATAGAGACAGAGAGTACTCATAACTCGATTCGATAGGCCGACAAAGCCTACAAAAAGCGTGCCCTTGGCAACATCTACAAGACTTCCCCTACTGGAGGATCGTCGCATGCTAAGGGTATCGTCCTCGAAAAAGTCGGTGTAGAGGCCAAACAACCCAACTCTGCCATTCGCAAGTGTGTCCGTGTTCAATTGATTAAGAACGGAAAGAAGGTCACCGCTTTCGTGCCTGTGCGTTGTTTTCATCTTTCTCGTTAATTTTGATTAAATTCGAATTCTGTACAGAACGATGGATGCCTTAACTTTGTCGACGAGAACGACGAAGTCCTCATCTCTGGTTTCGGTCGCCGCGGAAAGGCCAAGGGTGATATTCCCGGTGTGCGTTTCAAGGTTGTAAAGGTGTCTGGTGTCGGTTTGTTGGCCTTGTGGAAGGAGAAGAAGGTTCGTCGATTACCATGGTGTAATGTGCTAACGTTGCTTACTGTTACCTTAGGAAAAGCCCAGATCATGAATATATGCATTACTTTCTCTCCTCTTTTCTCAAGCATTATGTTCTACTGCATGTCCTTTGAACTTGTATGCTGTACCTATGCCCCTTGTTGCAATATCACGATAAAGAGCTCTTCCGGCGCATAAAATTTTGCCACAATGCCATGAAGTGTGTGCCGTCCTGCTTGAGCTCTTCGTTGTTGTTGTCTACCCTGGGAACGTACGATCCATGTTTCTTATCTAAAAGTGCCGAATACCGCACCATCGAATGTGTCTGGAGCGATGAAGACCGATGAGTCGCGACCCTCCCAGGATCTCGTGTGTAATATAATAATATAGACACAGACGATGACAAAGATAGACAAGAATGAGTCAGTGAACTCGTAACTTGTGTGTGATAGACACATAAATTGATTGATTGTCGAGTCAACAAGAACCCCGAGATGGACGAACGATGACAGTTCTTAAATTCTACTTATAAAAGGTATGAAGAAGACTACCATAAAAGATAATGTCTGTTCGCCCTCCTATTCCACGTAGATTGGCACCCCCCACTCCGACAGAAGATGTACACCTTGGCAAACCAAGCGGACAAGGTTGGTGAATAATCGACACGGCGAACTACCTGCAGAAATTCATGGACAACTTCTCATATATAGCGCGCATTCCACCATCTTTGCCTCCTCGAGGACGTGTTGTAACGCCCAGCAGCAGAGACACTATACCAGACCTAACAAGATTGCTAGCGAGAAAGCCACCCCCACCACCACTTCCAGCTGTGACATCTATATTGTCTACACCGTCGCTTGTCGCGACTCCCAGACGAGGCATGGCGTTTACCCCGTTCACTGCTGCTATGCAAACAGCACCGCCTACACCACCTCCAGTAAATCTTGCTTCTAAGCCGACCGTCAACTTGGACATACTAGCCGAGGCTGAACCTGAGCCTGCTTTTGAATTGACGAGCACCACATCGTCATGTCTTCAATGCAGAGATTTCTCGACGGTGGATGCTCATGCAGCCTCTTTTCCTCGTCACACTGTAAGATCTGTCGAAGAATTGGCTTACGCTCTGGCAGACCCTTTCACAGAAGAAATAGACAAAGCCCGAGTCGCATTCACTTGGCTGCACTACAATATAGCGTACGACGCAGAAGCCTTTTTCTCAGGGAATGTTCACCCTTCCACAGCAGAGTCGACATTGACTTCTGGTCTTGCTGTGTGCGATGGATATGCGGGATTATACGAGCGCTTATTAGACTTGATGGGTTTGCAGGCCTACAAAGTCACCGGTCATGGTAAAGGATACGGTTATCAGGCGCTTGCAGATGGCGAACCGCTACCAGAAATGAAAGGCAATCACGCATGGAACTGCATCTATGTCGACGGAGAATGGCGTCTAGTTGACCCCTGTTGGGGTTCGGGACATCTAGATCAAGGCGGTGTCTACAACGCCAAATTGGCGCCACAGTGGTTTATTTCCTCCCCTACTCAATTTGGAACACGTCATTTTCCTGAAGATCCCTCTTTCCAATTAACTCCGGAAGAAGTTACTTGGGAAGAGTATATTCTTGCGCCTGAAGCCCCACCAATACCTGCAATTGTTGAGGAACTTGGATTCGACCCTCTAACTCTTCAACCCTCCACTAAATACATCCCGGAGAGGCAATTTGTTACGTTCCGTTTATCTAAGAGATGTGAGCATATGTCTACTGCAGACGAAGATAACTATGTTTTGGTAATCAACACAGAGAAAGAATTTACCCCTATGAACTACAACGAAACCGAAGGGGCATGGGCTGCCACGGTCTTCATACCCAGGGCAGGGACTGTAAATCTATACGCAGTCGACACAATCGATGGAAACGACGCATTTGGCGTTGGTCTCGTAGCGTACAATAAAGCGAAGGGACAGAAGGGCATGTCATTCAAGGGGCTCGTCACTTGGACTATAGCACATTTGTAAGGAGGATTCGTGGCAGTCATATCTGTGAGTATTAATAAACGATAAAGGGATTAGGTAGTCGTAGCATTATGTAGGTATCAAAAGTCTATATGCAAGTCAAAGTCGCAAATAACGAATCAGTTTTCAGTAAAGGGGGTGCCACTTGAGGTCCACATTCGACACTGTCCCAACTAGACTGTAACACCTTGTCCCTCAAGATACTTTGTCAAATCACGAAGCAGTTCCAACTGCTGGTCCAAAGTTAGTCCACTGACAATCATTTGAAGGACTCCGCCAACAGTAACATGATGAACCCGAATTAGGCTGCTGTAATAGACATAGGTAAAGATGCCCATCAAGAACCTAGAAAAAGCGCGTGGTGAATATATAGCGCAATACAAACAGGGAGATACTTACTGGCAATCCATACGATCCGTCATTCCGCCATGCCCAGGAATACTATGTCCAAAATCTTTGATGTTAAATGCGCGTTTAAATCCTGATGCAAAGAATCCTCCAAAAGGAGCGACCAGTGAAGCGAAGCAAGCTAGAAATAGGAGGTGCAATTGGTAAGGCGCATATGGAATTGTTTTAATGGTGTGACCGGTCTAATCAAACATATGCTTGAGTACGAAGTGTTGATGACCAAAGAATCACTTCACTGACCAGGGCAGAGAGCAAGGCGGAGAGTGGCTGTATAAGCTCCAAATTTCTCCAAACGAAGACAGGATTTGGGGTGCAGTGGGTAGAACTCCATGCACTTACACCCAGATCATGGACAGGGCAAATCATATAGTCAAAGCGCATGAAGTATGTACCCCAAATGACTGCAAAAATCACAGTGCTGATAAACGCGCCCACAAATCCTTCAACGGTCTTCTTCGGCGACAGTTTGATTAGAGGTGTACGACCGATGGTGACACCCCAGATATACGCAAAGCAATCATTGCAAATGACGAGGGATGCAGGAACCCAAAACCAAATAAGACCTTCCAAGATGTTGTTCACGATGAAGTGACTAAAATTAAGTGTCAGTCTTTGACTAAAGAAGCGTCAAGCGACCGGCATACCTTGATACGACAATCAACAGTAAAGTCATGTGAACCCAGCAGAAGAGGCCAAACTGTTGTTTGAGATATCCTTTCTTCAATGACATCACAAAACCCATGAACCCAATGATGTACAGCGTAAAACTGATCATACGGTGGTTTGTTGCAAAAGGAAGCAGATTGGCATCCGCAAACACGACATGCTGTGTAAGTATGGATCAACTTCGCTCTAAACAGACAAGGAAAACCAAAAACTACCTTGAAATAGTAGATAATGCTTTCGCCATATAAGAAGTAATTTGTGACAGCAAAAAAATACCAATTAAGTGTTTTACTCCATGGATCCTTGCCTTTCAGGCCTTCTGCATTCCGAGATTCGGGCGTGGCGGTTTTGAGGGAAAACAGTGCAGTTACTTCCCTATAAACCAAAGTCTGGCACAACAGAACTAAAAGGATCATGTATGCGTGTCCAAGCAGCAGCAGAGCTACATATAACATCCCGTTAGGTCTATAGGGAAAGTGGTAAGTTCGGAAATGTTACCTATAAAACCTCCAATCATGATGAAAGTCCATACGACTCGCGTTAAAGCGTTTTGTCTTTTCTTGACCCTTTCAGCATCTTGAGCGGGAGCTTCTTTCGTTGTACCGTTTATCGGGGCTACTGCACTACGAATCAACGATTCGCTAACAGTCTCTTCAGACACTAACAGTTTTTGAGGGGTTTCAGAAGCAGATGGTAGGACTGGTTGGGTCACAGCATCCGCGTTACTAGACATTTCAACCTCGTCATTTCCTTGCGGTAAGGTTGCCTCTGTAAGTTTCGGAGAATTTTGCTGCTGCTGTTGCAGCAACTCGGGTATGTATGGCACGCTAGAGTCGGGTGTGTGTGTAGGGGGCAGGGCATTAGAGTTACTTTGTGACTTGGCATTGGCCTCTGATTTCTTTGCTTCAGCTCTGAGCTGTTTTTGCCTTTGCTTTTGCTCGATACGCGCAAGTTTTTGTGCCTTTTTGATTGCAGATTTTGTTGGTTTAGGGGGTTCTTGAGAGGAGCTAATAAATAAAGATCAAAGAATTATTCTCAAACACAGAGGTATGACGAACCTCTGCCCAGCGTCCCCGTCCGAGCCAGAGGGCTGTTCCTCTTCTTCAGATTCTTCCCCTGATTCTACCGCCAAAGCATCAAAAGTTGTTTTTGAGGCGAATATAGGACGACCAGAAGGAGGAACGGCAACCCTGCTCATAATGACGCTCCGGAGTAAGTGCAGACTGTCGACGCAATAGTGCTCCGCTGGCTTTTAGTATTTTTGGACACGCGTTCCGTTGTTTGGCGTACCTCAAGCAAAACAAACAGAATCTCAATAATAATGATACGATATTCAAAACCTACGCAAGGATATCACATTGTATATTCGAGTGCACACCGAGTTGTAGCTACAGTTAAGTCCATGATTTGAATAAAATACATACTAAAACAAGCTCTAAGCCCGGTCAAGTCTAACAACGAAAGTTCTCAGAATTTCCATTCTGACTCTACTTCCATGGCCCATGGAACTTTCCGATACGCAGTCAGCAACGACAGCATGCCTCAGATATTTGCCACTCACATTTATTTATCAAAGTTTTTGAGAACATTTTCTCTATGGGTACGTCATGGATTTGACACCAGGCAGCAGTGATACTGAAATAATTATCAGTACATCGCCAGAAAGCAAAAGAAATTGACGTCGTACCGAGGATCAAGATAGTTGATTTTACTGAAAAGCAATTAGAATCACCCCGGTGAAAATTGTTGTCCCAAGAACAAAACGCACCTCGTCCCTAGAGCAACTTCTTTGCCTGCATCTCGATCTACAATCTGTAATTTGAAAGCTTTGATTTTATCAGTCAACTTATCAATAGCTTCCTCGAGTTTGTCCTCTGAGCGTTCGCGCTTCAGAACCGCCTTTCCTGTCCCGCGTTCCTTGGCAAGGCGTTTGAACTCTTCTTCAACCTCAGAAATCCGTGCTTTCAAAACCGAATCTTTCTGAGGCTTTTGGCCTTCTTCCTCGAGCTTTTCATTTTCCCTCGCAAATTTCTTCTCTATCTTCTCAAGCTCTTTGGCCTTCAAATCGTTCTCGTGCTCGATTATCCATGCGTCATCGAGATCGCTTTCGTCATCTTTGTACTTGGGTTTTTTCTTGGCTTTAGGATCCATCTTGAACAAAGCATGGCGCAGCTTCATTCGTTCATATTTAAGTGCTCGATGCTACAAGACAATCAGGACAGCGATACCATAAAAAGACACAAACTGACCTTGTAGCGCATTTTTTCCATGGATTGGTCATGTGTTTTTGGTGCACTACGTTGATGGTTGCATAGAATGGCGACTTCTCGATTAGCCTTATTATACGCGTTCAATTTCTCTTGAAGGCTTGCATTAGCCAAGTTTTCTGCGTCCAGGAGTCGTTGGAACGTGATGGAGGCATTGAATGTACGGAAGACTTTGGCGGTTAGTCCCTTCATTTCATTGGTAAGATGTTTATTGAGAGAAGCAGTCTGTCAAAACGAAAGAAGATTAGTATACGTATATACCCTCAAGGGTACCGGACAAGTCCCATACAGTGACGCGGTCGAAAAGATTGTCGTCATCGTTCTTGTTTTCCTTGAATATACGGATGTTCTTGAAGACTTGCGGGTCCACAGGAACTCTATTGTAATATCTTATAGAGTCTTTACCAAGGAAGTCGAATATAATGAAATCCGGAGCCTCCAATGTGACGTGCTCGCAGCGCAACGAGCAACAACCAACAGTATCAGCTTCATCTTCACCCTTTTCGTTGCCAGCACGAAGGGCTAGTTTATCGATGAAATACATAGCAGTAGCACGTTGACGATCTGCCATGACTTTAGACCGCAGATCAACATTATAGTTTTCACGAATGCGATCAACGTGGTTCTGCAGACTGAATTAACAAAAGACAGATAATCGGACAGTCTTATGTAACATACCTTCAGTTCCCTAGCTTTTTCGAATTTCTGCATGTCGCTTTGACCCTTTAAGGAACTTCCTGCTGCGAGGAAGACATATTTGTGATTACCGTTGATGTTTTCGGTCCAGTTTGCCAACCAAGTTACGGTATTGTCGTGAGTGACAGCCTTCCACTGACCAGGCATGTTGGGTACAGGAAGAGGAACGCCTTTACCGATGTTAAGGGTGATATCTTCAGGTCTCACTCGGAACTAAATTGTATTTGATAATTAGCGATAGATTGCCCAAGCCTAAAACAATGCTTACTTTGAGGGCACCCTTCTTAGGGTGATCGCCACGACCTCTGAACAAGCCGGGAGGTTCAACTCTAAAGTTGCCGACTTTTTCTTTGCGGCCGTCGAGGAGACAGAACGTATATTTGTGTTCCAATTCGTCCTTTGCCTTTTTGGCAGCTTTCTTCTCTTCAGCAGTCATCGATTTCTTCTTTGCCTTTTCACCTTCGAAATATTCAAGCATAGGCCTGAAATCACAGAGTTCAAGATTTGTTATGTTTGTACCGTCTCTCTAAAGCATCATTCAGCATGTAAGAAGAATCCACCCAATGGAATGAGACGCACTGGAGGATGATTGAGCAGGACTTTCTTCCAATCCTCAAAGAAATTTCTGCAAAACGTAACATCTCGTCCATGATCTGTATCGAGAAGCGCAGCATAAAAACCTGCAACCTCTTCCGATTCCGGAGGAAGATCCACTGGTGTGCCTACAAATTATGGTACATAAGAGTTCAAGATAGTCATAGAGTTAATATTGGACTGACCATTGTACTTCATTTTAATGTTCGATGGCAAAGGCTCATATGGAGGAGGGAAGAGCACTCCACTATGCTCTAAAGTGGTCCATTTAATACTACCATCGCCGTTAGGGTCAGGTTCATTCTCCCACCACCTGAATACTTCTTCTTGTTCTTCTTCCTTCTCCTCCTTCTTCCTGCCTTTCTTCCCGGAAGATTTGCTTTCGGAATCATTCTTTTTGGGTTTGCGTCCTCTCTTAGGTTTGGGGGTCTCCGTATCAGATGGCTCTTCTTCCTTGGCTTTCTTGAGCGGTTTAGAGGAAGCTTTCGCTTTCTTCTTCGTCGTTGGAGTATCTTCATCACCACTTTCACTCTTCGTCTGAGCTTTACGGGTTGACGTACGTTTAGCAGGCTTCAACGGCTTCTCATCCTCGTCGTCATCATCACTCGCACCACTCTCTTCTTTAACCTTCTTCCTCGAAGGTTTACCATTGGAGCTTCGACGTTTCATAGGCGCGTCTTCAGCCGAATAGTCATCATTCTCGCTCTCTTGTTTGACTTTCCTTCCATTGACCTTGGAGGACTTTGCAGGCGAGGAAGCTAAGGGAACATCGTCGTCACTGGACGATTCGGCGTAAGCTGGTTTCTTGCGTTTCAGATTACGAGGAGGAAGCGACGTGGCGCCATTACGAGTTGTTTGGGACTAAAACAGGAATATATGATTAGTAAAAGGTGAGATCGTTGGTCCGAATGGTTGTATACCAATGGCAAGTCATCGTCGCTCATATCGTAGTCTTCACCCTTTGGAAGACTGTTTCCATTCATGTGAGTGCCTGCACCGTTTCCATTAGCAGTTGTGGTACCAGATGGCCCTTCGTTATCCGAGAACATAGGGGAATCGGTAGACATGACAAAAATGAGTATGCCACGGAGGGTTGAGCTGGTATAACACGCGTAAAATCGTGGTAGTGAGGTTCAATGTAATACAGTAGTGAGGACAAGGTGGGATACCAATGACGGCGAAAGTGGCGGTTTCAAACAAATTTGTTTGTTCAAGTCGTTTAAGCCTGCCCTAAGTTGCCAAATCACGGCTCACGATGCTTTGTCACATGCCGACAAGCCAGCTGCCATTGTATGTCTTTATGTAATCGTTGGTGAAGGCATTCGGAACTCTCTCAAAGTCCGTACAGGAAACAGGCGTCCTTACATCTCCCAAGTAAGCCGCCTTTGCAATAACTTGGAAGGAACCAGCTAATAGAAAATTTTCTTCCAGAAATGGCAAACTTACCTTTATTCCGCGATCCATGGGCCAAGAATGAAGCATGGCGCAAGAGCCCAATCTTTTCCAACCGCGTCATGTTCCGCAACTTGTTTCCCGGTTTTGGCATTGCTGTCGTTGCTTTCACAGCCTATGTGGTGGCAGATAATGTATACCTTAGTGCCCATAAAACGGATTCACATCATCACTGAGATAGTCACTGTACGTATCAATCGCTTACTTGATATATTCGCTGTTCACTACAACACACCATATGATAGGGTGGCAATAATATAGAAATCTCCAGCATCACTGCAGGCCCATTCATTTTCCCATTCATTTTCCAGGCATTCTTTGCGATTTTAGAGACGTAAACTATTCAGTTTTGTTGCTTGTCGCCCATCTTTCTCTCAGCGTTCCTGGAAGAAGTGATAAGCTGCTATTCGAATATTGCCTCAAGAATCAACTCTATGTGATTCATTACAATCGTTGAATCTCCAACAACATGGGGGCTAAACATTGGTCTATAAATCGTGAATTTACAAAAGATGGTCTATTATACCGAGCAGTATAGTCAGCCTTGCAGGAACCGCCGGTACACGCTGTTGTTGGTTTCTTCGACATAAGAGTAATCCAAATTTTCTAAAAACTGTGCAAAATCGGCTGAATCTTCCAGTGGCACTTGAATTCCGGCGAGGACTTTCCCCAAATCTAATATGACAAAAAATGAATTAGGTCCGTGGCTCCATCGATGAGTGGACCCTTACCTGCTCCGTGGTTACGGTAATGAAACAGAGAAATATTCCATCTATTGTGCAGTCCTAATAGGAACTTGCGAAGTGCACCGGGTCGCTCAGGGAAAGCTACCATGAAAAATTTAGTACTCCATACTATAATTTGTAATGCCAAGCGCCTACCGAATCTGAATATCCTCTCATTTTCAACTTTTTGCGTACCGCCGATCATATATCTGACATGACTTTTAGCCATTTCATCATCGCTAATGTCAAAGCCTTTCATGTCTTCTTTTTCTAAGGCTGTTAGAATTTCCTGTACTTCATTTTCTCTAGAACCTGACTGTAATTTGAAAGACAACAAAACATGCGCCCGGTCTCCAGAAATGTTATAACGATATATGAATTCTGTCACTGCCCTGGGGTGAATAACGGTGTGTAGCGCGACAAAACTGAAGAATATGAGCCGGGAACGGTGTTATTAACTCAATATTCATACCTGCCTGGTCTTTCCGGGATATCAACACTAATGAGGGCTTCGCGACCTTCACCCAATTCTGCACGTTCTGCAACAAATCGTAGACGGTCGAAGTTCATGTTGGCACCGCTGACAACCGCAACAAATTTCTTCTGGGAACCTATTAGACCGTTTTGAACTATGTATCGTTTCAAACCGGCAAGTGCTAGAGCTCCTGCAGGTTCGGTAATAGATCGAGTTTCTGGGCATAAATGATGTGAGTGGTGAGAAAACAAGACAACGAAGGAAATTTACCTTCGAAAATGTCTTTAATAGCCGCGCAGAGTTCATCGTTATCCACTTTCACGACTTCGTCTAGCAGTTGTTTGCAGATTCTAAATGGTTCCTCGCCAACAATTTTGACTGCCGTTCCGTCGCTGAAAGGCCCGACTTCGTTCAATGTCACTCGTTCGCCTTTTGCGAGGCTTCTTGCCATAGCGTCTCCGTCCACTGTCTCCGCGCCTACAACCCTGGTATTTGGATTTCCGATCCTTTTGACATATTCACTGATTCCTGCAACCAGACCGCCTCCTCCAACGGCAGCAAATATAGCGCTGAGTTGATCGGATTCGGGGAGTTGCTTCAGAATCTCCATTCCAATAGTGCCCTGTCCAGCAATGACAAGGGGATCGTCGTATGGAGGCACGAATATCAAGCTATGAACAGACGCAAGACGCGCGCATTCAGCCTTCGCTTCTTCAAAATCGCATCCATGAAGCACGACCTTTGCGCCTAGACGGGCCACGTTTCGAACCTTGATATCAGGGGTGCCTTGAGGCATGACAATTGTACACGGTATTCCAAGTCGTGCGCCAGAAAGAGCAACTCCTTGGGCATGATTTCCTGCAGATGTTATGGGTCATTTAGGATTCTATAATTTCCAGAAGAAAATAGAGAGATGTACGGGCGTTGTGAGTCATAAGAATACGCACACTAACCCGCGCTACAAGTGACGACACCCTTCCACCTTTCTTCTTCTGTTAAGTTGGCCATAAAATTGTAAGCTCCTCGAATTTTGAAGCTAAATACTTCTTGAAGATCCTCTCTCTTCAGCCATATTTGATTACCCAGTTTTGCGCTGAGGTTGGTGGCAAGAACAAGAGGCGTTTCCTTTACGATCTCGTAGACTTTTGATGTGAGGATGAGCCTAATGTAGTCAGGGGTATCGGTAGACAGAAGATGATGTTTGGAAAGTCGAGGATATTGCAGGGGATTTGGAGCATTGGAAGCGTACTCTAAGATAGCTGAAGGGGCCATGGTGAAAGTTGTTGCAGAAAAGAAGGAAATAAATATCTTCCCTTAAAGCACTATTTCGGGTTTATGATCGCCTATATCGGTGATCTGACTCCTTCCTTTTCAGGTTGCGGCAAGCGCTGCCGGATACACCACGTGATCCTCTGAGAAAGGGACTGGAGGGAAGTCAATTATTCGCTCGAGCCTTTCAGCCTTTCTTCTTTCTTACAAACCTGCCGGCCTTCCCCTTCCACCCGATTACACCGCCAGCCTCCCCAATATGACACAGGCTGCTACTATGGGCCCGCCCTTATCACCAAGGGAAACTAGGCGTTCAGGAAGGCGCTCCGCCCCTTCAGTGTCTGCCAGTGCTTCCAAATCCCCCGATTCAGACCAGCCTCCTAGAGAGAAAGCAACTGTGTCTCGTGTTACATCTTCTTCATCAAGCAATCGTAGCAAAAAATTGAAGCAAGAAGAGTACGAAGATGCTATCGATGATCGGAAGCCACATACAAACGGTTCCAGTGCAGCGTCGAGTTCAAGTAATGGAGCCAACTCCAGCAACAAGGCAAAACGAAAGGCAAAAGACGAGAAAAAAGAGAAGCCTTTCAACACGGGGGCTGTCGCTGACGTGGATACTCCTTCGGTCGATGTTAACCCTCAAGAACCAGCGGAGGAAGAAGAAGAACAAGGCATCACACGATGTGTGTGTGGCAGTACTGGTACGTCCGGTATTTCTGCATCTTTGAGATTTGATTATAAGATCTCTTTCTTACAGAGGATGACCCCGATGCGGGTGAATTCATGGTCCAGTGTGAAACATGCAAAGTGTGGCAACATGGCTTATGTATGGGGTATCAATCTGAAGACCAAGTTCACGACGATGATTATTACTGCGAACTCTGTCGACCAGAGCTACACACTGAACTCCTTAAGTGAGTTGTTGGACGGATTATTCTAATATGTTTACTGAGGAGACATCGCTAGAAAATTGGCGAAAAGGGTTCGTCAGTCCTCGGCAACGTCGCGCCCAGACCCTACGAATAACTCACGAGTTTCTCGTTCTCATTCCCCATCCCACTTATTGAAACAACCTTCGAAGCGTCGAAATACCATGAACAGTCGAGATGCCGCATTCGATGAGAGTTTGAAGGAAATAATCGAAGCAACCGCCGCAGAAGCCGCTGCGGTGCAAGATCCACCTGGCAATGATGTAGCTTTGACGCGGACGGACAGTAGTGATGCAGCAAAGAAAAAACGGAAGCGCGCAGAAGAAGATTTGTAAGTGTATAGTCGATCCATTTTTTGATCATCTAACATTTCCGTGCCCAGGAATCCTAAGAAACGTACTCGCTCGGCATCCACTGTTTCAGAAGGTCGAAATCCAATCGACCCAGTGGTTGAGTTGCCCGAGGTCGATAAAGCTGCGCCTCCAGTAGTTAAGCCCACCGCAGGCAAAAACAAACGCGGAGGACGCAAAACTGCAACTGTAGAAGTTACTGTAACTGAAACGGAAGATGGTACGTTAAGGCATCATTTCTCAATATCAATATCTACATGTCTCATCGACTTGCGTGTATTGATAGCGGTAATATCAACTAAGCGGACAGGAAATAATGGGCGTTCTAAGAACGCAGGAACCAAACGTCCACCGTTGTCTCAAAGTATATCGCACGGATCCGGTGCAGCTACCCATGAGCATGGCACTCGCCGGAACCAAGGAGGAACTGGCCAGCAAGGAGGCACAAGCGCGGCAGATGCTCGTGCTTACCGCAACTCTCATGCTTACGCAGTTTCACAACAGACATTGTTCACATCCTGGAACCTGCCCGACTATTTGTCCCATCTTGAACAAATGCTCCCATCACATACTCCACAGCCTCTCGAAGTCAGGTCCGGGGCCTCCAATCCAATTTCTAACTCTAGGAGTGGGAGTGCAGAACTCACCATGGAGCGAGGAGTGAAAGTCAAGTGGCCGGCTAAGCGAATGAGCGTTGGTGATATGAATAAACGGGTACGAGCTCTTGTCGAGTGGGTTGGACGCGAACAGGCAAGCGCACTCGATCGAGGCCGAAGAAGAGAGGCTTTGGAAAGCGCACTTCGAGAACAGGCCAAGAACCTAGCAGAAAATGGCTCTGACGCGGATGTCGCAATGGTCGTCGATGATGCACCAGTTGCCATAAAATCTTCTTTGGAGAGTCAGTTGATGCCTGAAAGTGCCCTGGAAACTTCTGCCCAAACTATGAAGATGATGGAAGAACTAATGGAAGAATTAATTGGATTTCAGGAGAGATTTGGTCCTGGAGCCAAAAGCCGCGATCGGGAAAGAAGGCAGGGTGTCTCTCAAGGAACATGACCTGTATATTGTATTTCGGACTCCCCTTGTTTATTTTCTGTTTTCTTTTTTGTTTTCTAATATACCCCACAGTAATTAGTATACGAGTATTTTGTATGTATACAGGACCTGAACACAGCCACTTGTTATGTCATGACTTCAATTGAATTCGCGACCTATTATATAACTTAAACCGCGCGCACCGTGTATTCACCGACGAAAGGTGTACACTCTTCCAATGGCCCTGAACGATACTTCTAACCCATGGACGAAGGTGGACACAACCTCATCAGAAATCTTGATTGTCGAAGACGTTTCTGGCTCGCAGGAAAATGACGCGGATGGGCTTCACCATCTAGGGGATTATTCCACGCACATGGAAGAATTGTTTGAGGGTGACGAAGGACTTTCGGATAACGATGGTGGAAATGACGATGACTTTGTATACAAACAGGAAAGTGAAGGGGAAGACGACGATGATAATGACGATGACGACGGCTTTGTATACGACGGAGTCGATGCAAACGCGAGCGTAGGCTACAAGGCTCAACTGCGTGATGTATTAGGCCAAGACCTTGAAGACTCGGAATCTGAAGTCATTCAGGCCGATACATCCCTGGTTTACGAATCTTCAGAATCATTTCAATACCCAGACGAGCCTTTGGTGAGTAGCTCTGACAAGTTCATCATGCCCAAGATTAATGTAGGCATGTTTACATGCAGCCTCAGCGTTCTGATGGTTTTCTTCTACAACATTCTCCCGCCACATCCTCTCATAGTCTTTTGACGCCCGAATCGACACAGTCGTCGCCAGATTCCAAAACAATTGATTTCAAGTTCACTAGACCGTTTCTGCACCCTACCGTCTCGAGGCTTCGTTCTTATACCCCACAATCCTCCAAAGCAGGTTCCAATGGAAGCTCTGCCGCTTCGCATTCCCATATATTCGGGGGTATGTCTCCCTCACCCTCACATTTCTCATCTATGTCCCGCATGTCTTCAATGTCGAATTTGAACTCCCAGTCCTCGGAGAAACATGCAGAAGTGGCCCAAGATTCACAAGAGCGGCAAGTATTTAAATGGACAGACCTTCAATTAATAACTCGCACTATGTATTCGAAAGCATCTCAGAAAGCTTCGAACCTGTTAGGCACGCCGCTCATTGGCCTGCCAACGACCATCGCATGTAATGGCTTGATTTGCATTGGAACCACAGAGGGAAAAGTTGCAGTCCATGATTTCAATCAAACACTGTTGTGTGTCTGTGAAAGCAATATACCTGGTATGTCCCGATCATGTATCCTCGCTTTATAGTTTTACACGTCGCTTTCATACAGGCAATTCTTTGGGACCCGTGACCGCCGCTGCTCTATCTCATGACCATACATTTGTGGCTGCAGGCCATGCCTCTGGGTACATACAACTATACAATCTCAAGCAACCCAACAATCCTGTCCGATCAGTGGCCCCAACAACTTTAGGAGCTGTCGCTTCTGGTCGGAAAGAAGGACATCTTCAAGGCTCGAAGATCGTGAGTGTAGGCTTCATAGCGGGGCGGCACACAGCCCTCGTGTCTGCAGATGAACACGGCCTTGCTTTCTTCCACTCCTTGGGCAAGATTCTCTTTGTCGAAGCACCTGATATTTTACGCATTCTTGGTCGCTATCCTGACTATCTCAACAAGCTGCCCAAATCGTCGCTAGGTATTCCATCGCTCCTCTCTGCATCTCCAAAAAGACAGCGTTACACCATTATTGGGATGGCTCCACTTCCTTTAGGCACCGCTCCCCACTCGACTGACAATTATAATGTGGTTGCCCTCCTGACTCCGACAAAATTAGTTGTTGTGGGACTGAAGCCTTCACCTAGAACTTGGTTCAAATGTCCTCGCGATGTCGACGAGGGTATCTCAAGGAACTCTAAATCGAGATGTCTAGGTTCATTGGCGTGGTTCCCGAGTTTTCTTCAAGCGTCTCATTCTTCAGAAAACAGTAGAAACGGAAAGAATAATGACAGATCTATGAGCATACCTTCTGTCCCCGTGCTTGCGTACTCATGGGGTAACTCTCTCCACCTTATCCGTGTTTTAGAATCTCGTATTAAGCAGAATGTCAAAAATCCCAAGACAGGGAAGGAAATGGAAGTCGAAATTGGGACCATAAATCATCAGTCCATAGGGAATTGGACGGCGGAGGACGATATACTAGCCTTGCAATGGTTGAATCATAACGTTAGTCCCTTTTTTATCTGTATTTTCTTTATCTGAACCAGTGCACATGTTCAGCAAATCCTTGTTGTGTGTCGTAGCTCTCTCGGCGTTTACGACATAAAAAGCGCACAACTTATCGAGCACGTTCCGTTCGACGGTTCATCTCTGATTTCTCAGAACACCTCTATCAACAAATCAGAAGAAAAGGATAATGACGTCGTCGCACACAGTATACGTACCTACAAAGGCAGAATTTTCATGTTGGTAAGTATCATCAGATCACAGTCCATTGCTGTCTGCTAAAGAAGCAACAGAAACAAGACAAGATGGTAGCTGGTACCCTGCTTACCTGGGCGGACCTTGTTCTCTCCCTGGTGGACAGCGGAGACTTTTTGAAAGCCATCGATCTGACAAGATCCTACTATGTCGACGAGGCTCCTGGTAATCGCAATGCTCTTCCGGTCGACCCCATGCAAAGAAAGGATATAATCGGGGAGAAACTGAGGTCTCTAATGGATGCATCTAGCCAATACGTCTTCTCAGAGGACCGCATGACAGATGGCACTCATTCGACGCCGGATAATAGAGGAGTTGATCGGACGTCATTATTTGAAGGGCTCGTGGAGGTCTGTTGTAAGGCGTCGATTGCGTTGGATGACTTTGAATACCTGTTCGAGGACCTTTTCCAAAGGTACGATGACTCGGGAATCGCCGCCATCTATCTGCGACAATTGGAACCATTCGTATTGAACAGCGAAATTCGTTATGTTCCACCTCGTATCACCCAACGCTTAGTGGCTTTATACGAAAAAGATGGGCGTCCAGAACACGTAGAACGTATAATTTGGCATATGGATGCATCCTGTCTTGATCTGAACCAGACGATTCGACTATGTCAACAGTATCATCTCTATGATGCGCTGGTTTATATATACACGCGTGCCATGCACGACTACGTTGCTCCTCTTGTCGAGTTCCTTGGCCTCATTCGCAAAGTCCAACACTTCAGAAAAATGAAAAAGGAATATTTTCGTAGAACGGGTTCCACTATGGACGCTGATGGCGCTATGGAATCCATCATCATCAATGCTTACAAGATCTACCCATACCTAGCGAATGTTTTATCCGGGCTAGCATACCCTAGTGAAGAGCCTCTGTCAGAGGAGGATGCCTTTGAGTCTAAGAAGGCCGTTTATACGTTCCTTTTCTTTGGTCGATCAAGTGTTTGGCCTCCAGGCGAAGGTGGTAAATTGGTTCTGACGTCGGATGAAGAGGGAGGTGTGGAACCGACATATCCCTACGCCCGGCTATTGTTGTCGTTCGATTCTGAATCTTTTCTCCATTCACTTGACATCGCTTTCGAGGATGCCTATCTTAACGATGAATCACAGCCAATCAACCGACTTTTCGTTGTCAGGACCATTCTTGAGATCATGTCCTCAGGAAATATACCCCAGGAAGATGTCACTATGATAAACATATTCATCGCACGCAACGTACCCAAATATCCCCAATTCTTGTTCGACCAAATTCCTCCGAGTACACTGCACAACGTTCTTGTTGGCTTATCAGAGGATCCGGACTTCAAAACCAGAGAAGATCGTCAGTTAGCGGCAGAATATCTATTATCTGTGTATAACCCTCACGACAGTGAGAGAATAATGGCTCTCTTTGAGAACGCTGGTTTCTTCAGAATACTCCGATCATGGCATTATCATGAGCGTAAATGGGCGAAACTGCTGTCTACTTATATAGTTGACCCAGATATAAGCTCATTGGAATTGCTTGGCCAGATCGAAGAGGTCTTGCGCACTGCATCTCGTTTGAATCGCAATGTCATCCCCACAGAACTTATAGCCATCGTAACCGAATCCCTACCTCGGCTACTGGATGCTGATAAATTTGGAACAGCCCGTCTTCTTGACAAGCTAGTGCCCAAACTGCATTCAAAAGCTTTGGAAATGTTTACTGAAAGTGGTCGGATAGACCATGATCAGTATGAATACCTCTGTAGCTTGGTTGGTCTTCAAGCAGACGGCGAAGACAACGGAACAAGCACGCTCGAACCATCCAAGAACTTAACAAATGACCTATGGGACCGTTTCTTTGACCTTCGGTGTCTCTTCGATCCAGAAGATGTTGTCGTGACTTTGCGACGTCTACCGAAAGAAACACTAGAACTTGAAAGGATCGTGGAGATTTGTGAATCTCGCCAGGTCTATGATGCCGTAGTATGGGTGACTAACTGGCAGGGTGACCCTCAAGGATCCCTGTCAAAAGCTGACAAATTCCAGAGGCTCATAACTCGTCAATTACTATCTTCTCTCCAGAATAACCCCGACATAGATGTAGACCGCGAGCTACGCTCTCTACAAACTATTGCCAATACCAGTAGAACAATCTGCATGGAACACTCCCAGATCAACTCTGCTGCGGAAGTGCCGCTTGAGGATATGTGGTTCGAATTGCTTAGCAGCGAAATACGTACAGTTCAATCCGTTGCAAGCGCTTACCCAGCACAAATTAACGAGGCCGATGGCTCTAATAGAGATCTTTATCCTAAGGCTGTGGAGACCATGCTGGCGTCTTTGCGCTATCTCGTACAAACCACATTCAGTTCACTTGTTTCTATTACATCCACCAGCACGATATCTTTCCCTCGACTTTTCAAACGTCTAGTGAATGCCACTCCATCTACATCGGGGTCTCAATACACTGAGTTCCGCATGATTTTAACTGGGATGTTGGAGTCTTATCGTTCCGATGAAGATCTCCTCAACATCTTAAAGCATCTTATAAATCGAGACCTTTTTGACTCTATTTCGTCAGTGACTCGCGAACGAGCGTGTGGCTGGCCTGCATCCCAAGGAATATGTCGATACTGCCGCAAATCACTGACGATTACTGTCGATCTGGAAAATTTCACAGTCGACCCTATCATTGTTTCGCGTGCGGGCCTCGTCTTTCATCAAAGGTGTAAACCTTCTATTACTACTCATTCTTCGGATATTTAATTACTATAATCTAAAGTACATCATTCCACCTAAAACATATCACCCCGTTATGATAACGAGACGAACACTGTTCCCTGTATTCAGATAGGCGAACACTGTGATCAAATTATTCAGTGTCCACGGTATAAACCATCTCTTTGAGGTTGATGAAATTTTGATTTCTGGAAGTTTCTATCTGCAAAGTTTCTCCGTCTTTTCCGAAGGCCTCCACGTCCAGAACCATCTGGGTACGGATTCTTTCTTCGTCTTTGCCTTCGTCACTGGCGTTGCCGGAGTTCGCGAAAAGGGAAAAGGGTGACTTTTTCGTCCTCTTTAGCCTTTTCAAGGATTCTTCGGTCTTTCTCATCGCGCTTAAGTAGCTAATATACCTTCGACAAAAAGTCAATATTGGCTGTGCATAATCAATTCCACTTACCGTTGTGTTACGCTGTTGAAAACTTCTGTTGATATGATCTTCATAAAGTCGTCCTTTAGGAGACTTCCGGGCCCTTCTGTGACGCCAATGGCAAAAAATATTTTTAAAGGGCGGAGGATAGACGAAATAAAATAGCTCGGCTCCGTTGGCATACGCTTGTTAGACATGGCTCTGAACTGCGATGGTATACTACGGACTGGAAGAAGGCCCTCGCAGCAGCGTTTTGTTAATATTTCTGTAATGCTACACGAGAGCGAGGGAATTAGCGAAGTCAAACTGGAAACGCCTTCCCTGAGAGAATCTAACCAAAATATTAGACTTCGAATTCTAGGGGAGGAAACTGCTCACGAACCTTCCATCAGCATGTCGTCATCGTCAGAGATGTCCGGCATAACGATGCTAATTACTTGGTGCCACAGATTCGTTACATTTAATTGCATGGTTTTGATATCAACAATTGCTGCGGCATAGTGCCGCAAAAGAGAGTCATCTGCGGCCATTACTTCAGCGGGACTGGGTTCCAAAGCTGGTCCAAGTGGAGTCCCTCTAGTCAAGCTCGTTGCTGCCTTGTGGGATATTCAGATGAAAGTTGTGAGTAGATGAAAGTTGCAATTGCCTTACTTCCCCAGAAGATACATGATCTTGCAGAAATGCCATATATCGTCCTAATATCTATTTGGTTTAATAATCAGGGCACTGAATGGAAAGGAAAGTGATTTGATGTCAGACCTGGAGTGTTAGCTTCCAAAATCGATGAGATAATTCAGGAATATATATTTCTGAGCTCCAGCATGCTGAGATTGCAATCCAGGTAGCGGCTCCTTGAGGAGTGGCGAAAGATCCATCTACAATAAGAGCAATGAGCAATGTCTAAAAAATAAAATATCCAGAAACCGTGCCTTTGGGTGCTATAGGTTCCAAACGAGGAGCAGCAAGCATTTCCTCCAGTGTTCCCGCTATCTCTTTCCAACGTAATTGGAAGTAAACAGGAAGCTGCCATCGACGTTCGAAAGTTAGATAGGTAAGATGCCTGCGCATCGCCAATATTGTAGACATAGAGGGGGCCAAGGATTCCAACGCCCTGATGAAAGCTTGGGTTGTCTCATAATGCTGAGTTACATTACAATTCGTGAGTGTGAGTCGCATTCAAATGTCGTGTAGACGAAATAGATGTTACCTTACGGAATTCGTCTGGTTTACCAGCAGAAAAGACAACACTTCCCAGTTCAGCCATGATGGATCTTCCTAATTCATCCCATACTACATTTGCAAGAAACTGGAAGCCATCTTCATCCAAGCTATCTGAATCATCCGCACGGATAGATGATCCGTCCCCTTCAGATCTCTTGTCAGAACCCGATTTCACGGTAACCTTTTCCGCAATGTCCATTATCCTTGCGATGTCGCGATCAACAAAACGCAGAATTTGGTTGTACAACCGTGCTAATGGGTCATCTGTATCGTCTAATAGCTGCACCTGTGGCAATCCCGACATCGACTTGAACATTTGATATTGTGCTTGCTTGGGTACAAACGCGGTGAAAGGTGTATATGGTATCTGCTGAGTAGGAATTGTAGATGTCATAAGATTGGAGGATGATTGAAAAGGCGTGTGTGGGACAATAGGAGAATGAGGCGCAGCTAATGCTCCAGGATGTATTGTCTTCATAAATGAATATTGCTTCTTGACGGTACAAGGGTATATCCACATACCTTTTTCACAAAAGGTCGAACAACCTCTCGGCGTATAGCATCTTCCGCATCTCTCCAAAGGCTCAATGTGTCATATGTGCGAAGACACTCAGTCAAATCTGCTATCCATTTATTCCTCTCGAGCTCTGTTCCTTTACTTTCCCCTTTGGGATCAGTCAACAGCATAAGAGTTTGAGCGAATAGCTGATCGAGATCTGAGGATAAAGTCGACCGCACTCTATCAATACGCTGTGAGGTTTGGGCATCAAGAAATTGCGCAAATTCAGGTAATAAGAATATCACCCACCCATTGAATACCGTCCACGAAAGCACACTTCTCGGCACGGGCCTTCTCGACGTGGTATAAGAGCTGGGTATATTCTGTGGAGACTCGTCCTAGATGTTTTGCGCGATTAGCACGAAATCTGTGGGGTCTGCTTCAGGGGCGCTGCATCTAAATCGTAAAGCTTAACGAACTTTTCATCGAAGCTCTCTTCGACATGATTTGGATAAGCAAGGTATTTTGCGTCTTTTATCTCTAAAGAATTTTCAGTATCTTGCTCGGGCGACGTAATTAAGAGCAAGGATTCTAATCTTGTTACAGATTCTGAAACTTTGAGTAATAAATGAAGTAAGGCCTAGGAGAAGGGTTTAATGGCAACAATACAGGTGCATAAGATCACTCACTTTTTCCTCGCGTAACTTTGTCCTTTGAGTGAGTTTGTTGTGAATCTCCGTCTGGATGGCTTGTAGCTCTTGTTTCGATTGCTGGGGAATCGTCATGACTTACACCTCATTGAACAGACAAATGCTTACAAGAACGTTGACTTTCAAGCTCTCCAACGGTGCTCTCAGTCGTTCCAGTCTACTTCCTTCGTCTCGCAGATCCGTACTTAAGCTGATGAACGCCTCATAATCGTCATTGATGAGTTTCACGAGTTCTTCTTTCAGTTCAGCATGGTACTGGCGGAGTTCAGTACGCAGGTCGGGCAAAGATGTATGTGAGCGTGCCAGCAGAAACTCTTCAACATCAAAGACTTCCGCGGTTAGATATTTATCGGTATGCGAGAGGGGTATGTGTTCAGGAAGGTCGGGGAGGTCGCTGGTATCGACATCAAGGCTTGAGTGTCGTTGATATGGGAAGCCGCTTGATGATTCTCTGCTGGCCAGTTCGTCTGCCAGACGTTCAAGACGATATGGGTCCCGTGAGAGGGGTTCAATATCGCTCTCGACGAGGGATGCAGCCATAGTGATTCAGACTCGGAACCATAAGTATGAGGCCGACGCCGTGCTAGACGAGATGCTATATTTGTAGCATTTCCCTTTTTGGCAAACTTCTGGCACTGCGTAGTTTTTTTTTGGTTGTGGCTGCAAGTCCATTTCCGGAAAACCATCCAAATGAAATAAATACCTAGTACAAAGTAGATAGTATATTGCACAATGTTTAAGTATTGGAATGTCTATGATACATAAAGTTCTTGTGTTGACTTCAAAGGCATCATGCCAACATCCGATCATGCCCCAGTGCTAAACTTGGTCCAACGAAACAGGTCTACCACTGCTCTGCCCGGCAAGCGGAATAGTCTCATAAGCAGGACTGGTGGAGTGGGTTTGTCTATTGGTCAGTAATAAAATTGCCCAACTTGATCTAAAATATTTACCTGTGCTCATGACGATGACCTCGGGGTTTAATATCTTTCTGCCTCTTCAAACCGAAGGCATTATCAAAGCTGGTAGCACCGGGGTTGTCCTTGGGCTTAATGAAGAAATTCAGGGACTGTATCATCTCATTTATAAAGTCAGCTAAAAGAAGGGGAGATTGATTTTCATATTCAGCATAATGTGAATTCTTCGCGACCAAGGCTCACAGTAATTGATGCTGCGACAGCGGGAAGTTAGCATACTTCTTTCTCTAAAAATTTTAAGCAAGTACCTTTCCCACAGAGGTCGGCCAATCGAGGTTGTTTTATTGCTTTTGTAATCCCCAGACGGATAGGCCCACCACATGAAAATAGAGAAGAATATCATCTGAAAGGCTACATATTAGCATCCAACGCATGAAAAATATCTCTTTCAAACCTCGATGCAAATGGTCAGTGCGTTAAGGCCATTAGAAATGTTGGTTGCTGTCCAAAATTCGGTAGCTATGTCGGGACAATATTAATATGATAAGTGTCAAGACTGCACACAAAACATTCCAAGTTACCGTGGATGACTCGACCTTGCAAAGCACTGAACTAGATGAAAGGCATGGTAGATATGCCGAAGGACTGGGTAATCAATAACTTACGACAAAGGATTGATAAAAAGTAAACATGACAATGAGCTTGATGCATAAAAATTTCGCCAAAGGTCTTTTCCCAGCCAGATCGTCTTTGGTAAGGCCGTAGAAAATAAGAAGCCCGTATAAGGCGACACTAGTAAATTGATAGCTAGTAAGCTGCAACCAAACAAATTATTAGATGGATAAATACCTGATGCTGACAAAGTCAATAGCTTCCAAATACACATTGGCGAAATGCACGTTAAAACCCTCTGATTCGCACAGAACTCCACGAGCTTGGCATATGATGCCTACTATCGATACAGCTATAGAATCGTCAGCACAACCACTAGTGGTAAGAGACTCTTCGGGATACCTGGCCGAATAATCACGTATTGGAGAACAGACCACTAAAACCAATGGGGCCCCTTAGATCGTAAAATCCATAAAATGAATACTATTGTACCGGACACACCTTTACGGCGTGCATGAAGTAGGGCTGTCAAGACCACATCAATTTCAACTTGAGACTTTGATCCGCTAACAACCACAACATACCTTTGTTGGTCTGTACCGCCAGAAGCAGAACTTGCAGAGGATCATCACGAATAGACCATACGATTTTTGTGATAGATACGCTTACTGGAAAAATCAGACTCTTTTTTTCTTTTCCTTCGAGTATAGCTCCTTTTATGGCCGCTTTCTCGGCAACAAACTCAATGAGAAGCAGCCTTGTTGCAATCATCAACACGAACTGTAAGTCTAAAGCATTTGAAGAGACGTACAGAAAGGCGCTGAGGGTAATTGCCTAGATTGAATACAGTCAGACTGATATCTAGTAGGTTTCTAAAGTGGACCAGACCTCGTAGGCTATGTTTAGTGATTAGATGAGGAGTAAGAGCTCGCGATGACGTCTATGTGGGACTCACCAACTTCAATAAATGAATAGTATGTATAATCTCTGAAGAACCGGAAAGATAGAAAGGATATCACAGCATACACGGGTGGCATATAAAGGATTCTCAGGCTGTACGAAAGTTTAGACGCGTATTTGTCACTTTGTGGATATCCTTCTTACATTTGTCGCTGCTGTTTTGTATTATTGTAGTTTCTGTAAATTATGGGTAAGCGAGGCTATTTAGTTGACCGGCGTAGAAAGGAAGCGCTGAACTTGCCGACAGTGAGAGAGCACAGATATTATAGATATGATGAGCGTCTAGTGACTAGAAATTAGCAGGCTAAAACCGCGAAAGTGCTACTACGATGCTATGTGCCAGTGCGAAAGGAACGCACCAAAATAGTACAACCTCCAGCTATAGCCCAGCCAATACGGTGAGCATCCCAATGAAGACTGCCTGATTGCCAGAACGACGACTGATCTACTGCGGCAGTATTTTCTGAAGGGCATATTCTTGCCACCATGTTTTGAGGGCACCTGGCAGGGTGATGAAAGGGAGGAGACAAAGGCTGCGCGGCAGACGAATTGCCACTATATAGCTAGCCCACTGTTGGGCTATTTTTAGACCTTTTCCAGCCAACCTTTCCAGGCTAACACGGCCACTGGTCTGAGGCTGATAAATATTAGTCACAGCACTCTATCATTACGCCATGACCATTATGCGCAGTCCTATACGGTACTTGGTGAGAATTTACTAAAGAATTATCCCAACGATCTCTCACCAAACTAGTTATCATGTCTACAGTGACCGGGTCCAAGTCTGCATATGCCCTTGCTCGGGAGGAAAGGAAGTGGAATAAGGTAGTGTTCTCAGTCACCGTTTGTTACGTCACCGACCAACTCTCCTCCGTGCGCTTAGCTGAGCGAAAAGATGAACTCATTTCACGACTGGTTCAAGGAAGAATGTAAGTTGCACTTATCGAGAGAGAAAAATTCATGATAC